>Ga0316220_1001926_pt1 | contig 20728 bp, 19 predicted proteins | sample TBH18005metaG_FD_203632 | JGI IMG/M metagenome (GOLD analysis project Ga0316220, IMG submission 203632) | Freshwater microbial communities from Trout Bog Lake, Wisconsin, USA - TBH18005 | ecosystem: Environmental > Aquatic > Freshwater > Lake > Hypolimnion/Profundal zone | place: USA: Wisconsin...
TAATTATTTAGATACTACCGTGATGATACCAAATCCACCATTGAGGCCCTTGGATACCTGATAAATCATCTGTAACCAGGCTTTCCCATATAGGGCATAATAGAGTGAGAAATTATCTACTCTTTCCTGCAGACTGTTATGCGGGAACAGGTCTTTTTTGATTTTTTCTATTTGTTTTTGCTGCACCTGGTATTTCAATTTTTCCGCTTTCAGGATTTTTTTCTCTAATGCCAGCAACTTTTTCAGGGCTTTTTTTTCAAGTGCCATAGTATGCTCCGATAAGCTGATATCAACTTTGTCTGTTATTTGCTGAAGTTTTGCATAGTATGCTTTTGCTTCTGCTAATTCCGCCGAAAGATTTAATTGGTTATCCGATTCTTTTTTCACCAAAATAGTAAGCAGGTCAAAAGCACTCTTGAACAAATCTGCTTCTGTGAACCCCAGTTTTGTTAAGCTTTCAGGCTGAGATTCTTTCATTAGTAAAAAGGAATTACGCAAAAGCAACACAGGATATGGGATTCCGATTTCTCCAAATACATTCTTTAATTCTAGCCAGTAGGCCAATTCGCCACCGCCTCCAATAAATACAATATTGGGTAATACCATTTCCTGAAAAGCTCCTCTGAGGATTACATTGGCACTGAATCTCTCTGGATTTTGTTCCAGTTCTTTCAGCATCTCCTCTTTAGAAAAATGCAAATTACTTGCATGTATGATATAACCCTCTCCATCCCTTTCAATCCTTTCCCTATTGTCGTCTTTTAGGTAAAACAAGTTGATCTCTCTGCCACCGGCCTGTACTTTATAGTTTTCTCCAAGTGCTTCAATAGTTTTAGCAACCACTTTATGAGAAAAACCTTCAGTCAGCTCTTTCACTACTACTGAATGAAATGCAGTTTTGAGTTTTGCATTATCCGGAATCAAAACCAGTAGTCCGAATTCGCCAAACAATGCATTTACCAATTCTAATGTGGCTTGCTGAATGGATTTTCCCTCAGTATAACATTGGCTGAATAATTCATGAAGCGAGTTCCCAAAAGGCAAAACCCCTGTCTGGCCATGAATGGCATGTATTATTTTCTGTAAACCCTTATCCACTTTCATTCTCCCAACAGCACCTGTTTGTTTGGTTTCCCAAACCAGTTTTTGTCCGCCAACATTTACAAAACCCAATTCTTCCAGATCAGCATCTTCACTACCCATATAATAAACGGGTACAAATTTATATTGTGGCCATTGGGTAGCCAGTTCCTCGGCCAGTTTGATGGTGTGAATTATTTTATAGACAAAATAAAGTGGCCCGGTAAAAATATTGGGTTGGTGTGCGGTAGTAATGGTAAAAGTTCCGGAATCGGCTAATAACCGGATATTGGTTATCAGCTTATCTGTTTGTGGAATACCCGTATACTGCTCGGTTAACACATCCACCAACAGGGATCTGGGTGTTTGAAATGCCTGTCGCGCTTTAATGGAATCAGCAATACCCTCAATAGTAGGGGAATGCTGGTAAAATGGTTTCAACAAGGGTGATTGTGCCAAATAATCTGAAACGATCTTAGTAAAATAACCGGTGCTTTCGTAAGGTAAATAATTGGCTGTCTGATCCATAATTGGCAGTAAAAATACAATTTACTGGATACCCGTAACACCGTTTATCCATTTTAATCATCCAGGCTGTTAAGCCAGATCAGATACAAAAATTCACTGATTTTGTTGTATCCAATCAATCGTACATCTAAAAGAGGATACTAATCAAACCTGCCTGGATTAAATGCAGCTATATCCATACTGGTTTTTTCCTCATTTACAATTTCACTAACCAATTTCCCTGTTCCGGCACCCAAACTTAAGCCTACCATGGCATGACCTGTTGCAATCACCAGGTTTTTCCAGTTAGCGGTTCGTCCAATATAGGGTAATCCATCAGCAGAGCATGGGCGGAATCCATACCAGATTTTATCCTGAGACGGAAAAGGGATGGTAAATTCAGGGAAAAACCGCTCTACTGCTTTTAATAATCCCTCTACCCTGTTCATTCTGGGTGGAGTATTGGTTGATGTGATCTCCATTGTTCCGCCAAAACGAATTTTATTGCCATCCATTGGTGTGAGGGCAGCTCTTCCTTCAATCAATACTGCAGGATGGTTAATCTTATAAGGAGAGTCCTCAAGTGTAACAGAATAACCACGTCCAGGCATCAAAGGTATTTTTACTTTGAGCTGGGCGGCCAGTTCACGACTCCAGGAACCAGATGCCATTACAACCGCGTCAGAATCATACATCTGTTTATCGGTAATCACCCTGGCTATTTTGCCCTTCTCTTGTTGAAAGGATCTTACTTCTTCTTTTCTTTTTATCTGTACCCCTTTTTGTTCCAGATCCGCAATCAATTGCTTCATTAATTTATTGGGATAAAGATGTGCATCGCAGGCAAAATGAATGGCACCCATGGCATTGATTTTTGTTTGGGGTTCCAGTTTTTGCAATGCGGCTTCATCAAGCAAGACAGTATCGGTAAGTCCCAATGCATGTGCATGTTCAACTACATGATGTGCATGTTCTGCTCCTTTGGGTGTTTGAAATATTTCCAGCAGCCCTTTTTGCTCATAGGCAAAAGCGAATTGTGGTAATCTTGTCCATTCTTCATACATTTTTTTACTCAACAAAGCAATATCACGAAGGGGTACAGCCGCTTCTTCCACATTTTTCTGGTTTGCACTTTTCATGAATTTCAATCCCCAGTCGATCAATGCCATATCGAATCTTGGTTGAACATAAAAAGGACTTCTGGAATTCCACATCCATTTAAGGCCCTGCTTCACGATACCCGGTGTTGCAAGTGGAACAAAATGGCTGGGACATACATATCCAGCATTCCCATAAGAACAATTGTCGAGCATTTCCGTTTTATCGATAACGGTTACTTCGTGCCCTGACTGGTGTAAATAATAAGCACTGCTTAACCCGATAATTCCACCACCAATTACAACTACTTTCATGAATCTGTTTTATTATTCAAAATTCGGAAAAACTATGATCATTTCTCAATGAAATAGACGTACAAAAAGATTTATCAAAAAAAATCATTCGGCTAAGTATGTTGAAAAACCAGTTACTATATTACTTGAAATCCATAAGCATACGGATCGTCATCCGGATTAATCGAAATGGTATTGTACCCGTAAATTTTTGCCCACCCTTCTACGCTGGGAATAATAGCCGGTTTCCCTCCTACTGAAGTTAGCCCTTCCACTTTCCCGGTAAACTTAGAGCCAATAATACTTTCATGAATAAACGGCTCTCCTTCTTTTAATTTTCCTTTGGTAAACCATTGGGCCATTCTTGCAGAAGTGCCTGTTCCGCAGGGTGATCGATCAATGGCTTTATCTCCATAAAATACTGCATTCCTGGCCGTAGATGATGGATCCATCACTTGTCCCGTCCACAAAATATGCGAACAGCCATTGATGGTAGGATCATCTGGGTGTATAAATGAATATTTCTCATTAATCCGGTTTCTTAACACCCTGGACCAGGCAACCAGCTGACCGGCAGTATACTGCTCCAGCCCTGAAAAATTTTTCTGTGTATCTACAATGGCATAAAAATTTCCGCCGTAAGCAACATCCAGTTCCAGTTCACCTAAATCCGGACATTCCACACGAATACCATCAGCAGCTAGATAGGCGGGCACATTGGTTAATTTTACAGCCGTTACTTTAGTACCCTCCTGGCGGTAACTGATATTTACCAAACCTGCCGGGGCTTCCATACGAACAATACCGGGTGTTTTAGGCTTGATCAATCCTACTTCAATAGCAATTGTGATGGTTCCAATGGTTCCATGACCACACATAGGAAGGCAGCCACTGGTTTCGATAAACAGAACTGCCACATCGTTTTCTGGATCATGAGGTGGATAAAGTATGCTTCCGCTCATCATATCATGACCCCGGGGTTCAAACATGAGTCCTTTTCTGATCCAATCATATTCCCGAAGAAAATGTTGTCTTTTTTCACTCATATTTTTGCCTTCCAGTGCAGGTCCACCCGAAGCTACCACCCTTACCGGATTACCACAGGTATGTGCGTCAATACAATGAAAAACATGACCTTGTAAACTGGTTAATACCTGTTTTGTGTAGGGAATTGGGTTTGTAAGCATAGAACGGATAAACTTTATTCAAAAATCAATGAATCCTATTACATTTGTTTCAGAACCTGTCTGATTGTGATATGGAAACATATGGAAAAATATTACTGATTGCCATGCCCGCATTTCTTGTGCTGATACTCATTGAAAAATGGTATGGCTGGTTCAAAGGTAAGGATACTGTCAGGAATCTGGATATGATCTCCAGCTTGAGCTCCGGTGTTACCAATGCTACCAAAGATGTATTGGGATTAAGTATCACATTACTCAGTTACGAATGGATGGTTAATCATTTAGCACTTACGCATATTCAATCATCCATATGGTTATATGTTATTGCTTTTCTGGCGCTGGACCTTACCGGTTATCTTACCCATAGAATTGATCATGAATATAATTTTTTCTGGAACAGCCATATCATACATCATAGTAGTGAAGAATATAACCTGGCTTGTGCCTTAAGACAAAGTGTTTCTACTATTTTCAGGGTATTTACCATTTTTCTGCTACCGGCAGCTTTATTTGGCGTGCCTGCCCAAATTATTTATGTAGTTGCTCCATTGCATTTATTTGCTCAATTCTGGTATCATACACAACATATAAATCAAATGGGGTTTCTGGAAAAGTTTATGGTTACCCCCTCGCATCACCGGGTGCACCATGCTATTAATAAGGAATATATTGATAAGAATTATGGACAGATTTTTATTTTTTGGGACAAATGGTTTGGCACTTTTCAGGAAGAGTTGCCGGAGGTTACTCCTGTGTATGGAATTACCCGTCCCGTTCATACCTGGAACCCAATAAAAATTAATTTTATTCATTTTGGGCTACTGGTAAAAGATGCCTGGAAAACAAAGAATATAAGAGATAAATTTCGTATCTGGCTTATGCCCACCGGCTGGAGACCCGCTGATGTTGCTGAAAAATATCCTGTTTATAAAATTGAGGATGTATATAATTTCGAGAAATACAACACAAAGGGGAGTATTTTTTTTACGATATGGGCCTGGATACAAACCGTTGTTTTACTGGTAATGGTAAGTTACCTGTTTGGCAATATTTCAGATATAAAAAGTCCGGGCATTTTTTACTATGGTGCCTATGTATTTTTATTCGTGTATGCTTATACTGAGTTGATGGATAAAAACCGATTTGCCTGGTTTTGGGAATTGGCAAAAAACGGGGTTGTGATTTATTTTTTAATTGCCAATGGCGATTGGTTCGGTTTATCGAAATGGATTCCCGGCTCCAATACTATGATCATCGGATACCTTATCCTGTCTACTATAGCCAGTTTTTATTTCTTGTTTCTTGAAAAGGATGCGATTACAGCTTCTGCTGAATAATTACTCAAATAATTATTTCTAACAACATCCTGGCAAAAACCAGTTATTTGAAACTCAGTTTTTTGTCCATTCATTATTGATCATTCTCCAGATATGCAATGGGTTTCCGTTTTTCAAAGCTTCCGGCAATAATGCATCTGGAAAATTCTGATAAGCTACCGGGCGAACCCATCTTTTGACTGCTTCAATCCCTACTGCCGTAAAACGACTATCCGTGCTGGCTGGAAAGGGGCCGCCATGAACCATGCTCGGACAAACTTCCACCCCTGTAGGAACCCCATTGATCAGTATCCTTCCCGCAATGGATGGAGCAATATCAAGTAATGATGAGAAAACAGTAAAATCTGAATCTGTACCCATCAGGGTAGTGGTTAACTGACCCGTTACAGATGTCCAAACAGCAATTAACTCTTCCTTATCCTTACAGGTTACCAGTAATGAATAAGGACCAAACACTTCTTCCTGAAGTAATGGATTTTGTAAAAAATTAGCTGCTTTTGTTATGGCAATCGCTGGCTGTGCTTCTATTCCTGAAGGTAGAATATTGGATTGAGAAAGCAGGTCCACTCCTTTTTCTGCGAGTGCCAGTTGCATTTTAGTGAAATAGGCTTTATGAATACCAGGATGTAACATTTGTGCGGGAGCAACAGCAGCAATTTCATTTCCTAATTTCTCTATAAAATGTTGAAGCCCCTCTCCTTCAATGGCTATTAATAAACCCGGGTTGGTACAAAACTGTCCCATTCCCAATGTAATAGATCCTGCATATTGTTTTGCAATACTTTCTGCATTGTGTTGTAAAGTATCGGGTAAAAGAATTACCGGGTTTATACTACCCATTTCAGAAAAAACAGGGATAGGGTTTTTTCTTGCTGCTGCATAATCATATAATGCCCTTCCGCCTGAATAAGAGCCTGTAAACCCGACTGCAGCAGTTGCGGTATGTTGTACCAGTATTTTGCCAGATTCAAAATCAGTATGTGTTACATGTTGAAATATATGTTCCGGCATTTCGGATGAACGAATGGCTTGTGTGATTGCTTCAGCTACCATGCAGGATGTTTGCAGGTGTGCAGGGTGGGCTTTTACAACTACCGGACAACCGGCAGCCAATGCGCTGGCTGTATCTCCACCAGCAGTAGAATAAGCAAACGGAAAATTACTGGCTCCAAATACCACTACGGGTCCTAATGGGTATAACATTTTCCGGATATCCGGTTTAGCTGGTGTTTTATCCGGAATAGCGGTATCCACAGATGCCTGCACCCAGCTTCCTTCCCGAAGCATTTGTGCAAACATGCGAAGTTGCATAGTTGTTCTGCCTCTCTCTCCCGTTAATCTTGCAACTGGCAGATGCGTTTCTTCGGCCGCTTTGGCAATTAGTGAATCTCCCAATGCTTCTATATTAGAAGCGATCGTTTCCAGGAAATGGGCTTTTTGCTCAGGACTGGTTTTACGATACGCAGTGAACGCTTTTTCTGATTGATACATTACAATATGCAACTCTGCTATATCCTTATTCATGTAGGCTTTATTAATCCTTTAAATGTAAATATTCCGGTAACACGGGTCTTGTTGCAATGCCATCATCAATAACTTTGAGTATGCGTGTTCTTTCTTCACCTGTCAATGTTAAACGTGGCCCTCTTACTTCTTCAGATCCAATACCGGCCTGTTTTTCGGCAAGCTTAATATATTGTACCAGTTTGGGATGAATATCTAATTCCAGCAAGGGCATGAACCAACGGTAAATAGCGGTTGCTTCGGCTATATGTCCCGCTTTTACCAAACGATAGATAGCTACTGTTTCTCTTGGGAAAGCACATACCAGACCAGCCACCCATCCATGGGCGCCCAGCAGAAGTTCCTCCATCGCCAGAGGGTCTACGCCGCAAAGTATGGCAAAGCGATCTCCAAAACGGTTGATCAGGCGGGTAACATTCGTTACATCGCGTGTGGATTCTTTAATGGCTTGTATGGTAGGATAATTTGCCAGCTCTGCAAACATATCCAGCGTTACTTCAATTTTATAATCAACCGGGTTATTATAGATCATCATGGGCAAACCTGTTGATTGTGCCACAGTAGTAAAATAAGTTACGGTTTCCCGGTGATCACTCTTGTATCGCATGGGTGGTAATATCATCAATCCATCTGCACCCCATTTAGCTGCCAAAGAAGCCTGGTTCAAAGCTTCGGCAGTGCTTCCTTCTGCGATATTAAGTATTACGGGCACTTTCCCTGCTACTTTATCAATAGCAAATTTTACCAGTGTTTCTTTCTCGCCGGTTGTCAATACACTGGCTTCTCCTAAAGTACCTCCCAGTACTATACCATTTATTCCGGCATCAAGCTGAAACTGAAGGTTCTTTTCAAACAAAGGCAGATCAAGTTTATCATCTGCTGTAAACTTAGTGGTGAGTGCAGGAATTACTCCTTTCCATTCGATAGGCATAGGGATTATTTATGGGTGATGCAAATTTTGGCTTTTGGCTTTTGGCTTTTGGCTTTTGGCTTTTGGCTTTTGGCTTAAAAGAAAAATAAAATATGCTTTGATTTATTGTTTTTGCTTATTTTTTTTCATTTACAACTTCTCCTTCCAGATCGTAATCATAGGCTTTGGTGATGCGTACGTTTACGAATTCGCCGATGGGTAGTTTTTTGGTGGAGTGGATAACCACTTCATTGTCTACTTCTACACTGTCAAATTCGGTACGGCCAAGGTACCTGCCTGCTTCTTTTTTGTCGATGAGCACTTTAAAAATTTTACCAATCTTTTCCTGGTTTTTTTCGAAGCTGATCTCCTGCTGTACTTCCATAATTTCCTGGGCACGAAGGGCTTTTTCTTCTGCAGGCACATCATCTACCAGATCATAAGCTGATGTATTTTCTTCGTGACTATAATTAAAAATACCTACCCTGTCAAAGCGGTGCTCCAATAAAAATTCTTTCAGTTCTTCCACATCTTTCTCCGTTTCACCCGGGAAGCCAGCAATTAAGGTTGTTCGCAAGCAAATACCGGGTACCTTTTCTCTGATCGAATGAATCAATTCCGTCATTTCTGCGCGGGTAATATTCCTGCGCATGGCTTTTAGCATATTATCACTGGCATGCTGAAGAGGCATATCCAGGTAATTACAAATATTATCTCTTTCTCGCATTACATCCAATATCTCTAAAGGAAACTTACTGGGATAGGCATAATGCAATCGAATCCACTCAATCCCTTTCACATCTGCCAATGCATGCAGTAATTTTGGCAATTCTCTTTTTTTATAGATATCCAGTCCGTAATAGGTTAGTTCCTGTGCAATTAGCATCATTTCTTTCACCCCTTTTCTAACCAAGCCCTCTGCTTCTGCAACCAATTCTTCTATTGGTTTGCTGATATGTGCACCTCGCATCAAGGGGATGGCACAAAAAGAACAGGTTCGGTTACATCCTTCACTGATTTTAAGGTAGGCATAGTGTTTGGGCGTACTCAATAATCTTTCCCCCAATAATTCGGTCTTATAATCCGCATCAAACTGTTTTAGTATCAATGGTAGTTCCAATGTACCAAACCAGGCATCTACCTCGGGCATTTCCAATTCCAGATCAGCACGATATCTTTCACTCAAACAACCCGTAACATATACTTTATCCAGTTTTCCCCTGCGTTTTAATTCAAGTTGGTCAAGAATGGTGTTAATACTTTCTTCTTTTGCCTTATCAATAAAACCACAGGTATTTACGACGGAGATATTATGATCGAGTTTTGTATTCTCATGCACCACCTGAATATCATTAGCTGCCAACTGACCACTCAGCACTTCACTATCCACCAGGTTTTTACTGCACCCCAGGGTGATGATGTTGACCTTATCTTTTTTTAGCGTTTTTGATTTCATAGTAAGTCGTAAAAATACAAATAAGCGTTGATTATTCTTTTACAGGCTAATATTCCCTAATCTCTTTGTTCTCTTTCCTTATAAAACAGGTCAACTCCTTTCCCGTAATTTTCTGTTTTCTCTTTTTTAATAAACCCGGATTTTACTAAAACATTTTGAGAAGCGCTGTTTTTCTCGGCTGTGATAGCATACACAACTGAATGGGCTGTTTTCTCAAAAAAATAGACAATTCCGTGTTTGGTCAATTCGGTCGCGTATCCTTTCCTCCATTCATCCGTTACCAAAGCATAACCAAGATGAAAATCAGCTTCTCCTGATAAATACAAAAATGAAAAAGTGCCTATCAATTTATCTGATTTTTTTTCGCATACGGCAAACCGGCCTACCACTGATCCTTCCTTGTATAGATTGATATTCTCGTTTAAGAACTCTTTACTTTCTGCTTTGCTTTTTGCCGGTCTGATAAAACGTACTACTTCCTCATCACCATTGATCCTGAAAAACGATTCTTCATCATCGGCCCGATATCTTCGAACATATAATCTTTCCGTTTCAAACAAAATCATCTTATCAGGCTCTTATTTGAAGCAATATGCGAAAGTATTTTAGAAGCATGTTCTCTTGAATTTTCTATAAACAGGCTATGCGTATCCATTCCCCCGCAAATAACTCCCGCCAGATATAATCCATTGATATTGGTTTCATGTGTATCCGAATTATACTCAGGTTTTCTGATCGAATCCTTCGATAACTGAACCCCTGCTTTTTGAAGAAAATCCAGATCAGGTTGGTACCCCGTCATGGCAATCACCCGATCATTTGGTAATGTGATGACCCCTTCGGGTGTTTGCACCAGTACTTCATATTCTTTTATCTCAGTTACAGATGAATGAAAATAGGCTTTGATAGCACCTTCTTTGATCCGGTTTATGATATCAGGTCTTACCCAATACTTTACCCTCTCCCCAATTTCACCAGTTCTGATTACCATAGTTACATCAGCACCTTTTCGCCATGTTTCCAATGCCGCATCTACGGCAGAATTATTAGCACCAATCACCACCACTTTTTGAAATGCATAAAAATGGGGATCCTGGTAATAGTGCGTTACTTTAGGCAGGTTTTCGCCGGGTATATTGAGTAGAAAAGGAATTCCATAAAAACCAGATGCAATAATGATATTGGATGCGGTATATACCTGTTTGTGTGTAGTAATGATAAAAAGATGATCTTTCTTACTCATTTCCTTCACTTCTTCAAATAGATGAATTTGTAAAGAAGCCGATACCGCTACCCTTCGGTAATATTCCAATGCCTCATTCCTGGTTGGCTTAGCCAGATTGCTTACAAAAGGAATGCCCCCTATTTCCAGTCTTTCCGAAGTGGAAAAGAAAGTCATGTTATCTGGATAATGATACAGCGAATTCACCAGGGTTCCTTTCTCGATAATTAGATAGCTTAGTCCTTTGGCTTTTGCTTCCAAAGCACAGGCAAGACCGATCGGACCTGCTCCAACAATGATGATATCGTAATCCGGTTTTTGCAACTATTTATGTATCTCGCTGGAGAAATGAAAATTAATATCCGGGTTATTCGTAATTTCTGTATTTAAAAACCATTCGCTCTGCGCAAGGTAAATAGGGTGACCATCCTTGTCTTCCGCAGAATTCTGCTGTTTGAACCGAAGAAACTCTTCCAGTTTTTTCTCGTCTTTGCTGGTTAGCCAACAGGCTTTAAAGAAAGGAAGTGACCTGAATTCACAGGCCGCTCCGTACTCCTGTAATAAGCGATATTGTATTACTTCAAATTGCAGTTCCCCTACACAACCGATAATTTTTTTATTGCCGCCAAACTGGGTAAACAATTGTGCTACGCCTTCATCTGTTAACTGGCTGATCCCTTTTTCTAGCTGTTTTGTTTTCATAGGATCTTTGTTCACCAATTCTTTGAATATTTCGGGAGAGAAGGTAGGGATACCTATAAAATAAAAATCCTCTCCTTCTGTAAGGGTATCACCAATCTTAAAATTTCCCGTATCAAATAAACCAACCACATCACCAGCATAGGCATCTTCGATTATGTCCTTGCTGCGGGCCATAAAACTATAGGGGTTACTAAAGCGCATATCCTTATCCAGCCGTACATGATGAAAATATTTGTTCCGCTCAAATCTTCCGCTGCAAACCCGCATAAAAGCGATCCGATCCCGATGCTTGGGGTCGAGGTTAGCATGGATCTTAAAAATAAATCCACTGAATTTATCCTCCCCTACTCCAACCGTTCGGGTAGAAGTTTCTCTGTCTCTTGGCACCGGGGCTATCCGAATAAATGTATCCAGCATTTCTTTTACCCCAAAATTGTTCACTGCACTACCAAAGAATACCGGGGCAATCTTTCCATGCAAATAATCATTGGCATTTAATTCTCCATAAACACCATCAATCAGTTCAACATCTTCCCGTAATTGCGCCGCATCTCTTTCTCCCACTTTGGCATCCAGCAAAGAATCATTTAGATCGCTGATAGCGATAGTATCCTCTTCTTCCGCTTTTGTGCTGGCGGTAAATAAACGAAGGCTCTTATTATCCAGGTTATATACCCCTTTAAATTCCTTACCACTATTGATGGGCCAGGTCATGGGGTGTAATGATATTTTCAGTTCATTTTCAATCTCCTCCAGCAAATCGAATCGATTTTTTCCATCCCGGTCCATTTTGTTGATAAATACGATTACCGGAGTATCCCGCATACGGCATACTTCCATTAAACGCCTGGTTTGCGCTTCAACTCCATTTACACTGTCAATGACCAAAATTACACTGTCAACAGCGGTAAGGGTTCGATAAGTATCTTCTGCAAAATCCTTGTGCCCGGGAGTATCCAACAAATTAATCAGGATATCCTGATACTCAAAAGTCATGACCGAAGTAGCCACAGAAATTCCCCTCTGCCGCTCAATTTCCATAAAATCGCTGGTAGCATGTTTTTTGATCTTATTGCTTTTTACTGCACCTGCCACTTGTATGGCACCCCCAAACAAGAGCAGTTTCTCCGTTAAAGTGGTTTTACCGGCATCCGGGTGGGATATAATAGCGAATGTTTTACGCCTGTTGATTTCTTTCTCAAACTTCATAACGGCCGCAAAGGTAAGGGGGAAAGGGGGCAAATGATAATCGGTCACTACTTATTATTCCTCATCAACCCTTGTTCACCCGTCCATCATAAATGGGAGATTTTCGTAGTAAAAAGTCAAAAATGGTATTAGTTTTAACTTAGTAAAAGTCCATATTGTATGAAAATGCTATTGGTTTTATTGGTGTTACCGTTAATAGCTTTTGGGCAACCCAAAGATAGTGTGAAGCAAAAGAATGCCGGTGATCCAGATATGACTAAAATATCTGGCGATGATATAAAATGGACTAAGGCAGAAGGGGGTAGTTTCTGGTTTTATTATAAGCCTACTATGTATTTCTTTAAAAACAATGAGTTCAATACAATCACCCTCGAAAATGGAGATGTGATGGTGTTTTTGTTTGACCCCGGCGTTTATTTGTTACTCCCAGATTATGGTAAAACCCGGGTAAATGTAGAACACGGAGTAGAAGTGGTGAGCTCCAAACCCTGTGTTTTTGTAAGGAGAAGTCGTGGATTGGGGTTTTACATATTTGATGAGGGACTTTATGTAGATAATTTACAGGATATGGGATTAAATGCCTTCAGACATGTATATGTATTTCGCTCAAGAAGAACGGATAAACGTTATTATGTATCGGAATCTGATTTCCTATATGGGCCTTATAGCAAGGCCGTACCCATTACTTCAGAATAATTCATAGCCCGATCGCTAGTATCTGACTACTTTATCTGAAAACTTCCCATTAGTAATGGTAATTATCCAAAACTGGTTGTATACAGAATCTTCCAGATTGGCATATTTATTCTCTTTCAAGATAAGGTTCACGAGCATAGGTGTTGTATTGGAATGACCAGCAACCAACACTGTTTTCCCATTTATATGGATTAGCTTTTCAGCAAGTGAACCCAGGTCTTTGGGATCATACAGAATGGGGCTAAGCTTATATTTTTTAGCCAGCGGTCCTATGGTTTCTTTGGTTCTAACATAATTAGTAGTATAGATACTATCTGGCTGATAATCCTTTAAAATATCAGGCAGTCTCTCGGCCCTTTTCATTCCGGCAATGGATAAGGGCGGGTCTGCTTTCATCATGGTGGAACCAGGCGCAGTTGTATCTTTCTCAGCGTGACGGATTAAGATAATAGTAGTAGTTTGAGAATACCCGTAATTAGATAAATTATTGAATATCAAACAAATAAGCAGCATGATGCTTATTTTATTCACGATTCGTTGAAATGATTTTTTTTGGGTCATTCTATCTTTTTTAGATTGCTACAATGTAAATATTCCGATTTACATTACTTACTCGCAATTAAGTTACCTAAATTCTATTCCTAATTTAAGTGGAAAAAAGCAGAGGTAACGATAAAATTACATACATATCCTCTATAAGAATCAGACAGTTATAAATTAGGATATCAGGCAATTATTCTTATCTTAAATCACGAAAAAACTTATTTGCTTAAAAGCTTCTCTATGAATATTTTGGTACGGTCCTTATCCATTATTTTTTTGTTCATATGTGTTCGCTCATTCTCACAAAGAGACTCGTTACAAATTATCCCAAAAAAAAAGGATTCCATCATTGCTGAAAAAGATCTGAAAGATGTGTTTAGCAGAAAAAAAAATAGCGCCAAAAACGATTCTCTATCTGAAAAGCCCAAAAAACAGAAATATTTTTTAACCGTATTGCCTGCGGCAGGATATACTTTGCAAACAGGTTTTGCGGGCCTGATCAGCGCAAATATTGGGTATTATACTGATAAGGGACCAGATGCAAAAATTTCAACTATTTCAACGAGTATAACCTACTCCCAGTACAATCAAATTATATTTCCCTTATTCGCAGATATATGGTCAAAAGGCGGGGGTTATAATTTTATATCAGACAACAGATACATCTCCTATCCTTCAGACATTTTTGGGCTTGGGGGTGCAACGGATCCGAATCAAGATCATACCATTGATTTTAATCAGATCAAAATCCATCAGACTATTTTAAAAAGGATAACGAATGATTTGTACGCAGGTGTTGGATTTTATTATGACCATTTCTGGAATATTAAAGTAATTGATCCTCAAACAAGGCAAATTAATGTATTTATACAAAAAGAAATCGGTAAAACAGAAACAGCAAGCGGCCCGGCATTTAAACTATTATACGATTCGAGAACAAATCAAATTAATCCCGAAAAAGGTCATTTTCTTAATGTAGTTTTAAGGCAAAATTTTCAGGAGCTGGGGAGCGATATTGAATGGGCTTCCCTTTTGATTGATGCAAGGGAATACATCAATTTCCCTAAGGGTTCAAAAAACACGCTGGCATTATGGAGTTTTAATTGGTTAACGCCAGCCGGTGATCCGAACTATTTATTATTGCCCAGCACTGGTTGGGATGATCAATATAATACCGGAAGAGGCTATGTACAAAGTAGGTTTAGAGGAAAACAAATGACTTATTTTGAGACCGAGTACAGATATGGTATTTCTAAAAATGGGTTATTGGGCGGTGTTGTGTTTTTTAATGTTGAAAATTTTTCTGGAAACCTAAAACCTTATAACTCTTTATTGCCCGGGTACGGTGCAGGATTGAGAGTAAAACTGAACAAAAAATCTGGTACCAATCTTTGTCTTGATTATGGATTTGGAAATGGCAGTAGTGGATTTTATGTAAACTTAGGTGAGGTTTTTTGATATGAAAACAAATGATCAAGCTATTAATAATATAAATTATTAAAATAACTTTCTTTTGTATGAAAAAATATGTATTAGGTAGTTTATTATTTTGTTTTGCTTTAGCCGCCTGTAGTAAATCAAACGATACAAATGGAAGCTACCCCTACTATTTGAATGCCTTTATACAAAATGTAAAGTATTCAACTAGCTCCGTATCAACTTTTGGGCTATCGAACCAGCAGGGATGTGTTGCTAATAAGAGTTATGCATTAACGAATATTGGTCAGATTAATGTGGACGCATTCTTTCTGGATTGCTATTTTAAACATTATACAAATAATACTGATTTTACCTCTACGAAACCCGGTTCTCATAAGATTTTTGACGGAGGCGTCTTATTAACAACTTCTGATTGCAATTGTGATCTGGTAATTGGGTTGGTAGATAATAGTATACCCAGCCTTTTTAATAATACATTATTACAATCAACAAATATTGTAAATAATGTAACAAGCATCTCAAGAAAAGACACAACCGCTACCTATATTACCTATATCATATCAGGGAATTTTTCCTGCAATTTTAAGAACACCAATAATGTCATTATACCTGTAGTAGGCAATTACATGATCCCTATTAAAGAGTCAAGATAACTTATCAATTTCAAATAGTGTATATACAACAATTTTCACTGATCTATATCAGAATTACATAGCGCGAATAGATTTACAGTAAAATAACACAAGTTTATAGGATTAAAATGTGTTCAATCACCTATTACACAAGTATCTTGTAGTTAAATTTATTTTCCTGAATTCATTGAAATAAAATACTATGAAACGTTTACCTATTCTGGGGCTTTTTGCATTGTTTTGTTTAACAGCTCATTCACAAGGATTAAATGGTTTACTCAATAAAGCCAAGCAGGCAGTAACTGGCAGGGGATTAAGCACCGCAGATATTTCTGCCGGTTTAAAAGAAGCCCTTACCAATGGAACCAATAAAGGCACTGCTACTTTATCTCAGGCAGATGGTTTTTTTGGGAATGCAGCCGTAAAAATCCTGTTGCCTCCCGAAGCGCAGAAAGTTGAAAGCACCTTGAGAAGTATGGGGTTGGGTAAGCAGGTAGATGATGCGATTCTGAGCATGAACCGGGCTGCAGAAGATGCCTGTAAAAGTGCTGCTCCCATTTTTGTGAATGCGATTAAACAGATGAGTTTTGAAGATGCCGCCAATATCCTAAGAGGAAGCGATACTGCTGCCACAGGTTATCTCCGGGGCAAAACCACCGCCGATCTTACCACCGCTTTTAGTCCGGTGATCAAGCAATCCCTGGAAAAAGTGGATGCCACCAAATATTGGAACACACTGATTACTACCTACAATAAAATACCCTTCCAGAAAAAAATTAACCCTGATCTTGCTGCTTATGTAACCGATAAATCCCTGAATGGCGTTTTCTACCAAATAGCCCTACAGGAAAAAAGTATCCGACAAGATCCTGCTGCGCGAACCAGTGATATATTGAAGAAGGTTTTTGGGAGCAAATAGATTAATATGAAAATTTGAAAATTTATCCTTAGTAGTCGGGATCTAAATGGGTTCTTTAATCATCAATTAATCCAGTCATATATATTAGGGGAATAAAAAAAACTACCAATGGTAGTTTTTTTTGAAATATAGTGATATGAAACACTTAGCCTATCAAAATCATTTTCAAATTTTCAAATTCTCAAATTTTCAAATTAAATATCAATCGCCTCCCCATAAGCCGCAGCGGTTGCTTCTTTCAGGCCTTCACTCATGGTTGGGTGTGGGTGAACAGCATTTAGGATTTCATGGGCGGTAGTTTCGAGTTTGCGGGCTACTACGGCTTCTGCAATGATTTCGGTAACATTCATCCCGATCATGTGACATCCCAGTAACTCGCCGTATTTGGCATCATAAATCACTTTTACAAACCCTTCCGTAGCACCGGCTGCACTGGCTTTACCACTTGCCATAAATGGAAACTTACCAATTTTTAGTTCATAGCCGGCATCTTTGGCAGCTTTCTCTGTATACCCCACACTGGCAATTTCCGGACTGCAATAGGTACATCCTGGTATATTATTATAATCCAATGGTTCGGGCAAATGTGCATATTTCTTCTCGTTATAGCCTATATGCTCTGCTGCATTGATCCCTTCTTTGGATGCTACGTGAGCCAGCGCCTGACCTGGCGAACAATCGCCTATGGCATAAATACCAGGGACAGAAGTTTGCTGGTATTTATCTACAATAATTTTCCCTTTTTCAGTTTTGATCCCATTTTCTTCTAACCCAATATTTTCAATATTGGCAACTACCCCCACCGCACTTAATACAATATCTGCCTCAAGGGTAATGATGCTGCCATCCTGCTTTTTCACCTGCGCTTTCACACCTGTACCACTGGTATCTACACTTTCTACAGAGGCGTTGGTCATAATATCAATACCCTGCTTTTTATATTGCTTTTCAAGTTCTTTAGAGATTTCCTCATCTTCTACAGGTACAATTCTTGGAAGAAATTCTACTACGGTTATTTTGGTACCCAAACTATTATAGAAATAAGCAAATTCAATACCTATTGCCCCGCTTCCTACTATAATCATGCTTTTAGGTTGTACAGGCAAACTCATCGCTTCGCGATAACCGATTACTTTTTTGCCATCCTGCTTTAGGTTTGGCAATTCTTTGGATCTTCCGCCCGTGGCAATAACGATATATTTAGCTTCTACCACTTGTTTGCTCCCATCAGAAGCTGTTACTTCCAGTTGCCCTTTTGCCTTGATTTTACCATATCCCATGATCACATCTATCTTATTCTTTTTCATGAGAAAAGTTACGCCTTTGCTCATTTTATCTGCCACACCGCGACTTCTTTTGATCACAGAGCCAAAATCGGCTTCCACACCCGAGGCATTGATTCCATAACTGGTGCTATGTTTCATATAATCGAAAACCTGTGCGGTTTTCAGTAATGCTTTGGTAGGAATACATCCCCAGTTCAGGCAAACACCACCCAGGCTTTCTTTTTCAACAATAGCTACTTTAAATCCTAACTGAGAAGCACGAATAGCCGCCGGATAACCGCCCGGTCCACTACCTAAAACAATTACGTCGTATGCCATAGTATTTGATTGATTTGAAATGATTGGCAAGTTTAGTTGCGGATGTAAAAATACTGGCTATTGGGCAAATGGAAAAATACAGTTATTGGGGAGGGTGGTTAGTGGTTATGTGTTTGGAGTTACGGGTTTATTTTGTATAAGGGGGTTATTCGAAGAAGATGCGTACGGTTTGGTAGAACCATTTGTTTTCTGTGGTGGAGCCGGCTTGTTGCATTTGTTCGTTAAAACCCTGAAGGCCAAAGAGACCAGCAATATTGCCATTACGCAGCGAAATTTCGAGATAACCTGCCGAGTTGAACCATGCCAGTTTTTCGGTTTCTGTAACCGAAGTATAATTGGTACTGATTACGTCTATGATTTCATTTCTTTTGAAAACGATTTTGAACTTTCTGCCTCTTCGATGCTCAGTAAACTCTTTTAATGTGATATTAATTACCACATTCTCGAAATTATCAATAAACAGTATTTGTCCTTCCATCCAATCAGGACCCAGTGTGGCACGTAAAGGATATTTCTCTTCTATCTGGTCTAATACCGGTCCTATCGCACTCAGATCTCTGTTATGCTCCAAAACAGCCACTTTTTCGGCTACTAATTGTGTCATCTCCAACAGGGTTTGTTGACCTGTAAATTGTATGGCAACGATTTGCTTTGGCTTTTGCCCTGTAATCATGGTCAAAATCCCATTATCCGGACAAATAATGAATTGCTCATTATATTTTGCCAGTAATAAATGTTTAACGGGCGATTCAAAGAGATTTACAATAATCAAATGAATGGTATTCGGCGGATAGTACCTGAAAGCATTATTACAGGTATAGGCAGCTTGCGGAAAATTGGTTTGAGAAAGATAATGTGTGATATCTACAATACTCAATCCCGGAAAATGACTAAGTAACTGACCCTTAATGGCGCCAACCAGGTAATCCCTTTGGCCTATATCAGTAGTTAGGGTGAGAATGGGCATGTTGAAAGTAAAACGTTTAAAGTGTCTGGTTATTTCACCAGTTCGCCGTTTTTGAAGTAAAATTTCCTTACCAGTTTATCTGCCCATGAAGGAAAAAAACGGTTCATGAATACGGCCTGCTTGCCTGTAGCCGTTAACACCAATGTACGTTTCCTTTTTGCGATAGCTTCTATAATATGATTGGCACATTCTGCAGAACTCATTAAACTAACTTCATCCATTTTGGATTCTCCCTGCGCCTCTCCTTTTTGATTTAAAGCCACATTACGGATATTGGAGGATGTAAAACCAGGGCAAACCCACATCACATTGGTTCCACTTTCCAATAATTCTGTCCGCAACGACTCTAACCAGCCATTCACTGCAAATTTGGAAGCAGAATACCCGCTTCGACCGGGTAAGCCCCGGTAACCGGCTACAGAAGATACCCCCACAATGGTTCCTTTATTTTGTGTTACATAAGGTAATGCGAATTTGGTACAACATACCGTACCCCAGAAGTTGATATCCATTACTTTTTTAATGGCATCCAGTGAAACATCTGCCACCAAAGAACGCATAGAGATACCCGCATTATTGATTAATATATCAATGGTACCAAATGATTGCACCACCATTTCAATAAAACGACTACAATCCTGTTCTTTGCTAACATCAGCTGTTTGAATCAATAATGGACGCCCGGGATGGATGGATTGTAAATGATATAATTTATCATAATTGCGCCCACAGGTAGCCACTTTGGCCCCTAATTCAAGGAATGCCTCTACCAATGCCTTACCTATTCCTTCGGATCCTCCGGTAATTACCACCACTTTATTGCGAAATATTGACATATCTGATATGTGTTAGTATAGCAAAAATAGGCAGTTAAGTGATCAGTTATTGACATCATTGTGGGTAAATGCAAGAAAATAGTATTATAAAAATTTGGCTGGTTTTCTATTTCACCTATTTTTGCACTCCCAAAAGAATAAGGGCAGACCAAAAAGCTGCCTTTTTTATAAGGGTAAGATTCCGTAGCTCAGTTGGTAGAGCAATACACTTTTAATGTATGGGTCTTGGGTTCGAGTCCCAACGGAATCACAGTGACGAAAGTCAAATAGTATCAAAGCCGCTCAGATGTCAATCTTGTAGCGGCTTTTTTATTTCCAACCTGGGCAAACTATGTCAAACAGCATCAGATTTTTGGTGAGTATTTAGTGAGTCATAAAAAAAAGTGGTGAGTCGCAATATTTTTTGCTCATACCATTTGTTTTTTTGATTCGCTTTTATTATTATTGTAGACATAGATAGCATTACGTAATGCTTATATCGTAGAAATATATATTTTTATAATATGAGCAGCAATATCACGATTAAGACAATATTTAGAAAGAACAAGACCAATAAGAGTATTGGC
>Ga0316220_1001927_pt1 | contig 20724 bp, 10 predicted proteins | sample TBH18005metaG_FD_203632 | JGI IMG/M metagenome (GOLD analysis project Ga0316220, IMG submission 203632) | Freshwater microbial communities from Trout Bog Lake, Wisconsin, USA - TBH18005 | ecosystem: Environmental > Aquatic > Freshwater > Lake > Hypolimnion/Profundal zone | place: USA: Wisconsin...
TACTCCTGGATTAAAATATTTTACAATAATTAAATCAGCTACTGCTAAATTATGTATATTATTAAATTGAGCAATACTTGTGCCATTTAAATTATTTGTTAAAAGAGTCATTTGCGCTGGAACTTCAGCTACACGATAAACTCCCCAGTTATAACTATTAATTTTGGCTATCCAAATATATGTTCCGATACCAATGTTATCAATATCAACATCAATAGCAGTCGGATCTTCAATGCTAAAGACTGTAACATTAACATCATCTAAACAAACATACCCTGCCGTTGGTAACGAAGGAGCTAGACTGCTAGTTTCATATGTAGTTGGTAAAATATTAGGAGAAGTAATATTATAACTTTCTCTCCATAAATTGCTCAAGTATACAACTTGATTTGCTTGACTTGTTTGTCCAGGTACAATTACTTGTATTGTCGAAGGATTATAATTTAATAGTGCTTGATTTAATTGAATTTCAACATAGCTTTTATTAGCTTGTGCTCCGTAAGTCCCGGATAATATTCCCCAATTTTCATAAACATTATATTGCCCAGATTCTTTACCCAAATTAGCATTGCTAAAAATTTGTGCCGCACGAGTTGTCCCTTTAGTTCCGATAAATTGTTGATATAACTGTACTTGAGTCACGCCGTTAAGATTCATATCCGTCATGTATTGTCTAGGACGGAAACCAATCAAACCAAATGCAAATAAATCATTATCACTTGTTAAATTTGCTTGATATACATCATAAGCACTTACTAACTGATCAGCTTTGTTAGCTAAATTTGGCAATAGCCCCTGATCTATTAGTTGATAATCACTTTTAACCCAATCATTATAATTAAATTTTTCTTGAGGTTCACTTATGTCGATTGCTTGCCAATAAGTGTTTTTATACAAAACTATTATACCTTTAGTATATTTTGTATATGGTTGCCACTGCTTAATGTTATTTAAATTTAATATAAATCCTTGGGCGTTAAGTTGACCGTCCCATTGTGTTGTAGTTGATGCAATTAAACTTAGTCTTACTTGTCTTGCTGCCGTAATTGGATCATAAATTAAATCATTAAACTGACTTGTGTTATTTAAAACTACCATGTCTTCGTAATTGGTAAAGCGCAAGGTCAAATAATTAATTGTTTGGCCGTTTGTTGTAGTCACAGAAAAATTATTGCCATCTCGATAAACAACCATAGTGCGAACATCTAACACTTTATGATTTTGATCCAATAACATATTTTCCGGAGTAATGCTGGCAATAGTATCAACTATGCTAATTGGCTGACTTGCTGTGATTTTTGTCGCACAAGGATTTAGATTAATCATTGTGTTAGCTGACCAACCTTGTTCTGCAAAATACAAAAATTCTTGAGCCATTTGTGCCCAATTGAGAGTGTAACCGTTTTCTACATTATCAAAAGTTAAACCTTGATTTTCTAACCAGGCGCCGTAACTTAATAAAAAGTCACATACACTAGTAGTATTAGTAAAGGTATACCCGTACGGGATTTGTGTAGTCCTTGTAGTATATTGAGTTGGTACATTTACTGTTAAGTTTCCTGCCGTGATAGTTTGATAAACCCCCGAAGGATTGCTTACCAATGTTTCAAAATAAGGTTGTACATTACTGTATCCAAATACAGAATATCCTACACTGCCATTGGATAAAACTGTTACAGTAACTATTACTGAACTATAAGTAATTTCATTAAAAGGCTGATTTTTATAAAATAACAAATCATAACTTGTAGGAGGTATCAACAAACTATTATTAGTAGAGTTTGGCCCTGCTCGTTCGGTAAACAACTGTAGATATACTGGATCAGAAAAAGAAGCCATTCTATAACATAAACGTACATCAAGATTAGCTAAATCTTCTGTTAATGTTGTAGTGCTGTTTACACCTAACTGACTATAATAATCAACAATCCAGTTTATGTAACTCGCTTTACTTACACCATTACCATAAACTTGAACCCCGCTGGCATTTAATCTATAACGACCATTATAAAGATATTGCCCTAAGATTGTATTATATCGATATAAATCTCTATCAGCAAATAATGAGAAAAATTGAGCCGGTTTAGTAAGAGCCAATAAACGCATTATAGCAAATGGATATGATGAAGAATTCCACCATGATGCTTGCACTGGACCTCCGTCACCAGCTACCCAAGATTTTTGAAAAGATAAAGGATCATTAAAACCTACCAATGATTCAAGTGGCGGCAATAATTCTCCTTCGGTTCCAACTGGTATAATTCCACTCAAACCTGGTCGAGCATATTCAGGTAAAATGTATGGTGCCACTGGATCAGCTACGAGGCCGGCTTCCATGTCATCCCATAATACTGTATTACCTGAAGTATAAGGTGCCGGTCCGTATCTGCCTGTCCACCAAGAAGGTTCTTCCGAAAACCCTATCATTTCCCAAGGGGTTGACTGAGGAGTTTCAGTGTCGTAAAAATAACGATATAAGCCTCTCCAATTTCCTTGATATAATTGCTTGCCGTTAATACGATTTGCCGACTGACTATAATTATATGTAAAAGGATTACTCTCGACATAATTTTGTTGTGTATAATCTATTTTATTTTGTCCTACCCAAGATAAAAAATCTTCGCTGAGAATTTGATTTATTTCAGCGTAGGTGTAAGGTGTATTACGAAAAAAGCCAGGTAGTAAAGCAGTTGTTTGTGCTGGATAAAAATTAGGATCAATTTCATCTGTAGTTAACGGAATAGGATTATCATCAACTTTAATATTATCATAAATTCGTTTTTCAAATTCCAGTAGTACCTGATCTCTAATATCGCCAAAAGCAATAGTAATACTACCATCATGGCCTTGAATTACTGTAGTTGGCTCTGAATATGTATTATCAACATAAATTTCAGGTGTGTATTTAGGGTAAAGGCCCATTTTACTCGGAGTGTTTGGACACCAACTGGCTATAGTTGTAGGATATTCATTAATAGTAACGACATCACCGACTTTTAACGGGATTAAAATTGTTAATTTAGGTGCTTCGGTAGATACAATATATTGTGATCCACGTAATATTAATATTCCATTAACATATACTAACAATCCAAGATAATTACTCGAGGTAAAATTATAAGTTTGTATTGTATTAAAAGTTGATGTAGTTATAGGATTAACTACTGTTGTGTTGGAAGTATAATTTGTCCCAACTGGCAGCATATCACTCCAGTAAAATGGATTAGAACTAGTAAGACTTTGTGTGATATTTTGTATCGCCGCATCAAGTATACTACTTACAGATTGATTTACACTTATGTTTAATTGTGTTACTGCGGTAAGTAATTTATTTTTATACTTAATATATTCTCTACTATTATAAGCGATAGATGAAAATATATCATAATTTGTAGAACGTAAAAAATATCCTGCAAGAGTTAACGGTGATGATTGCTGTAATATTTGTTGTCCATAAGGAACAATATTACCTAAATCACGTGTATTATTTGGACCGTTAATTGTTCCTTGAAATTCTAATAAATTTTCGCAAATTGTAGCATAGTGTTGACGAATCGTCCCTAGGGTAAATTGACTGCTGTTACCATTGAAAGGATTATTTTCCAAATTAATAGGAACTTGATAAAATCCTATATTACTTACTTGCGAACTATACACTAGTACTTCAATGATATCGCCTGTATTATATCCACTGCCAGTTAAAGTAATTACAGTTGTATTTGTATTAGTATTCACTGATAAAGTATACGATGAAGGCAACTGATACACATTATTAATAAAAATTTGTACGGCAGGAACATCTAAATTTGTTTCTGCCAATACATCAAGTTGCAAAGGAATTCCCGCATAACTAAACTGAAATTGTTGTCTCGGTAATGATGGTATTGCCGCTGTTTGCCATCCCAATTCTGTATTGTATAATAGTCTCGAAGAATACTGACGTACAAACCCATCACTAACCTTAACTGTAATTCCAGCATTTGTAGGAGTATAAACAAAAGTATCTGTATATAAATTATTATCAAATAGTATATCACCAATATTATTAAGACTAAAAAATGCTAACGGAATTCCCAACACGGGATCAACTGCATTATCAATATTTTCAGAATAACTTAATATTTTACATCCAGTAAAATTAGTGCTAGGATAATATGTTGTGTCCCCAAAACTATTACCGTTTGTGTCAAAAACATCAAAAAGAGGCGGTTGATTTACTGAAGTTTTTTGTTGTGATGATACCCAATAAGATCCGTCAAAGTAAAAACTTTGTCCTTTTTGTGTCAATCCGTCTAAACATACTGTAACTTGATTTTTTTGAATAGGGCTATAATCGGTAGATACCAACTGAACCAAATCAATGACTGGGTTTGGATTTGAAGGGCTAGGTGAAATAAACGTGACAATGTATACTTGATTTCGAACATTTACGTCTGAATCTGCCGCAAATATTATTAAATCGCCTTGTTGTAATTCGTAACCATCTACACCATATCCTGTTTGTCCGTTAACATTTAACAAAGCATCTGTTTGTGAAAAATCAATAACATTTACTGGTGGTATGCCTTCGGTACCGTAATTAATTAATTTAGTGCCCGCTCTAAATTCAAGAATAGGTCGATTTGCTCTTTGTAAATTGGTATACGTAGGAGTTGTGTTATTATACGCCGATGTAGCAGAAATTACATCTGTATGAAACCATCGATTACTTCTGGACCAGGGATTTAAATCAATGCTGGCTTGATTAATTGTTATATAATCAGGTTTAATTGGTTGATTTCCGTAAGATGTTACTACACCTCCACTTATATAAGTTCCAGAAGTTGTACTATAAAAAATTACTTCTGTTGTAGTTGAAGAAATAACATTAAAAATACCGTTATAGTTCCCGGCTGATGAAGAAACCCCAGATACTACAATTAATTGTCCGGCAACAAAAGGAGCTACTGACTGTGCTGCAAAAGTTAAAGTTACTTGTGATCCGTTACCACTTATTCCGATTACAGGAATATTGTTTATTTCAACCGCATACGATTCAGGAACAATAAAATTAGTTACAGGCAATAAAACTATGCTAGATCCAACCCCTTGAATGTAATAAGAATTTCCCTGGTACGAAGAGGGAGTTACACTACCCTGAAAAATAACTTTAAGTCCATTGGTGAAAGTAACACCATTTGGACTAGTGTAATTAACTTTGCCTATAATATCAGTGTCTACATTTATTGTGGCATTACTAACAGGATCAATTAAATTAATTGTTCCAAATATAGTTGGATCTTCACTATCTTGATAAAACAAATAATTTTGTGCAGCAGTTAGTAAGGGTATTTGCTGGAAAAATCCTTGAGAATTTTTATACCATTGAGTGTTAATGTATTGTGTTCCAAAACTGATACTAAATTGTGTAAGATTGTCAACAGATTGAATAGATGTCAATTGAATAAATTGTGCTCCGCTAGAATCTGTGACATAATTTGCTCTCCATATACTAAATTGAATAGTGGGATCTGTTATTGGGATAGCTTGATCAAACCCTGTGCTATCATAACTACCAGTACTACCATTTACTGGCACATTTGGCGAGTACGGTGATTGATTATACCATCCGCCTGGATCAACGTCCGAAGTTTGAGTAACAAAAACTATAGTTCTATTATTTAAATTAGTAATACCGTCAATACCAGTAGGATAATTATCTAAAAATTGTTGTGGAGTGACTCCATTAATTTTATCAAATTGATAATTTGATCCTGCTATTAAATCTACTTTTCCTATATTTGGCAATGTATAATAAAAATTTTGTGCAGTACTTAACGGAACGTTGAAAGTTACTGTGCCTAAATCTATTCCGTTATTACTAACTCCCAACACATTTCTGCTTGATATATTACGAGACCAAGATACTTCGCCGTTAACTCCTGGCTGGCTTTGAATCCAAAAGTTGGGACCTGATCCTGGTATAGCATCAATAACATTTAATTGACCACGAAGATTAAATTCCAAATCATTACAATAATATAAAACATCAGGAGCATCTTGCGGCACTGTAAAAGTTACTAGCCCGGCAGTGGCCCCATTATTTGTCACTCCTTCACTCCATATATTTGTAGTACCAAAAGATAATTCTGTTTTGATATAAAATGCTAACGGAATCGTTTGTACTAAATTCCATGTATATGTGTTACCTCGAACTAATGTTAATGTAGGATTTGGCTGCTGATCAATTGCCCAAGAACTTGTTCCGTTATTTGTAACTCTGTAATCAATAGCATTACTTGTATTTTGTGCTATATTAAATTGATAAACACCGTTACGTACAAGGGTAAGTGCTGGATTAGTACCTTTATATCCGCTAAAAGTATAAGCGCCATTCGCTCGTGTAACTGTAAAAGTTTGAGTTGTGGGAACCGTAGTTGCCGATACGGTAACAGCTTCAGGTCCATTTGGCAGCCAATAATATTGAGCATAGTTATTAAATTTGTCAAAATCAACAAATGGATCCCAAGAATAATATTCACTTTCAAATAATCTATCAGCTTGATCTGTTATACCGCCTTGTACTGTTAACGCATCAATTATGCCTGGGTAAGTAATAACATCGTCAATATTTAAAGTAGTTGGGTCAAGAGAAACTACACCAGGCTCAAGTTGATAATTATTACGACTAGGTGTAGGTTCAATAACGTAATTGTCATTCGGATTAACGCCTGGGCCAACTTTTTGCCCTATAAAACCCTGTGTCTGTTTATACTGTGGTTCTTGTACTAGCTGATCAAGAGTTGCTGATAAAAATTGTTTGTTAACCGGAGTTTGAAATATTTCCGGCAAAAAATTAACGGTACGAATTTGAGCTGCCATTAGATTACTCCGCTGCCTGGGGCAGTTTGTAGGTTGTTACTAGTCAACGAATTAATAATTTCTATGTCATTTATTGTTGCACCATTTACAAAAATTTGATATGGAGCACATTGAATTTCATATAGATCACCAAAAGATTTCTGAGGGTTAAGTGGAACTAAAACTACTGAGGCTATATATGTTCCTATTTGAGAATGAATATATGCTGACAACTCTGAAAAATAAAATGTATCTCCAAAATTCCAATTAGCTATATTAAAATAAGCATTTAATGTACCTAATACAAGATTTTGTATTTGATTATTACTAGCATTAGTATTTGCAGCAGGTATAACTTTAATTGTAGCTCTCAATGCTTCCGGTGCTTTACTTCCGAATAAAGGTAAAAACTGAACGCTATTAAGAATCATATTATCACTAATCATTTTGTAATTTTGTAATCCGGCATAAGCTGTTGTCAAATCATCAATAGTTGGGGGTGTTGGTTCAGACACTGTACCTGTTGTATCTTGAATCCAACGTTGGTAAGCAGTATAATATTCCAAAGTAACTACATACAAATCAATAATATTTGTACTACCAGGATCAATTAAATTATTCAAAGAACTATTATGTCTATATTGAAAATATAAATCTTGTCTTCCAACTTGTGCTATCCAGCCAGAGGTTACTGATAAAACTCTAGTTCCGTTCAATGTTAACGATAATGTGTAAAAAACAGATTCTTGATAAGCATAAAATATTTGTCCAGTAACATAAGATTCTTTTACTAATTCAATTGCCGATAGTGTTGGATAATCACTATTTACAACTCCTGACGGTTGTAATAAGTAACGTTCTAAATTATCAAAATCAACAGTCTGTTGGAAAAATACATATGGTTGATTTTGTGCTGTACTAGCAGGAGACACTCCAACTATTTCGGTAAAAAAATCTGGATCATTTGGTATACCATCATTGTTATAGTCTTGATATCCAACTAATACTTGATAGTCATCAACTAACCCATCAGTCAAAACCGGTTGACCAATAATTTTAAGTTGTGTATCATCTAATAATGGTAAGTTAGTAAAAGGTTGACTATTTGTTTTTAATATTTTTATAAAGTCACTAATTACTGATCCAGTACGACTATCATAAATTTTTTGATCAGTGTCAAAAAAGAAACGCACTTCTATTACACTGCCAAAATAATAATCAAGACTTCTAGTAACAACTGTATATTTTGATCCATCAAATGTACATTGTATTAGCCAACTAGCATCTAAATTAGATCCAGATGTATTGCCAGCATATCCTTGACTCCATGTAGCTCCGACGTTAAGATTGGCAGCTGTAATAACATACCAAGAGTATGGGGTTCCAGTAATATTTCCGGTGCTGTCATAACCTAATCCAAAATTAAAATTTATTAATATTTGATTAACTATCGATTGTTTGACTGTATTACTAAATGTAGATACAAATAAAGGAATAACTGTGACAGCAATTGCGCCAGTAGGAACATATGTATTCAATACAACTGGGCCGGTGCCGTCAGTTAAATTACCAATACCGTTATTGGTTCCGTTACCAATAATAGCCATAGGACTAGCCCAAATCACTAAATGATCAGAAGATCCAGTCGGAGTTCCTGGCCGGAGTTCATTATTAATATCAAAATAATAACCTGTTGGCGGAATAAATTTAATTAATGAACCTTCAACAATAAATTTAGCATTATTACTGGCAGTTGATCCAACAACAACTGGCGAACCTGTACTATTTGTAAAATATCCTGTAGTTTCATTGACAATAGTTGTGCTTTCGTGCCATGAATAGTTTAATGCTGTTAAGTCTGGTCTTGGAAAATTAGCATAATAGAATTGTTTCAATGTAGCTTGTATCAATATAGGGGTCAAGTCATTTAAAATAACATTATTGATATCATTAGTAGTTTGCCAAGTAAAGGTAAAAGCCGGGGTCGTGTTTGTATACCACAAGGCACCATCATCACCAAATACGTTTGTAGAAGAATATTTTCCTGTCGGATCAACTAAATCAAGATAACGACTAGTTCCTATAGAACTACGGTTCAAAGCAGAGCTTTTAATAATAGAATTGTATGTTGTAAACGGAAAATTAGTATAATCTTCTCCATTTACCATACGATTTTGTGTGTAATAACGAGCTGGGGCACGTTCTTTTATCTGATCAATTGTTTCTCTCGGGGCGGCATTTGTTACTGGGGTAGTTAGCCCGCATGTAAATGTTATTGTTTCAATAGTACCAGTACGACTAACGTAAGATATAGGAATTTGTACTGATTGCATAGATTCAGGATTAATAATATATTGCAATCCGTTAGAAGCACGTACATAAGTTCTAAATTGTCCGACTGGTATTGATGAAAATACATTATCGCCAAATACCAATGTAATTTGATCGTTTGTTCGACTTGCTACAGAAAATACAGTTCGTATATTAGGCGTCATTTGCTCAACTGCGGCAGCATAAACCGAAGGCACTGCCTGCCAGTAAGTTTGTACATTTCCTAAATTATCAAGTTGATACAACCATACATCAGTATTGTTAATGCCTTCAATATTAATATCAACTGTACGATTAGCAATACTTTCAACTAGATTAAAATCTTGATTTTGTAATACACCTTGCTTAAAATAGAAAAAATATCCAGTATTAGCACTAGCGTATCCTAGTTGATCATTTCTAAATAAAATATTAAATTGTCCATTTGGGCGTGGGGGAGGTTCAAAAATATAAGTTTCCCCTAAGGATGTAGCATTTACTACTTCAAATGGCATGTTAACTCCGTCTATTGTCGAAGTATACGGCACCACTGGAATATACCCAGGAACTAAATTAATAGTATACTCTTGTGTGTCAATTCCGCCAATAATTTGATCATTACCTGGATTTCCAACACGCTGTGTGTCAACTAAACTAGCATTAATTATAGCAGTAAATTGCTCTTGCCAATCAAAATTACTGGGATCTGCCCAATTAACAGTTACATTAGCAAGATTAGTTCCATTATAATCTGTTACATTCTCTGTTGTAGACACAGAAAATACTTTAAGATATCCGTTTGCTTCAGTATTACGTTGTGCTGTATAGGAAACTAAATTTGCTAATTTAATAACGCTATCACGACGCTCGGCAGTATCAATGTAATTTTCTCGAGTATTTAAATCAGTTCTAAATGCTAATGCTTGCCCCATGAAAGCAATAACATCAAGCAAAGCAATGAACTCTGATGATTCAATATAATCATTAAATGTTTCCGGATAGTATTGTTGTAAATAATCTACGAAACTTTTACGTAAAGTTTCAAAATCATAGCTTTGAAAGTCTCCTTCGCTATAAGTTTGATAGATTCTTTTCCAATCTTCAACTCCAAAAAGTACAGTTTGTCTTGTGGTTGTAGCCATTTTTATTCCAGTGTTATATTATTTATACCTAAAATAAACTGGGTAGTTTAACTACACATAACTGGCACTACGTTGTGTTTGATTAAAAAATATTGATAAGATTTGTGCGTCAGTAGTGGCAACGGTTTTTAATTGTAATTCTATTAATATACCATTTTGTTGTGGAAACATATTGATACCATCAAGATAAATTCTAGGGTCTCCACCAATCACTCTTTGTACTTCTCTATATATTGCTGATTGCGTTTCTGGTGTTTGATTTTCAAACAAATAATCCCAAAGCAATGTACCATAACCCGGCCTACCAACTAATTCACCCTGTCTAATATTGAAGGCGTTTAACAAATCTTGTTTTATTAGCGGATAATCAACAAGAGTGAACTGTTTGTTTTGATTAATTGTATTAAATCCAATAAAAGTTGCCATATAATATATTTATTTTATTAAAATTTAATTTTAGCAGTAATTGATGCCAAATTTTGTGATAAAATACCTTGGGCTTTGCCTATGTCGGCCGAAATACCTAATCCTTTTGCCGATGGCAGTTCAAATACAGGAGGGGAAATTAAATTACTTCCAATTACACGATTAACAGAAGCATCTACTGTGCTACGATTAACGGTATTATTAAATCCCGGAGATGGTTGAATACCTGATACTAGCCCGCTTAATATAAAATCACTAAAGTTAACTCCAAATTGTACAGATTTTGCTAAAGAATTTAATTGTGATAGCGCCGGGCCAGCAAGAGCACTTAATACACTTGCTGGTCTTAACGTTTGAATACCTGCTCCGGCCAACCCACCTGAACTTAAACCAGTATTCAATCCTACAGAATTTAAATTATTAATATTGCTAAGTGCTTCACTGCCAACTGCATTAACTAAATTATTATTAGTAGCAACTGATAACAATGAAGATCCTTGTGCCCATGCTACTGTTAACGAAACACCGTACTTACTACTATTGGCCACTAACGCACCAATGTCTCCGTTCAATGAAGAAGTGACAGAAGCAGTTATTCCTGATGTAGCCCCGCCCGAAGCTCCGCTAGCTAAACCTGATTGTTGTAAAGCTGATCCACTATTATTTGTCTTAAATCCAACCGCCCCAGTAGATAAACTAGATAAACCAGCATTATATGTAGCAGTAGCATCATTTCCAAGATTACTTATTGCTGACGGCGTTACTCCTACTGGAGTTGTTAAAGAATCATTAGTTATTTTATTAACATTTGCTGAACTGTTTAATAAAATCAATGCCGATACATCTGATAATGTACCAGATGATGTATAAATTTTTCCAGTAGAAATACTAGGTTTTGAAATTGTTGCCGGCGGCGGCACTATAACTCCTGTAGACACTAATGAATTATAGCTTTGATTCATTAGTTTTTCTTGTATTTTATTTTGTAAGGAAGGATTTTTTAAAATATCATTAACACTATATACACCATTGAGTCCAGTCCATGGGGCTGGTGATATTAAAATACATGTAAAGGAATCTATGTTAGCCTGTGTACTAGGATTTAGAACTGAATACATTTGACTAAAACCTGGTTTAATATAGCCTGCTTGTTCTAATTGTTGTAGATTGAATCCATACTTACCAACACCATTTTTTTGAGTAAAAACACTAGCATCTTGATTTACAATTGATGCTATTTGCGCCATAATTGATTGCATTTGTTGGGCCGAAAGCTGCCCAGCTCCAGATGTATTTGAAACTTTTGAATTTCTACTGTTGTTAAAATTTCCATTGTTAAGAGGAGCAGTATTTCTAGCATTTGGACCTATACCAATGGCCGAAGGGCCAAGACTATAAACACCTTGTACCGGATCTGAATTAACTTGTATATAATTTGCTTGATTAATAGCATTGGAAACTGGTACATTAGTTAATACTGGCAATGGTGCTACTATTGGCAATCCGGATATAACTGCCAATAGTGTTTTATCATCAACTCCCGCTGTACCTCTTTGTAATCGGCTAAGGCCAAAATTAGTTAATGCTTCGACCGGATGTGTTAATGTATCTCCTGGTTGATATCCTACAAATGTTCCGGCGGCAACTTGAGAGTAGAAAATTTTGTCAGCTTCTACTTGTGTTGTGCCGTCAGGAGCAGTTAATGTAAAGGAAGCGCCGGAAGGAAGAGTGTAATTAAAAATGCTCATGCTGTTTTAGTAATACTTACCCCTTGTGGTATTGTCGGAGCACCCGGAGGAGTTGAATTTGTCCCATCTGATAATGTAACATCAACTTGTACACCTTGATTATGATATGGCCATGGTTCGTGCGTAGGTGCCCTAGTTACAACACTAGTCAATGAATCTGGTGTTACTGCCCATCCAGTACTTGTATCAAATGCAGCATCTGGCATGGTATATTCTGTTAACCCCGACGGTACATCAACTGAGGAGCCACCACCTCCATTAAGATTTATAGTTGCGCCGTCTATATCTAAATCACCAGATGAATTCCAAGCACCATTACCATTATTAATAATAGTTAAATCTCCATTACTTCTAACACCTATTGTAGATTCACTAAACAAAGTTAATACATCTTTATTGGCGCAAGTAAATGTGCCGTTACTTTCCATAGTGGTAGATATACCACTTTTCATATTAATGTTTCCGCCAGCCCATACATTGAAATCATTGTCAGCATGTAAATTTATATCACCTTCAGTCCGTAAATTAATAGAATTTGTAGTGTATACATCTAACGTTCCCTCTTGGCCAAATTCTAACCATGCTTGGCCGTTAGCATGAACAATATAAAAACAATTGCCATCATCACTCATAGTAATTTGATGACCTTTGGCGGTACGAATACGAACCATGCTATTCACGCCACTAACATCTCCGTCGTCTAAAACAAATGAATGTCCGCCTCGACGACCAACTACATTAACCGCATCTGGCGGAACTGATCCTGAAGATACTTGTTGTTGGATAGTAGCATCAGACAATCCGCCTTGATATATTGGTCGACCAGGTGTACTTAATCCGAAAGTAGTAGAAGGACTTTCTCGTTGGCTCGACGATGTAATTGGTCCGCGTATCGGATCATTTACCAATCCCTGCTGAAATAAAACACTGGCTAGATAACTATGAACTGGTTTTTCTTGATTAAAGAATTGAGAGTTTTCGTTAATAGCAGTATTTTGTGGAGCATTATTAATTTCACTAACTGGCAGTTGTGGACTTTTAGCAAAATATGTAGACTGATTTTCGTTTTGTGGGGCGGCATTGGCAGTTGCTCCAATAGCCGGGGTCATATGGTTAATACCTTGATTTGGTATACAACCAACGTAATACCCTTGATTTGGGTCTCCGGCCACAAAAAAGCATAAAACAGAAACTCCTATATCAGGAGGACTAAATGACATGCCGTAACTTTGTTGGTTATTTGTTGATCCATAAGATCCAACTCCAGCAGAAGTACTAGTTTTTGGTGTAGCACCGCCGAACGGTGGACAATAACTTACGGTGCGCCAAAGTGTTTTATTTGTTTTATCTGGTCCAGAAAATTGTTCAATGTAAACTTGAACACGCCCGCTGCGGGTAGGATCAACATTATTCATTATTTCGCCGCTAAACGGTCCGAAATCAGTGGGCATTCCCCCACGATCAAATTTATAATTTGGTGCTCTGCCAGTATTGCGTTCTACATTTAATCCCATTATTCGTCCTTAGGTGCCATTGTTTGTGTTTGTGTATTTAAAGTATTACCAAACCGTGAGTTACTTATAGATCCAGGAGCAGGAAGAGACGCATTTCCAATAACATTATTATTAGATGTCGGGGGTAAGGCAGGAGTTGAAGGTTGTACTGATGGCTTGCCTATAACTGATGTGCCAGTAGAAGTCGAAGATGGCACATTAGCGGGAGTTTGTGGCCATTGACTACTATTTTGATTAGTTCTACTAATAAGATTAGGATCAGATACATCATTAGTTTGCAATGACGGAGTACGATTGTTTGGAAGATCTAATCTGCGCGGATCTGTTGCCGCAAAATCTGGAGAACTTTGTCCGCCATTAGCATTTGTATCGTTACTATTCGGAAGGTCTACTCTACGCGGATCTGTTGCCGCAAAATCTGGAGAACTTTGTCCGCCACCTGTCCCTGTAGCATTATCAATTTGTTGCTGATTAAGATTAGTTAACAAACAACCAGTTAATTCTTGCTCAAATATTCCTCTTCTAAAAGTACTTTTAATTCCCATAGCAACATACGCTGCACTGGCTGCTGGTTGTGTTGCCAGTAAATTATTGTTATTACCATTAGTTCCTTCAGCATTAACATCTACTAAACCTGTATCAAGATTATAATCAGCTGGAGCATTCCAATTGACTACAAATACAGCCTGTTGGGCATCTGTATTAATAGTTCCGTCTGGATAAAATCCTTGAAAGTTAAAATTAGGAGCATTAATACCTACAATTTCTCCTTGTTGTATCCATGCTGGATCTCCAGTAATTTTTAAACTGATATTTTGTTGATCCGTAAAATTGTATAAAAAATCTGCGGCTGTACTGGCTGGATTTAAAGCACCGTTAGGTGCTTGTTGATCCGTTTGTCCTGATCGTGTTGCTGGTACATTTTTATTTTGCCAAGATATTTGTTGAGCTAACGGTGATCCATTATTTTGCACAGGAGCATCACCATTGATAACATTAAACCACATATTGTTAAAAGTTTGTTCATAATGTAATACCTGAGTGTTTTCTCCAGTGAACCAATAGTTATAGACTTTATGAACACCTCGAAATTTAGCATCCGGAAAATACTGACTTTGCAATTGATTAATACCATATGTACTGATCAAATATGTCATGTGATAAGCATAATCATTTCTTTTCTTATCTATTTTATCACTGACTGGGACTGCTTGTACATTAATTTTAAACCAGTCAGTTGTGGCATCGCTACTAGTAGCCGAAGAACTGGGAGTATTATTACCAGTTACTGGATCATTTACTGATTTTTGTTGATCTGTTATATAACTGCTATTACGCATAACAGTTTCTATAAATTGCACAATTTGCGTGCCTTGAGAAACTGATTTATTCATACCTTGCGTATTCATACTATTTGAAGCAGGATCTACTTTTGATTGAGCAGTATCCGATTTTTGCATTGGGGTGAGACTTTTATCTGTTTGACCTGGAATTTTTACTTTAGCACTTCCTAACGATGCCGGAGCAAATTGTACTTCATAAAAATTAGCTATTTCTACAGTTCCTGCTTTAACTAAATCTTGCTCGTATTGATTTAACGCTTCACATAATCCAAGATATCCGTATTTTGTGTTACCTTTGGGAGCGGCAGTTGCATTGGGCGGAGGAGAGTTAGGGTTTGTTTTAGCAGGGGTTTGAGTCGCTCCTGCTTTTCTGCCTTGATTAGCTAAATTAGGATTTCCAAAGGCTGCTCCCCCTCCATTCGAAGAAAAAGCATTATTTGGTGTGTTTGGATCATTTGCCATTACTATGCTCCAAATGCGTAACCTACCGCACCTGTTTCAGGATTATAAGATCCGCCTGTTAATACTGCTGTACCTAATCCTGCCGCAGAATTAGCTTGATTTGTAGGGTTTTGTGGACCTGTAGCTACGCTTGGCGATCCAGTACTAGATCTGCCGTCATTAGCGTTACTTGTGGCGTTATTCACAACTTTTCCATTCAGAACATCAGTTACAGTTTCTCCCGAAAGTTCAACATTATACGGAACACTACCTAATGCTGATCCTTTAGCATAGTTATAAGCCGGAATAGTTCCTTTTATATGATATACTACTGCTTTACTTGCCATTGTAAATGTAAGTTCAGCTATAGTAAAAGGATAATATTTAATTACTACATAATTTGTATTGTCTGGTGATGCACTTTGTCCAATATTAGTTACTAAATTTCCCAAAGCATCATATCCATAAAATCTTATAACCATAACAAATATAGCATTACCAACTGACCCTTTTGGTTGTTGAAGTAAATCTCTTAAGGCATTATTAAGATTCATTATTAAAGTTATACCATTAGGTTCAGTTACTGTAAATGATAAATCTGTTGCCGATGATGGGCCTTTATCCATAAACGCAGATGTAATTTCAAGATCATCCATGTAATAATCTAGAGAAAAATATTTGTTTCTGCCCGAAGTATTAGTAGCATTTGAAGTTGTACTATTAGTCGAAGACGTGGTAGTTGTAGGATTGACTGAATTTGTTTGTATACTAGCACCGCCACTTTGCATTAATAATGACCATTGATTAGTATCAATTTTTGATGTTTCAAACATTGTTTTAACTTGCGAAGCTGTCAAAGCATACCAACTTAAAGAATACGTATAACTGGCATATTGATCTAGAATATTAGGTTGTGGTGTTATTGGATTATTGCCAGCTGTATTGATTACTTTGTCATTTTTTGTGACATTTTTTGTTCCAGCGTCTTCAGAAGGGGCGCCAGCGCCAGATTGCGAACTAGCATAAGGCGGATTGACAAATCCTCTTCCACCACCGGCCCCAGATTGTGCTGTGGCATTAGGCGGATTGACAAATCCTCTTCCACCACCGGCATTCGGAGCCGGCGGAGTGGCTTGTGTTTGTTTTGTTGTCTTTACAGGATCATTAGTTCCACTATCAGATGTATTAGCCATATTAGAATCCCAACGATGATTTTAAAGTGGTAATTTTTGGCAAATAAATTTGTGTTCCTGATGTAAAGTCTAATGGTGGGGCAGTCAAAGTATTTGGATTACGTTGATAAAATACCCACCATAGTGAACTATTTTGATACAAGTCATACGCCAATAAATCTGGTCTATACTGGTAAGTAAGATTTATTGTAAAATACTGATCATCAGGCAATTTAGGTATTGGCCTATTAATCATCACATCTAAAAAGTATTGACTATAGCCAGTAGCATAATAAGGACTAGTTTGATTATAAGTTGCTGACATTACCAATATCCTCCTCTTAATAAGCTACCTGTAGCATAATCTGTAAGACTAAATTGTTGACTGACTTGTTGTCGAGTGTTCACTGGCAATAACGTTATAGAAATAGACATTTTAGTCGGTACATATGTTGGGGAACCTTGTGCCAAATTGGGTATAGATGATCCGCCAAATAATGGCGGCGGCATCGCACCTGGATTAATTCCGGCATTGCTCAATCTTACTGAACTTATTGCTGAACTATTTATAGCCGCATATTGTTGCACATTATTTTGAGCTGTTTGATTTAAATTGGCATTATTTGAATATTGCGCTCTTATATAATCAACATCATCTGGCAAACTATAAGTGAATTGTGATACCAAACAGGGATGATTGTTAAATTGATAGTCACCTAATCCAGATAAAAATACCAAAGGTGGTGGGCTTCCGCGTTGAGCATCTTGCCCGTAAAACATTTTAGTAACTGATCTAAAAAAATGTATAACTGCTAACAAATATGTGGCATCTGCTGTACTTTGTGCCGTAAACATTCCTGTCACACTAAAAGCATCAACCATTGAGCTTTGATAAAAATAACCTTTATAATTTGAATGCGTCAGTTCATATGGCGAATATTGTGCTTTATATGTTAAATCAATTTTCGGAGTGTAAGGAAATATTACCCCGCCAGTTACTTGTAACGGTTGTAAAATTCCTGGATCACCAGCATTATACAAATAATCTGCCCCTTGCGCCAAACTTAATTTTACACGCCAATCAGTACTAGTAGCATCTTGTCCTGCTTGAACAGATCTAACTTGTTGCTGACGGGCATTATCAATCATAGACTGTATGTTAGCAGGCATTGCAGCATTTGGAGAATTAACTATTTCTTCACCCGGGCCTAACGATTCTAATGCTGGCACTTGACCAGATGCAGCAGACGCTTCTGCTATAGGCACGGGTGCTGGTCCTGTTATTATTGTCGAAGCAGGTGTAGTTGGACCCGATGCCGCGTTTTGTTGTTGCGACACACTGGCGTCTTCTGCTGTGCTTACATTTGCCCCTGTAAATCCAATAACAAATGGACCTACTGTGCCATCTGACTTTAACTCATAATTATAAATGTCATCACCAGTAATCCCAGCCTCAGCCAGAGCTTGATCATCAGTCAAACCTTGTTGCAATAATTGAGTTATTAACGATGCTTTGGCGGGATCATATGCCATAATTTATATTCCTGTATAATATTTATGTATACATAAATGTGTCCATATAATGTTAAAAAGGTTGACTACTGTTGTTTTTATGCTATAATAAATATATATTCAGGAGGCAAATTAGTGGCAACACAATTAGCAAAAACATCAACAACAAAAGTTATATATCTCAACAATAGAGATATTTTAAGACAAATTCATCTTAGTAAAAATACATATTGTAAATTTTTAGATCCAGTAAACGATCATCAATACGATATTATTTTACCTAATGTAGAAAAAATTAATCAACGTACTGTAGCCGAAGCAAGACGTAACAGAGCAGATCGCATTAAAAAAGAAACTGGGGTTGTGATTGATCCTAAGAAAATTTTAAATACTGACTTAGTTTTTCGTGTTACTTGCTGGGATCATATTCCTATGGCCCCTAAGAAGATACCCAAGTCTGCCACTACTAAAAAAGAAAAAATTCAAGATATATTTGATTTAGAGTTAGAAGATGATCCATTAACTTCAATTATACCGTTATTAGATGAACCAGAAATGAGTTCTAAATACGTTAGACTACCATTTCCTCCTTTTTATCATTATCGTATTGACGATAAAAAAATACCGTATATTGTAGGAAAAAGTCACTGGAAAGGTGATTTAGAGCACGGCGAATTTTGTAAAGATCACGGACAAATGACTAGAATTTTAGCCAGCATGTTTATGAAATTGTGTGAACGATATGCTACTCGTAGTAACTGGCGCGGATATACATATAATGAAGAAATGCGCGGAGCTGCCTTAGTACAATTAAGTCAAATTGGATTAAGATTTGATGAATCAAAATCACAAAATCCTTTTGCTTATTATACTGCGGCTATTACAAACTCATTTACTCATGTACTGAATAGTGAAAAGAAAAATCAAAATATTCGTGATGATTTGCTAGAGATACATGGTCTAAATCCTAGCTGGACTAGACAAAATTCTGGTAAGAAAAATCAAAATATTGATTCTGAAGTAATAATTACGTACGGTGATCAACCAGTTTAATTGCTTTACACATTTAAATCGTGTATAATAATATATGGCAAATTTATTTCGCAAGGCAGCTGTCTGTACTGACATACATTGGGGCTTAAAAAGTAATAGTTTAATTCATAATCGCGATTGTGATTCTTTTGTTGATTGGTTCATCGATCAAGCTGAAGCTAACAATTGCGATACTGGATTCTTTTTAGGAGACTGGCATAATCATCGTGCTTCTATTAACTTGCAAACCTTACAATTCTCAGTAAGAGCATTAGAAAAACTTTCATCAGCATTTGAACGTTTTTATTTTATTCCTGGCAATCATGATTTATATTATCGTGATAAAAGAGATATACATGGAGCTGAATGGGCAAAACATATTCCAAATATTATTATTGTAAATGACTGGTTCAAACAAGATGATGTTATTATTGCCCCTTGGCTAGTAGGCGATGACTATAAAAAATTATCCAAAATGAATTCAAAATATATGTTTGGGCATTTTGAATTACCTCATTTTAAAATGAATGCTATGGTAGAAATGCCTGATACTGGCGAACTAAAACTTGATAGTTTTCAGGGTGTAGAAAGTGTATTCAGCGGGCATTTTCATCTTAGACAAAAAAGACAAAATGTAACTTATATAGGAAATTGTTTCCCGCATAATTTTGCTGATGCCGGCGATAACAATCGCGGAATGATGATACTAGAATGGGGACAGGACCCAGTGTTTAAATCATGGGATCAACAGCCTTTATATCGTGTAATGAAATTAAGTGAAGCGATTGATAATGGAAGTAAAATTTTTACTCCAAATATGCATGTTCGTGTAGAATTAGATATTGATATTAGTTATGAAGAAGCTAATTTTGTTAAAGAAACTTTTATAAAAGATTATAATTTACGTGAAATGGCTCTTATACCTGTCAAGAAAAATAGTGTTGATATGGATCTAGCCCCCGGGGATATAAAATTCGAAAGTGTAGATCAAATTGTAACTGATCAAATTACTAATATTGAATCAGAGTTTTTTGATCCGAAACTATTATTAAAAATTTATCAAAGTTTATGATTCGTATAAAAAATTTAACAGTTAAAAATTTCATGAGTGTAGGAAATTCCACTCAAGCTATTGATTTTGACAGAAATGATTTAACTCTTGTACTAGGAGAAAATTTAGACTTAGGGGGAGATGGCAGTAGAAATGGTACTGGAAAAACTACTATCATTAATGCTTTAAGTTA
>Ga0316220_1001939_pt1 | contig 20606 bp, 18 predicted proteins | sample TBH18005metaG_FD_203632 | JGI IMG/M metagenome (GOLD analysis project Ga0316220, IMG submission 203632) | Freshwater microbial communities from Trout Bog Lake, Wisconsin, USA - TBH18005 | ecosystem: Environmental > Aquatic > Freshwater > Lake > Hypolimnion/Profundal zone | place: USA: Wisconsin...
TACGGAAACCCGGTGCTCCGGGCCAAGGGAGCGCGCATCGAGACGATCACCGACGAGATTCGGCAGTTGGCTGCGGCGATGATCGAGACCATGAACGCGGCGAATGGGGTCGGCCTGGCTGCACAGCAGGTGGGCCGCGCGCTGCAACTGGCCGTCATCGATGTCGCGGGCGTGGACGACCGTCCGAGCCTGCTGCTCATCGACGGCAAAGAAGTCAAAATCGACGACTGGATGCCCCTGGTTTTGCTCAATCCCGTGCTTGAACTCGGCAAAGAGAAGGAGTTTGGCACGGAAGGCTGCCTCAGTTTTCCGGAAATCAGCGCGGAGATTCAGCGTTCCGTTGTAATACGGGTCAAGGCGCTCTTAATTGACGGGCGCGAGGTGGAGTTTGAAGCCCGGGGATTTCTCGCCCGCGCCGTGCAACACGAGGTGGATCACCTCAACGGCATCCTTTTCATCGACCGGATGAACTCCGCCACCAAAGTGAGTCTTGCGGGCAAGCTGAAGCGTTTGCAGAAGGCCGGGTAGGGGAGTATCCGCAGATTTCGCAGAGGAACGCAGATTTTCTCCGAAAATAGCCCAGCCATTCATGGCTGGGAAACCGTCAACGAAACGCGATAGTCCCGCCAGGGACGGCAGAGGTGTATTTCTGCGAAAATCTGCGAAATCTGCGGATTCTTCCTCCTCCGCCTACGCTCCCGGCACTTCCAGCAGCAGTTCGTCGAGCATGGCGAGGCTCATCCCCCAGATGGCGCGGTCGCCCAAGGGATAGCAGGGCACACTTCGCGCAGGCTCGCGGGGATGGGGCATCGTCGAGCGGTTTGCCATGTTGAGGAAAAAGCGGAGGGGAATCCACTTTGCCTCGACGACTTCCCCGTTCCGGTTCAGCGGAGCCGGTTCCCTCATTTCGTAGGCAAAAGGGAAGATGCTTAGCGGCATCAAGCGGGAAAGCGAGCGTGCCCGGATTTCCGAAAGGCTGCCCAACAACTTCGCACAGGCGTCGAGGGAAATACCGAGTTCCTCCTGGGTTTCGCGCACCGCCGCGCGTTCTTCGGAAGCGTCGTGGGGTTCAAGACGTCCGCCGGGGAAGCCGAGGTGGCCCGACCACGGGTCCAGCGGGTGCTCGGCTCGCCGGATGATGAGGATTTCCTGTTCGTTGCCAGGGGCGTTTTCGCGTAGAATGAGCGCCACCGCCGCGTGGCCCAGTTTGCAGGATTCGGCAAGACGGCGCGCGGGATACCGGGCAAGTTTCTCGCGGATGAGCGCGAGAAAAAGGGGCGTCGTAGGCTCTGGATGAGTCGGCATGAGTTGCGATTTTTAAAATTTCACAAAAGAGATCGCATGACCACCCCAATCCAAGGGGAAAGAGATGGCATCGTAGCGAAAGTTCTTGATAAAGCGCGCGCTTTTCAGCTATGAGGTGGCATTCAACCGGGGTGTAAAACCCCAGGCGCGTTAGTGCGGGAATGCCGTGAAAATCGGCAACAGTGTCGCTGCTGTAACCGGATACGAAACCTCAGGGCCACTCGATTGTAAAATCGGGGAAGGCGAGGCGGTAGGATCGAAGCCGGGAGTCAGAAGATCGAACGACGTGCTTTGAATAGAGAAACCTTCGTAACAAAGGAAAATCCAACATGCTATCTTGCCGTTTGCCGTTTTGCTGCCGCGCGTCTTTCGTCGCGCCTGCCTTGCTTATTGTCTGGACCTGCTAAAGCGCGTTTTTTCGCGTTTTTTCTGAGTTTCCCATGAGCAAAATCATCCTCGTGACCGGCGGAAGCCGGAGCGGCAAAAGCGCTTTTGCGCAGAGAATGGCCGAGGCGTTGCCGGGGCCGCGCGCGTTTGTCGCGACCTGCCCGGTGATCGATCTGGAGATGAGCGAGCGCATCCGCCGCCATCAAAAGGCCAGGAGTTTGCACGACTGGCAAACGCTCGAAGAACCGCTTGATCTCGCCGCTGCGTTCCAGCGCGCCAAGGATCATCCTGTGGTGCTGGTCGACTGTCTTACGCTCTGGGTCAACAACGTGATGTATGAAGCGGAGCAGCAGGGGAAAACGGTTTCCGAGACGGAGATCGCCGCCTGCTGCCAGCCGGTCCTCGAAGCCGCCCGCAAGCACGGCGGCACCCTCATTTTTGTCACCAACGAAGTCGGCATGAGTCTCGTGCCGGAAACTCCGCTCGGACGCCGCTTTCGCGACCTCGCCGGGCGGGTCAGCCAAATCATCGCTGCCGCTTGCGACGAGGTGTTCCTCGTGGTTTGCGGACAGCCTCTCAAAATCAAACCTCAAAATTAAACAACCCAACTCCATGAGTCTTCTCGAAAAAACACTGAAACAGATCGAACCCCAGGATGCCGCTTGCCGCGCCTCCGCCCATGCCCGCCTGGAACAACTCACCATGCCTTATTGGGCGTTGGGTCGCTTGATGGACCTGGCGGAAGACCTCGCCGGGATGACCCGTTCCATGACGCCGCCAGTCGCCCGCAAAGCGGTCGTCGTAATGGCAGGGGACCACGGGGTTGCCGCTTCCGGTGTGAGCCAGTATCCGCAGGAAGTGACCGTGCAGATGATCCATAATTTCGTCAACGGCGGGGCGGGCTGCAATGCGCTGGCGCGTCAGGTGGGAGCGCAAGTGGTCGTGGTGGACGCCGGAGTCGCGGGCGATCTGAGCGCGCTGGTCAAGGACGGGAAAATCATCGACAAGCGCGTTGCTCCCGGCACGGCCAACATGCACACCGGCCCTGCCATGAGCCGCGAAGAGGCGATTCGTTCCATCGAAGCGGGGATCGAAGTCGCGCAATCGCTGGCCGATTCCACCGACGTGTTTGCCACCGGTGAAATGGGCATTGGAAACACCACGCCGAGCAGTGCGATTGTTGCCGCGCTGACCTGCACCGAGGTGGAGGAGATCACCGGGCGCGGCACGGGGATCGACGATGCGCGGCTGCAAAACAAGATTGCGGTGATTAAAGAGGCGTTGCGCGTGAACAAGCCTGATCCCACCGACGCTCTGGACGTGCTGGCCAAAGTCGGCGGTTTTGAAATCGGCGCGATTGCGGGGTTGATCCTCGGCGCGGCGGCGTTGAAGAAACCGGTGATGGTGGATGGGTTCATCACCACCGCCGGAGCGTTGATTGCCCAAGGGCTCTCGCCCGTGTCGACTCAATACATGATCGCTGCCCACCGGAGCGTGGAGCCGGGCCACCGCGTGGCGCAGGAACGCCTCGGCAAAGCGCCGTTGCTCGACCTCAGCCTGCGCCTCGGCGAAGGCACCGGCGCGGCGCTCGCCATGAATTTGCTGGAAGCCTCCGCCCGAGTGCTCACCGATGTGGCGACCTTCGGGGAGGCGTCCGTTTCGGAGGCTCACTAGAGGAAGAATGCGATCCGCAGATTACGCAGATTTTCACAGATTCAGAAAAATGAAAATGCAAGCCATGTGCCAGGAAAACAGAGTTTCCGAGACAATGGCGTTCCCAATCAGGAGATTGGGAACGAGGATAGCGACCAATCTGCGTCAATCTTCGAAATCTGCGGACAACTCTTTGGAAATTTGCCAATGAAGCGTCTCATCGCCGCTCTCCAGTTTCTCACCGTTTGTCCGTTCGTTTCGCGCGTTGCGTGTGACGAGCGCGACATCGGGCGCAGCACGCCCTGGTTTCCGCTGGTCGGTCTCATGATTGGCGCGGTCGTGTTGCTGCTGGATCGTGGCATGAGCGCGCTCTTCCCGCCGCTGCTTTCCAGCGTCATCGCGGTGGTGGCGCTCCTCGCCGCATCCGGAGGGTTGCACGTCGATGGCCTCTCGGATACCGCCGACGGTTTTCTGAGTTCCCGTCCGCGCGAGCGGATGCTGGAGATTATGCGCGACAGCCATACCGGGGCGATGGGGGTGCTCGGGATCGTCTGCGTTTTCAGCCTCAAGGCCGCCGCGCTTGCGTCTGCTCCGGCCTCGCTGCGCTGGCCCGCGCTGTTGCTGATGCCGTTTGCGGGGCGCTGCTCGATGGTGATTCAAATGGCGCTGCTGCCTTATGCGAGAACGGGTGGTCTCTGCTCGGTGTTTGTGCAAAACGCGCGGCGTTCTGACGTGATCCTGACACTAGTCATTTTAGGCGCGGTGGGTTGGCTGACGGGCGGCTTGTTCGGGCTTTACTCAGTGGGAGTTTCGGTCACGGCAATCGCGATCTTCTCGCTCTGGTGCCGGAGCAAAATCGGCGGGTTCACCGGCGACACGCTGGGAGCGGGGTGCGAGCTTGTGGAACTGATGCCCGCGCTGGTTGCGGCAACTTGGTTTGTAAAATAGCGAGCCGATGAAAACGCATCCACACGGCGGAAATCTCAGAGAACTGGCGCTCGCTGCCGGAACGAGCGAACTCGTCGATTTCTCCGCGAACCTGAACCCACTCGGCCCGCCCGAATGGCTCCGCGCAGTGATCGCGGCGAATGTCAGCGCGCTGGTGCATTACCCGGACCCCGATTGCACGGCGCTCGTGGAAGCCGCCGCGCGGCGCTATGGCGTGGCCGTGGACGAGGTGATTGCCGGGAACGGTTCCGCCGAAATTCTCTCGGTATTACCTCGTGTGTTGGGAAAACCGCGCGCGGTGGTTCCCGCGCCCGCTTACGGGGATTACGCCCGCTCGGCGGCGCTGGGCGGGATGTGCGTGGAAACGCTGGCGTTGCGCGAAGACGAGGGTTTCCGGCTCGACTTCGAGGCGCTTGAAAGAACGCTGCACGGCGACGAAGCAGTGTTCATCGGGCGACCCAACAACCCGACGGGGTTGGTGTGCGAAGCCGGTGCGCTGCGGGATATTGCGGCGCGACACCCCGAGACGATCTTTGTCGTGGACGAAGCGTTTGGCGATTTTGTCGAGGGCTTCGAGAGCCTCACGCGCGAGCGTCCGGCGAATGTGGTCGTGCTGCTTTCGTTGACGAAGGCTTTTGCGATTCCGGGTCTGCGCCTGGGTTGCGCCGTGGCGGACGCCGCGCTGGCTGGCCGGGTCCGCGAATTGCTGCCGCCGTGGTCGGTGAATACCCTGGCGCAGGCCGTCGGCGTGGCGGCTTTGCAGGACGTCGATTATCTCAGCCGCTCGCGTGCTTGTGTTCGGGAACAACGCGAGGTTCTCGCGAAGGAATTGGGCGCGTTGCCGGGTCTGCATGTCTATCCCGGTGAGGCGGATTTCCTGCTGGTGCGGACTGCGGCGGATGCACCCAAGCTGGCTGCCCGCTTGCTACGCGAGGGCATTGCGATCCGTCTTTGCAATAATTTCGAGGGACTCGATGCCCGCTTTTTCCGCGTGGCCGTTCGCACAGCGGAAGAGAACGCGCGGCTGTGTGAAGCGCTCCGGTGCGCGCTGGGAGTTCCCGCCGTGGCAGTGTCCAAGCGTCGCGCCGCGACGATAATGTTCCAGGGGACCAGCTCCAATGCGGGCAAGAGCGTCCTCACCGCCGCGCTCTGCCGCATCCTGCAACAGGACGGGATCAGTGTTGCGCCGTTCAAGTCGCAGAACATGTCGCTCAACTCGTTCGTGACGCGCGACGGCTTGGAAATGGGGCGCGCGCAAGTCGTGCAGGCGCAGGCGTGCCGGATCGAGCCCGAGGCGCGGATGAACCCGATCCTGCTCAAGCCGAATTCGGATACAGGCTCCCAAGTCATCCTGCTCGGTAAGCCCGTCGGCAACATGAACGTCGGCGAATACATCCGTTTCAAGCCGCGCGCGTTCGAGGCGGCCAAGCAAGCGTTCGATTCGCTCGCCGCCGAGTATGACGCGGTCGTCATGGAAGGCGCGGGCAGCCCGGCGGAGGTTAATTTGAAACACCACGACATCGTTAATATGCCGATGGCTCGCTATGCCAACGCGCCTGTTCTGCTCGTGGGAGACATTGATCGCGGCGGCGTGTATGCGTCGTTTGTCGGGTCGATGGAAGTGCTCAACGAATGGGAGCGCGGGCTGGTCGCGGGCTTTGTGGTGAACCGGTTTCGCGGGCAGGAGGCGCTGCTGCAAAGCGCGCACGATTACGTCAAACGCCACACTGGGCTGCCAGTGTTCGGTGTCGTGCCGTATTTGCCGAAACTCGGATTGCCCGAGGAAGACTCAGTCACATTCAAGACCGCGAAGTCTCAGAGCGCGAACGCCGAAACCGAAAAGGTGGACATCGCGCTCATCGACCTGCCACACATTTCCAATTTCACGGACTTCGATTCACTGGGGATCGAGCCGGATGTCACCGTGCGCATTGTGCGTTCGCGGGAAGAACTGGGACGCCCCGATGCAGTGATTCTGCCGGGCAGCAAACACGTCGTGGGCGATCTCGCGCACCTGCAAAATAGCGGCCTTGCGGATGCGATCGCCGAACTGGCGCACGAAGGACGCACGGAAATCGTTGGCATCTGCGGCGGCTACCAAATGCTCGGGCGACGGATCGAAGACCCGCGCTGCATCGAATCCAATGGCGAGCCGGTGGAAGCCCTGGGTTTGCTCGCGCTCTCCACGGTGATGGAGCCGGAGAAAACGCTCAAGCGCGTCGCGAGCCGTCACGCGGAGTCCGGGTTGGCGCTCCGCGGTTACGAAATCCACCACGGCCGGAGCGCGTGCGCCGAGTCGTTGACGCCGCTTGTTCTGCGCGAAGACGGCGAGGTGATCGGGGTAGGCTGCGGACTCGTCTGGGGTAGCTATCTTCATGGCATTTTCGACGCCGATCCGTTCCGCCGCTGGTTCATCGACCGCTTGCGCATGCGCCGTGGGTTAAAAGCCGTGGGCCGCGTCATCGCGGTATATGACTTGCAGGAATCCTTCGACCGACTCGCCGCCGTGGTGCGCGAACGGCTCGACATGAAACAAATCTATCGGCTCATGAAATTGTGATGAGAGTGGAATATCAAGTCGTTGCCGCGTTCGGAGTTGATCTGCTTTTTGGCGATCCGCGTTGGCTGCCGCATCCGGTCAAATGGATCGGGCGGTTTGCAGCGGCGCTCGAAGCGCCTTTGCGCCGGGCGATCCCGAATGCCCGCGCGGCGGGAATCGTTGCGGTGTTTGCCGTGCTCACCGTCACGGGTCTCGCGGCATTTCTGCTCGTTGCGGGAGCAGCTAGTTTGCATCCCATCGCGGCGGATGTGGTTTCCATCGCGCTGCTTTACACCTGCTTTGCAGGGCGCGATCTGGCATTGCATAGCGCCCGAGTTTATCGCGCGCTTGCGAACGACGATCTTCCCGAAGCGCGCCGCCGGGTTGCCATGCAAGTCGGCCGCGATACGGAGTATCTCGATGAACCGGAAGTAGTGCGCGGGACGGTCGAAAGCGTTGCGGAAAATATGGTTGATGGCGTAACGGCTCCGCTTTTCTTTGCCGTGCTCGGCGGACCGGTGGGCGCTCAAAAATTTACGCGTGAGCCCCGACCGGGTTATCCAGGTTAGCAATCATTGGGGATTCATGCTCGACCAGGTATCGCAGATGGCATTTGAGCGGTTGCTCGTTCTGGGGCACCCCGGCAAATTGGCGAAGCTCATTGATGGCGAGTGGGACACCCATTCCTCCAACTCCGCGAGCGTGGTGGGGATTGTCGCGCGCCTTGCCAAAGAGACGTTGGGCGTGCCTGTGCCGGAAAGCACAACCGTCGAAGGAATTTTTGAGGCGTTGAATCCGGAGAAAACGGCGCAGGTTGGCAACGCTCTCGCTGCGGCAATTAAAGGAGCCATCATCGCGCGGATCGGCTCGACGAAAGCGTTGGCGGTCGTCTTGATCAACATGCCAGGGGATTTCCTCGGCACAAACGGAGATCTCTCGCCATGGAAATAGAACCGATCACCATTGCAGGCTGTGGGCCGGGCGCGTTGGAATATGTGACTCCGGCGGCGTTGTGTGCTATTGAGCAAGCGGAAGTGTTGGTTGGCGCGCGTCGGCTGCTGGAGAATTTTCCAGAGGTTGCGGCGCAACGCATCGTCGTCGGCGCAGACGTTCCCAAGGCGCTCGATGCGATGGCCGAACATTTGGGACATCGCAGAATCGTCGTGCTGGTCACGGGTGATCCGGGACTGTGTAGCCTGGCGCGGCCAGTCATTCGGCGTTTCGGACGCAGGGCGTGTCGTGTGATCCCAGGTATCAGCTCGGTCCATGCGGCGTTTGCCAGCGTGGGGATTGACTGGTTCGGCGCGCGAATCCTCTCCGCGCCCGACCACGCGTCCGCCCTCGATCCCGCTTCGCTAGTCGTCGAAGAAAAGCTCGCCGTGCTGGCTGGCAACCCAGCGAATGCCGCCTGGGTGGACGCGCTTGCGGAGGCGCTGATCGCTACCCATGACCTCTTTATCTGTGAAAATCTCACGTTGGCTGATGAATCCGTTCGCACGTTGGCTGATGAATCCGTTCGCCGCGTCGATTGCTTGCCTATGAACCTCGCATCCAGAACCATCCTGCTTTTCATCAAAAAGGAGGAGTCTCTGCCATGAGTCTCGGAACCTTTTACGGAATGGGCGTCGGCCCCGGCGATCCCGAGTTATTGACGGTAAAGGCCTCGTTCATTCTTGGCCGATGCTCGCATATTGTTGTTCCCAAAGCCAAAACTGATGGCGGCAGCGTGGCGTTGGAAATTGCAGGCCGTTATGTGCATAAGGGCGCAGTGATTCATGAGTTGGTTTTCCCGATGACCATGGATAAAGCCGAGCTTTCCAGAAGCTGGAAGGAATCGGCGCAAACCATCGCCGCCTTGCTGCAAACCGGCGCGGACGTTTGCTTTCTGACGCTCGGTGACGCCTTGGTTTACTCGACGTACATTTATCTGTTGCGCGAATTGAAAGTCATCCTGCCCGAGGTTGAGGTCGTCACCGTTCCCGGCATCAGCTCGTTTTCCGCCGTGGCGGCGCTGACAGATTTTCCGTTGGGCGAAGGCAAACATCCAATCACGATTGTTCCGACGGCGGACGACCTCACCGCCGTGCGGCGAGCCGTGGAAACGGGCGGAACCGTTGTGCTTATGAAGATTGGCAAGCGCCTCGGTGACATCCTCGATCTTCTCGAAAAGACCGGCGTTATCGACGACGCGTTGTTTGTGCAGCGGATGAACATCTCCTTATTTCGGATTTGGACCGTTTCCTCGGCGAGGAGATCAATATGAAAAGTATAGTGATTGTCGGCAACAGTTCCTCGAAAATCCTGGACGGCTGGTTTGTGACGCCGCGCGGATACAAAGTCTAGTTATGATCCTGCTTCTTGGTGGAACTAGTGAGACGGCGTCCGTGGCAGAGGCTTTGGCCCGAGCCGGTTACCGTGTGTTGGTTTCAACCGCCACCGAGATCGAACTCTTCATAGGCTCGCACCCCAGGATCGAACATCGGAGCGGGCGGCTGGACGCGGGGCAGATGACCCGTCTTGTTTGGGAACGCGGCATCCGGGCGATTGTCGATGCAGCGCATCCGTTCGCTTTGGCTGTGCATGCCACGGCGGCGCAGGTTGCGGAGCAGTTGCAAATTCCTTATCTGCGTTACGCGCGGCCTGGTTGTGTGGGGGAGGGGACGGGCGTTCGCATCGCGGCGAACCACGAAGAAGCGGCGCGGCTGGCTTGTGAATCGGGATCGCCTGTTTTGCTGACCATCGGTTCGAGCAATGTGATGCCCTATGCCGTGGAGGCGCGGCGCATCGGCGTCCCGCTTGTTGCACGGGTGCTTGATCACCCCGATTCGCACAAGGCGTGCCGCGATGCGGGAATCCTGGCGGAGTGCGTCCTCACCGGGCGCGGTCCGTTTAGCGTCGAGGAAAACCGGCGTGTGATTCAAGAATATCACATCGGCGTGTTGGTGACAAAGGACAGCGGCGACGCGGGCGGTGTCCCCGAGAAACTCGAAGCCGCGCGTTTGGAAGGATGCAGCGCCATTGTCGTCGGCAGGCCGGAAGCGAGCGGCGGATTTCAGAACGTACCCGACCTTGTGCGGAAACTGGAATCGCTGGTTTCGCGCCCCTATTGCGGTGTTCTCGCGCTGGACCTCGAAAGCGTGCTCGTGCCGGAAATATGGGAAACCGTTGCGCGTGTCGCGGGCGTGCCGGAGTTGGCTCTCACCACGCGGGACATCCGTGATTACGATGTGCTCATGTGTCAACGCCTTCGCTTGTGCCGCGAGCACGGGCTGACGCTGATGCGGCTGCGCGAGATCGTTGCTGCGATGGAACCGCTTCCCGGCGCGGTCGAATTTCTCGCATGGGCACAAACCCGCGCCTTGGTCGTGATCCTTTCGGACACTTTTTACGAACTCGCCGGGCCTGTGCTGGCGAAGCTCGGTTCGCCGCTGATGCTCTGCAATGCGCTGACCCTTGACCACGACGGCTACATTGCCGGTTACACCTTGCGCGATGGCGGAAAGGCGGGAGCCGTCGCCCACTTCCAGCGACTCGGCCAGCGCGTGGCGGCGGTTGGCGATTCCTTCAACGATGTGGAGATGCTGCAAACCGCCGATTTCGCCTTCCTTTTCCAACCCGCCCAGCGCGTGCTGGAGGCGGGAATTGCCTTCCCGTCGCTTTGGACGTTTGATGAACTTCAAGCCGCATTAAAAGACTCCTTTTTATGATAAACACCTGCTTTGTCCTGCTCGCACACGGAAGCAAAAACCCGGAATGGGCGGCTCCGTTTCGCAAACTGACCGCCAATCTTCGCAAAGACCTCGGCGAGGATGCTGTGTACCTCTGTTTCATGGAAAATGCCGAACCGGGCTTGATGCAGGTCGCTCGCGAGATCATGAAAACAGGCGTGCGCAAATACCGATTGCTTCCGCTGTTCATGGCCAAGGGCGCCCATTTCCACGAGGATATTCCCGCGTGCATGGCAGAAGTGAAAGCGGCGTTCCCCGAACTGGAATCCGAGCTTTTGGAGCCGATTGGCCTGCACCCGCTGTTTTTCGAGCTGATGGGCAAAGTTATTAAGAGCCTTTGATTCCCGGGAAGTAGTTGACCCGCGCGTGGGATACGCTATTTTCAGCGCACTTTTCACAAGATGCCGAAGCTGGAAATCCCCCGCAAAGCCGTTTACCGCCTCTCGTTGTACTATCGCGCCCTTCAGCGATTGAAGGCCAACGCGGTCGAAACGGTATCCTCCGCCGCGCTCTCCAAGGCGGCTGGCGTCAAGCCGACCCAGCTCCGCAAAGACCTGGCCTACTTCGGGCAACTCGGCACGCGCGGGCTTGGTTACAGCGTCGCGCATCTGACGCAGACGTTGATGGAAGCGCTGGGAACGGCCCGTTTGCAACCGGTCGTGTTGGTCGGCGTCGGCCATCTTGGTTCGGCGCTGGTACGTTACCGTGGCTTTGAGAAGGAGGGGTTCGAGATCGTGGCGGGCTTTGACTCGGACGCCGAACGCAACCGCTCAACCGCTCGTATCCTTCAGATATTGCCAATGACCGCGTTGCGCAGCTTCGTTCAAGAGCGCCACGTGAAGCTCGCCATTTTGACCGTGCCGGTAACGGTTGCCCAAGAGGTGACCAACGAACTGGTGGACTCCGGCATCCAGGCGATCCTCAACTTTGCGCCGACGATCCTGCAAGTTCCCGACGGCGTGGTGGTCAACAATGTCGATCTCGCTATCGAATTGGAAAACCTGAGTTATTTTATTCGATGACAAAACGGGCGTCGATTTCCGCGCCGCACTTCGATCTTCGTCTGACGTTGGAATCCGGCCAGGTGTTTCACTGGTTGCCGGAGACGGGGGGCGGTTATCGCGGCTTGATCGGCGAAATGCCTGTGCGCGTGAGGCAAGTCGGCGACGAACTCCGGGTGACGCCCGGCGCGGAAGCAGCGGCTGCGCGTTATTTTGCGCTCGATCACGATATGGAGGCCATCTGTGCGAGCTTTCCTGCTGATGTGACGATGGCGGAAGCCACAGCATTTTGCCGTGGATTGCGACTTATTCGCCAACCGCTTTGGGAATGTCTAGCCACGTTTCTGACATCCGCGATGAAGCAGGTTCCCCATATCCGGCAGATGTCGCACGCGCTTCGACAGCGCTTTGGACGCCCGGTGCCGGGCTGGGAAGGATTGGCGGTTTACCCGCAGCCGGAACGACTGGCGCAGGCAACCGAAGCCGAGTTGCGCGCATGCGGACTCGGGTTCCGCGCGAAGAATCTGCTCCTCACGGCGCGAAGTGTGGCCGCGGGCGACGTGGACTTGGAAGCCATCCGGGCGATGGATGACGAAGCGGCGCTGGCTGAACTCTGCCGCCTGCCCGGCGTGGGACCGAAGATCGCCAACTGCGCGTTGCTATTCGGCTACGAACGGTTGCGCGCGTTCCCCATCGACGTCTGGATCGAGCGTGTATTGCGAAAGTCTTATTTCGCCAGGAAGCGGAACGTGACGGCAAAGCAATTGCGGGAGTTTGCCGCCGGTTCCTTCGGCCCGTATGGCGGGTATGCTCAACAATACTTGTTTCACCATGCCCGCAGCCAGTCTCGTTCGAGAAGCTCTATTCGCTGACTTTTTTCACAACTCTCAGCAGACTTCTCCTATTTCCCCAAACAAAACGTCGAGAAAATCTTCCCGATCAGGTCTTCGGTTTCCACCCGGCCCACCACGTCGCCAACGGCGTCGAGCGCGCTGCGCAACTCCAGAGCGATGAACTCGGCGGAAAGCCCGTTCGCAAACGCCGCCCCCGCCGCTTGCGCGTGCTGTTCCGCCGTCTTCAAGCACGCCTGATGCCGGGCGTTGATTGCGATGGCGAAGTCCCCGCTCGTCATCCCGCGTCCCATCGCCCGCTCAAAAATTGCGTCGGCCAATGGCTCGATCCCACGAACATTATCGAGACAGGAAATGCGCACTCCGTCATACCCGACCCAACTTGGGTGTTCGCCAAGGTCGATTTTGTTCAAAACAAGCAACCGCCCCGGCTCGACCGCCTCGGTGCGCGGCTGGCTGGCATCAACGACGTGCAATATTAGATCCGCGCGTTCCAAGTGTTGCAACGTCCGGGCGATCCCCTGGCGTTCAATCGCGCATTCCGAATCGCGCACGCCCGCGGTATCGACCAAGCGCACGGGAATTCCGCGCAGGTTGACGACTTCCTCGATGGTGTCCCGCGTAGTGCCGGGGATTTCGCTCACGATGGCCCGCTCGTAGCCGAGCAGGCGGTTGAGCAAACTCGATTTCCCGACATTTGGCGCACCGTAAATAACCGTCCGGACCCCTTCGCGCAACACACGCCCCTGGTCCGCTGTCCGCAGTAGCAAACGGATGCGCTCCCGCACGCTCTCCAGCCGCGCCACCAACACCGCGCCAGTGTCAGGTTGGATATCTTCCTCGGGAAAATCGATGTATGCCTCCACGTGCGCCAGCAAATCCAGAAGCGCGTCGCGAATTTCGCAAATCCGCTCGCCCAAACGGCCTTCGAGTTGCTCTGTGGCGGCGCGCAGTCCGAGGTCCGTTTGCGCCCGAATGAGATCCATCACCGCTTCCGCTTGCGTGAGGTCCATCTTGCCATTGAGAAACGCGCGTTGCGTGAATTCGCCTGGACCAGCCGAGCGCGCCCCACGTTCCAGCAACAGCCCGAGCAGGCGGCGCGTCACGAGGATGCCGCCGTGGCACGCGATCTCCACCATCTCCTCGCCGGTATAGCTGGCGGGCGCGCGGAACACGGAAACGAGCACCTCGTCGAGCACTCCATTTTCGTCAACAATTGATCCAAATTGCTGCATTCTGGACGGCAACTCCGAGGCGCGGCGCTTGGAGCGGAACACAACGTCGGCAATGGCAATCGACTGCGGACCGCTCATGCGGATCACCGCAATGGCCCCCTCTCCAAAAGGCGTCGAAACAGCGGCGATGGTGTCTTGCATGGTTTGAGAGTCTAAATGAATAGAAGGTCTCGCGCAAAGAACGCAAAGACAGAATTTTATCTCCTTTGCGCTCTTTGCGTTCTTTGCGCGAGAAAAACTACTCCTCTGCTCTCTCCGTTGGATATTCTCCCGCCCGCGAAACGAGCAGATCGCAAATGCCCCGTTTTTTCGATCCGGCGACAAACTCAAAAAACGCCGTCCCCTCCGGCCCCCATTGCCGTTCGCGCGCGGCGTCGAGCGCCTGGGTGGTATTGAGCCCGCTCTTGTAAAGCAGTTTGAAGGAGTCTTTTACTTCCTGCCGCTGGGCAGGCGTCATCCCGCTCCGGCGCAGGCCGATGACATTAATCCCCGCCACGCAGTTGATCTCCGCGCCGATGAGAAACGGCGGCACATTTTTGCTCAAGGAGGAATTGCCCTGGATGATGGCTTGCCGCCCGATATGCACAAATTGGTGAAACACCGCGCCGCCGCCGATGAACACGCCCGTTCCGATATGGACATGCCCGCCCAGCAGCACGTTGTTGGCGATCACCACGCGGTCGGCAATGACAGAGTTGTGCCCCACATGAACGCCGGTCATTAAAAAGCAGTTGTTGCCCACGCGCGTCTCCGCGCCCTCGCCGGTGCCCCGATGGAGAGTGGCATATTCGCGAATCCGGTTGTTGTCGCCGAGGATCACCCAGCTTTCCGTTGCGGGGTTGAACGCATAATCCTGGGGGTCTGCTCCGACGATGGCTCCGTAGCCGATGGTGTTGTTCGCTCCCATACGGACCCAGCCGGTAATGACCGCATGCGACTGAATCTCGCACCCATCGCCGATTTGCGCCGGGCCTTCGATGACTGCATAGGGACCGACGCAAACGCCCGCGCCGAGCTTGGCCTCGGGATGAATGATGGCAGTGGGATGGATCAACGGGGAGGTGGGATTCATAACAAGGCCCCAGATAGTGCAAGCCGGCGCGCCCGTGGCAAGTTTGTTTATCGCGAAAACTTGGCGAGGAGCGCCACCACCTCTTCGTCGGAGACCTGGCTGAACTGCTCGTAAAACTGCCCAACCGCCTGAAAAACAGGCTCGGCGCTGAGCAGCACCACCAGATCGGCGGCTTTTTCGAGTTCGGGCACGGTCTCCATGGGAGCCACCGGTGCGGCGAAAATCCGCCGCGCCGCGCCGCCGCGCTTGAGCGCTGCAAGCGCAGAGAACGCAGTTGCCCCTGTTGCCACGCCATCGTCCACAAGCACCACCGTGCGGCCCTCCACCCGCACCGGTTCATCATGACCGCGAAAGGCCATCATGCGTCGATGGAGTTCCTCCCGTTCGCGGCGCACCGCATCCTGGATGTAATCCGCACCGACTCCGAGCGCCGCAATCACATGCCAGTCGAGCACCAATTCGCCGTGGGAGGAAACTGAGCCGATGGCAAGCTCGGGATTGCCAGGGGCACCGATCTTGTGCGCCAGCCAGACATCCAACGGCGCGTGCAGCGCGCGGGCCACTTCAGCAGCCACCACCACTCCGCCACGCGGGATGGCAAGCACCAGCAGGTCACCACGTTCAGCCCCGGCTAATCCGTGCCCGTTGAGCGATCGGGCCAGCAGACGCCCGGCCTCCACCCGGTCTCTGTAGATATTCATCCCAAAACGAATCGGCATGCCCGAAGGCAACGGTCGGCTCGTTTGTTCCCGCTTTAGTTATTGGCGGGCGATGTATCAGCACCGGCTCCTGCTGCTCCGTTGTTTCCTCCCGTGAGCAATCCCTCAAGGGTTGAAATCCAGTCAGGCAAGTCTTGATGGTCGGGATAATTTTTGACCAGACTGATCATTTCGCTAAGCCCGCGATTACGCTGGCCAATGGCAATCAAGTCCTGCGCACGCTTCCAGAGAAGCTGGGGTCGGCGCACCAGATTAAACTGGTCGATCTTAAACGAAAGCGAGGAACTTGCAGCCTTGTGCCCCTCGTCCTGAATTTTTTTGTCCCAATAGGCGATCACCCGTGGATCCATGTTCTGCCGGAAATACGGGAGTAGCGTTTTTTGATACATCCCATCCAAATTTCCAGGGCTGTTTTCCCAGTCCGTGAGATTCGTGAACATTTTGGAAATCCCATACCACTTAACAAAAATGCTGCCGTCCACCCCTTGTTTGATCAGTTCCTGATCCCAAAACAACGGCTCTTGGGCAGCGGGTCTGGCCCCTCTCGGTTGTTTGTTAAAACCGGCATCCTTGAGTGTCTGGGCTCTATCGCGCCTGGCGATGATCGCGTCATCACCCGCGCCTGCCGCGATGACCGCCGCCATATGCGCCATCAATGCCGATTCAAGTTGCTTGGTGGTCGCGCCACCCGCCCGTTGAAGCGTCAGCAGCAGGTAGTTCAAATGGAGCCGCGCGGCGTTTTGCATCGCATCGCTCTTGAGCTTGTCGGCCTGATCCTTCATCCAAGTCTGGAATTCCGCGCGATCGTGCATCTTGCCGTCGAATTGGGTGGCTCCAACAGCCTGCTCGTAAAAGGCGATGGCCGCGGCGTTGCTGGAGGCGGCGGCGCAGAAATCCTGCACCACCCGGCTGGCGGTTGCCTTTTCAGCCAAGGCCCGCTTTTCCTTGATTTGTTTCAAGACCGTGACCAGTTCCTTGATGTCAACCGGCGAGGCATCCTGCGCACACGCAGGTGAGCACAAAGCGCAAACCATACACAGCAAGGAGGCAAGAATACGTTTCTTCATGAAATGGGGAGATGGAGCTGAACAAACTAGGGGACCAAATTTTGGCGCAAAGTAAATCCAAAAACAATCAGAGATTCTCCGAAAGCCACTTTTTCACCCATGCCACACTCTCACCCTTGCGCGCGGCGTAATCCGCCACCTGGTCGGGGCCGATCTTGCCAACGCCAAAATATTTCGCTTCGGGGTGGGAGAAATACAACCCGCTTACCGCCGCGCCGGGGAACATGGCGCACGATTCGGTGAGGCGCATCCCCGCGTTGCACTCGGCATCAAGCAAACGGAAGAGCAGCCGCTTTTCGGTGTGATCGGGGCAAGCGGGATAGCCCGCCGCCGGTCGAATGCCGCGGTAGCGCTCGCGGATAAAGTCCTCCGGCTCAAGCCGCTCCTCCTTGCCAAAACCCCATTCGATGCGCGCCTGTTGATGGAGATATTCGGCAAACGCTTCCGCCAACCGATCCGCGAGCGCCTTGGCCAGGATAGCATTGTAGTCATCACCCGCCGCTGCGAACACCTTGGCCAGTTCGTCGCCGCCGTGGATCGACACCGCGAAGCCGCCCAGGTAATCCGGGCTTCCCTTCGGCGCCACGAAGTCGCTGAGCGCATGATTTTTCTGGCCCTCAGGCTTGACCATCTGCTGGCGCAAAAACCGGAACGTCGCCAGCGGTTCGGCGCGGCGTTCGTCGGGGTAAAGCTCCACGTCATCGCCCACGGCATTGGCAGGCCAGAAAGCGTGGGCACCCCGCGCCTGGAACTGCTTTTTAACGACGATCTCCGAGAGCAATTTCTGAGCGTCCTCGAAGAGTTCCCGCGCTTGCGCGCCCGTTTGCGGATCGTCCAAAATGCCGGGATAACGCCCGCGCAATTCCCAGGTGTGAAAGAACGGCGACCAGTCGATAAACGGCGTCAATTGTTCCAAGGCCGGCTCCACTTTGCGCACGCCGAGGAACGCCGGTTGAGGCGGCACATCATTCGACCAATCCAGTGCCGTGCGGTTCGCGCGCGCCGCCTCCAGCGTGAGCTGTTTCTTCTCGCTGGAACGGGCCGCGTGCGCTTGCTGCAACCGCTGGTCTTCTTTGCGGAGGGCGTCCACGAACGCGGGCTTCTGCTCCGGGTTGAGCAGCGCACTGACCACCCCTGCGGCGCGGGAGGCGTCCAACACGTGAACCACGGGGCCGTCGTAATGCGGGGCGATTTTCACCGCCGTATGCGCGCGGCTGGTTGTCGCGCCGCCGATCAGGAGCGGGATGGTGAATCCCTGCCGCTGCATCTCCTGGGCAAGATGCGCCATCTCGTCCAGCGAAGGCGTGATGAGCCCGCTCAGCCCGATGATGTCGGCTTTGTGTTCGCGGGCCGCCGCCAAGATTTTCTCCGCCGGGCACATCACGCCGAGGTCGATCACTTCAAAGTTGTTGCACTGGAGCACCACGCTCACGATGTTTTTGCCGATGTCATGGACGTCCCCTTTGACGGTAGCTATGACGATCTTTCCTTTGGCTTTCGCATGGGAATCCGCCGCTTTCTCCGCCGCCATGAACGGTTCCAGCCAAGCCACGGCCTTCTTCATCACCCGCGCGCTCTTGACCACCTGGGGCAGGAACATTTTCCCCGCGCCAAAGAGATCGCCCACAATCCCCATGCCCGACATGAGCGGCCCTTCGATGACGTGCAATGGCCGCTCGGCCTTCAGCCGCGCTTCCTCCACATCCTCGTCGATAAACTCGACGATCCCCTTGACCAGCGCGTGAGCCAGTCGATCCGCCACGGGGGCATTGCGCCACGCCTCGTCTTTCACGGCAACTTTGCCTGCCGATTTCACCGTCTCGGCGAACTCCACCAGGCGTTCGGTGGCGTCGGGCCGCCGATCCAGGAGCACGTCTTCAACCCGTTCGAGCAAATCTTGCTGGATTTCCTCATACACGGCGAGCATCCCGGCATTGACGATCCCCATGTCCAGCCCGGCCCGGATGGCGTGGTAGAGAAAGGCCGAGTGCATCGCCTCGCGCACCGCGTTGTTGCCCCGGAAGGAAAACGAGATGTTGGAAATGCCGCCGCTGACTTTCGCGTAGGGGAGATGTTCTTTAATCCAGCGCGTGGCTTCAATAAACGAAAGCGCGTAGCGATTGTGCTCCTCGATCCCCGTCCCCACGGTGAGGACGTTCGGATCGAAAATGATGTCCTCGGGCGAAAACCCGACTTCTTCGGTCAGGATACGATAAGCGCGGGCGCAAATCTCCTGGCGCCGCTCGGTGCTGTCCGCCTGGCCCGCCTCGTCGAACGCCATCACCACCGCCGCAGCCCCATAACGCCGCAACATGCGGGCCTGCCGCTTGAACTCCTCCTCGCCCACCTTGAGCGAAATCGAGTTGACGACGCATTTGCCCTGCACGCATTTCAGTCCCGCCTCCAGCACGCTCCATTTGGAACTGTCGATCATGATCGGGATGCGGGAAATATCCGGCTCGCTGGCGATCAGGTTCAGGAAGTGCGTCATCGCGGCTTCCGAGTCGATCATCCCCTCGTCCATGTTCACGTCCAGGATGTTCGCGCCGCCCTCCACCTGCTGGCGGGCCACGGCGAGCGCCCCCTCAAAGTCCCCGGCCAGGATCAGCTTGGCGAACTTGGGCGAACCGGTGATGTTCGTGCGCTCGCCCACCATTAAAAAGCCGCTCTCCGGCGTAATGACGAGCGGTTCGAGCCCGCTCAGGCGCGTCGCCCTCGGCCGTTCCGGCAGCGGACGCGGTGAACAGCCCGCAACCGCCCCGGCAATCGCCCGGATGTGCGCGGGCGTCGTCCCACAACAACCGCCTACGATGTTGAGCCAACCCTGCGCTGCCCAGTCGCCAATCTGCACAGCCAGCGACTCGGGCGTCTCGGGAAATCCGGTGGGCGAAAGCGGGTCCGGCAATCCGGCGTTGGGGTAACAACTGACGTAAACCGGGGCGCAAAGGGAGAGCGCCTCGATGTACGGGCGCATCTCCTTGGGGCCAAGGGCGCAATTCAGCCCGATGCTCAACAGCGGCGCGTGAGAGGCGGAAATTGCAAACGCCTCCACCGTTTGGCCGGTGAGCGTGCGCCCGCTTAAATCCGTGATCGTCCCGGAAACCATGATCGGGATCGTGCCGTGCGGAATGTCCAGCACCTCGAACGCTTCCAGGATGGCGCACAACGCCGCCTTGGCGTTGAGCGTGTCAAACACCGTCTCCACCAGCAACACATCCACGCCGCCTTCGATCAACGCTTGCGCCTGTTCGCGGTAAGCCTCCTTTACTTGATCAAAAGTCACCTCGCGCCGGGCGGGATCGTGGACATCGCGCGAGAGCGAAAGCGTTTTGCTCATCGGCCCAATCGACCCGGCCACAAACGCGGTGCGCCCGGACTTCTCGACGGCACGCCGAGCGCACGCCACGGCGGCGAGATTGAGTTCCCGCGTGATCGACTCCAACCCGTAATCGGCCAAGGAAATCGACTGCGCGTTGAACGTGTTCGTCTCGATCAGGTCGGCCCCGGCAGCTAGGTATTGCGCGTGGATTTCCTCCACCAACTCCGGGCGGGTAAGGCTCAAGAGGTCGTTGGCGCCTTTCAAAGGGTGTGCATGTTCCGCGAAGCGTTGCCCCCGGTAATCGGCCTCCGCGAGCCGGTATTGTTGGACCATGGTCCCCATCGCGCCATCGAGGATCGCGATCCGTTCGGTGAGCAATCGAGCAAAAGGATGAGTGGATAAAATCACCGCAGAAAACTAGAGCACCCGCATTACGGAATCAATAACAAATTAACGCATCATGATTGATGGATGCGTTAAAAAAACAACGTCTTTCCTTGGCAGCAGGCCAGCGTTTTTGCTTATGCTGGCTTTACTGCCAAATTATTTGGTGTAATTTGTAACCTTGCAAATCTCCCCCACTCCATTTTTGCTCTTTCAGTTCCCATGACTCAATTTCCCCGCATCACCCGAGATCCTGCCGTAATGAGCGGCCGAGCATGCCTCCGCGATTCCCATGTAACCGCCTCGACCGTAGTGACTTTGATGGCAGCCGGACGTTCCCACAAAGAGATTATCCGGATGTTCCCGGCGCTGACTCCCGAAGATTTGAAAGAAGCGCT
>Ga0316220_1001974_pt1 | contig 20283 bp, 15 predicted proteins | sample TBH18005metaG_FD_203632 | JGI IMG/M metagenome (GOLD analysis project Ga0316220, IMG submission 203632) | Freshwater microbial communities from Trout Bog Lake, Wisconsin, USA - TBH18005 | ecosystem: Environmental > Aquatic > Freshwater > Lake > Hypolimnion/Profundal zone | place: USA: Wisconsin...
CTCGATTACACCGACATGGCCGGCGAGATTTCGCCGCCGAAAACTTTCACCGACTGGATTGCCGCCATGATTGCGCACAAGAGCGGCTGGAGTTATTCCGATTATGCCCGCTCCTGGCTGCGCGGCGCGCACCAGCTTTTGAAGACCGGCACCACCACCGTCGCCGACATCGAGGTCATGCCGGATTTGCTGCCGGAAGTCTGGGACGCCACGCCGTTGCGGATTTTTTCCTTCCTCGAAATGACCGGCATCAAAGCGCGCCGCGTGCCGAAAAACGTTTTGCGCGAAGCTGTCGAGCAGATTGATTCGCTGCGGCATCCGCGCAACCGCGCCCTGCTTTCGCCGCACGCGCCCTACTCCACTTTGCCCGAACTGCTGCGCCTGACCGCCCGCACCGCGCAAAAAAGAAAATGGCGCGTCAGCATTCACGTCGCCGAGTCCGCGCCGGAATTTGAAATGTTTCAAGATGCGCGCGGCCCGATGCACGAATGGCTCCGGCGCAATGACCGCGACAATTCCGACTGCGGCCTCGGCTCGCCCGTCGCGCATCTCGCGCGCAATAAACTGCTCGGTGAAAACATCCTCGCCATCCACGTCAACTGCCTCGCGCGCGGCGACGCGACCTTGCTCGCGAAAAACAAAACGCACGTCGTCCACTGCCCGCGCAGCCATGATTATTTCAAGCATCCCCAGTTTGAGCGCGAACGACTGGCCGCCGCCGGCGTGAACCTTTGCCTCGGCACCGACAGCCTCGCCACCGTGCGCAAAACCGGAAAACAAAAACCGGAACTTGATATGTTCGTCGAAATGCGCGCGCTCGCCGTCAGCGACAAATCAGTCTCGCCCGAAGATATTTTACAGATGGCCACCGTCAACGGCGCGCGCGCCCTCGGCTTGGCTGGAAAAATCGGCGAGCTTTCCGCCAACGCTTTTGCCGATGTCATCGCCCTGCCCTATGGCGGGAAAGTTTCCCGCGTGACTGAAGCCATCCTCGCCCACAGCGGCAATGTCGCCGCCAGCCTGATTGAAGGTCGCTGGGCAATTCCGCCGCAATAAATTTCCGATTTACGATATACGATTGACGCACTGCCACCTTTAGGCTCGTAAATCGCAAATCGTAAATCGTAAATTATCACCGTGCTTGCTTTCGACGAAGACTTGAGCGGACGTCTCGCCGCGCTGCGCGAACAAAACCTGTTCCGCGAACTGCGCCGCGTGGATTCTGCCCAAGGCCCGCGCATCGCCATCGGCGGCAAAACTTTTCTAAATTTCTCGGCCAACGATTATCTCGGCCTCGCCCATCATCCCGCGCTGAAAGCCGCCGCCATTCACGCGGTAGAAAAATTTGGCGCGGGCGCGGGCGCCTCGCGGCTCATCTGCGGCTCGCTTGCGCCGTTTCATGAACTCGAAGAAACGCTCGCGGACTTCAAGCAGACCGAGGCCGCACTGACTTTTTCCACCGGCTACGCCGCCGCCGTCGGCACCATTACCGCGCTGTGCGGCAAGGACGACATCATCATTCTCGACAAACTGGTTCACGCCTGCATCGTGGACGCCGCGAAATTATCCGGCGCAAAACTCCGCGTCTTCACCCACAACGATCTCGACGATCTGGAAGAAAAATTAAAGTGGGCAGACCAGGCCAAAGCGGAAAGCGGAAAGCGGAAAGCGGAAATTCTGGTCATCACCGAAAGTATTTTCTCCATGGACGGCGATGCTGCGCCGCTGCGCGAAATCGTCGCGCTCAAGGAAAAATACGGCGCGTGGCTGATGGTGGACGAGGCGCACGCCACTGGTATCATTGGCGAAAATGGTCGCGGCCTTGCCGAGGCGCTCGGCGTCAGCGGACAAATTGAAATCCAGATGGGCACACTCGGCAAGGCGCTTGGCGCGAGCGGCGGTTACATTTGCGGCAGCCGCGCGCTGATTGATTTTTTAGTCAACCGCGCCCGCAGTTTCATTTTCTCGACCGCGCCCGTTCCCGCCGCCGCCGCCGCCGCGACCGCCGGAATCAATTTAGTTCAATCCGCCGAAGGCAAAACCCTCCGCGCGCAACTTCAGCAGCGCGTCGCCGAATTCAAATTGGCGATTGGAAATTGGAAATTGGAAATGCCCGCCGCCATCGTCCCGCTGATTCTCGGCGACGAAAATAAAACCCTCGCCGCGGCGACCAAGCTGCGCGAACAGGGAATTTTCGTTCCTGCCATCCGTTATCCCACCGTCGCGCGCGGCGCGGCGCGGCTGCGCGTCACGTTTAGCGCCGCGCACACGGCGGCGGATGTGGCTGAACTGGTGGCTGCGCTGAATAAATTGGCGATTGGAAATTAAAATTTGGAAATGAACAAACTTGCCCAGCTTGACCAACGCTACGTCTGGCATCCGTTCACGCAGATGCGCGACTGGCTGCGGCACGAGCCGATTGTCATCGCCAGCGGCAAGGGTGCGGTGTTGCGCGACGTAAAAGGCCGCGAGTATCTGGACGCCAATTCTTCCATCTGGACGAATCTCCACGGCCATCAGCATCCCAAAATCAACGCCGCCATCACGCGGCAGCTTCAGAAGATTGCCCACAGTTCCGCCCTGGGACTGGCTAATGAACCGGCTTCGTTGCTCGCAGCCAAACTCGTCGGCATTGCCAACAATATTTACGATTCACGATTTACGATTGACGCGCCTCATGGCAGGGCCACGCGTAAATCGCATATCGTAAATCGTAAATTGGCAAAGGTTTTCTTTTCCGACGACGGCTCCACGGCGCTCGAAGTCGCGCTCAAGCTGGCTTACGAATTTACCCGGCGCACACGCAAGCCGGTGGGGCGAGCGTCCGCGCGAGCCGTCGAGCCAAAATTCCTTTCGCTCGCCGGCGCGTATCACGGCGACACCATCGGCGCGGTGTCACTGGGCCACGTTGATTTGTTTCACAAGGCTTACGGCGGGATGTTGTTTGCCACCGACAAGGTCATGTCGCCTTATTGCTATCGCTGTCCGTTCAATAAAGCGAAACCGGAACGCGCCGACGCGCGCAACTATCGCAAATGCAATTGGGAATGTGTCGGCAAGGTGGAACAGAAGTTTGCCGCGCAAAAGAAAAAGGGCAATCCCTACGCTGGCTTCGTGTTTGAGCCGTTGATGCAGGGCGCGGCGGGCATGATTCCGCAGCCGAGCGGCTGGCTGGCGCAAGTCACGCAGATCGCGCGGGCGCATGGCGCGCTCTTGATTGCCGACGAAGTGATGACGGGATTTGGCAGAACCGGAACTTCATCAAAATTGGAAATTGGAAATTGGAAATCGAAAATGCTTTTCGCCTCGCAGCACGAAAATGTGCAGCCGGATTTTCTCTGCGTGGCGAAAGGGCTGACCGGCGGTTATCTGCCAATGGCGGCGACGTTGACCACGCAGCGTGTGTTCGACGCGTTTCTGGGGGAATACGAGGAGTTCAAGACCTTCTTCCACGGCCACAGTTTCACCGGCAACCAACTGGGCGCGGCGGCGGCGCTGGCAAGTCTGGATTTGTTGGCGACGAAAACTTCCGTGCTCCAGCGGGCGAAATTACAAAAGCACTTGCACGACGAATTGCAAACCCTCTGGGCACTGCCGCACGTCGGCGACATCCGGCAGGTGGGTTTGGTGGCGGGCGTGGAACTGGTCAAGGATTGGCGGACGCGCGCGCCGTTTGCGCTGCGCGAACGCGCGGGCCTCCGCGTGTGCGCGGCAATGGCGCGGCGCGGCGTGCTGACGCGACCGGTGGGCAATGTGATTGTGCTGATGCCGCCGTATTGCACCACGCGGACGCAGTTGCAAAAGATGGTGGCCGCGCTGGCGGCCGGCGTGAAGGAAAGTTTTTAACAACCAAGTAACCAAGCAACCAAGTCGGCAAAACTTTGTTCCTTCGTTCCTTGGTTGTTCAATAAACGAGAACGAGAACCGCCGCCTCCTGCGCCGACTTCACCACATCCTCAAACGCCTCGTCCTTGGTGTTCGGCTCTTTCAGTTTGGCCGACACATCCGGCACCGATTCGAGGAAGCTCAGGAGCAGACTGCTCTTCACCGCATAGTTCACGTTCTCCGGCAGCGACCCGGTGGCCGCCAGCGCCGCCGCCACATCCAGCTTGGCCGCCACGATGCCCACCACGTTCCCGCGCGCGTCCACCAGCGCCCCGCCCGAATTGCCCGGCTGCACCGGCAGGCTGATCTGGAAATAGCGCGGGTCATCCGCCGCGCCCGCCAGCGACGCAATTTCCCCCTTGGCCAGCTTGGGGAAATCCAGAAGGAGGAATGATGAATGAAGAATTAACGCCGTCGCGAGCCGATTGCTGCCACGTTTCTTCATTCTTCATTTGCCTATGGAAAAGGCAGCCATGTCAGACCGACAATACGTTAGAGATCTAAATGTCAGTCAATTGACTTTTTTGATTTCGTAATTGCCGTTTACAGCTTTTACTATTTTGAGTTCAACACCGGTGCCTACTTGGGAAAGACTGATTCGTTCCCCTTTATAAATTCCGTTGGGATCGGATGAGTATTTGAAGTAGATGTCGTATTGTCCTTGTCGAACTGAAATTCCATTTTCACTATTTGCAGGGACACTAAAATCCTTGCCCTTCATCGCAGTCGGTATGCCGTCCGATGTTTCAATGACGGATCGCACTCCGACTGTAACATCAAAATTATTTGGGTTTACGATCCGGATGGGCGACTCACCCCAATCGATTTCCATTGCCATCGGCGGCCAGGAGGGCGTTGCACTTTTAAATTGTTGAGCGTAGTAAAAAATGGAAAATCCAAAAAATGACAAGACGAAGATGCCACCGAATATTTTTATAAACGCTTGATTGAAACGTGAGCGTTCGAACTTTGGAAAAAATGCATTTAAAAATATAGAAATGGCAAAGATAATGAATACTGCCCCGGCTACCCGTAATCCAATTGCACCACCTCGCTCGTGGTCTTGATTTAAATCGCTGGCCCATCTAAAGAAAATAAAGCCCGCTATTAAAACAATTATGCCTACAACTGCTAGTCCTTTATTATTGGGGCTTGGCGACTGCGGCACGCTTGCGATAGGCGACGGCTGAATCTCTAGGCTGTTATTTTGGGGGCTTGGAAAATCTTTTTCTACTGTTTGCTTTTGGTCGTTATTTTCGCTAACTGCTTTTTGCAATGCTCTTGATCTTTCTAGGGCCACCATACCAGCAAGCACCAGAAACAACAAAAATCCCATAATCACAAAACAACCTAATATCTGAAGTCCGCGTCCCTGTTCACCATAGACCATCATGCCGATGCCAGCGCCCATACCCGCGAGGCCAATAAAAAGTTTTTTCATACTGATAAATTATTTTTTTGTTACTAGCCGCCTATCATGAGGAAAGACTAAAATTCGGGATTTCTCAAATGGTTGCTTGCCCACAACCCGCGTGGGACTTTTTCATGATTATCTGCCTGCTCCAAAGAATTGCAAGATTTTTTGCCCCGTTCGTCCACCCAAAACTGCCATTCGGTGCACGGCCGGGACTTGGCTGGGGAGCGCGCCCGTCCACCGTCAATTTTGTAGGAGACGAGGTGACGAGTCTCTAACTAATAACTTGGGGCGGAATATTTGAGACTCCTCACGTCGTCGCCTACAAGTTTGGAATAGGGAAGCGCGTCCGTCCCGGTTGCCGTTTCCGGCGTCGCGTCTTTGCGTTGAATTCCGTCGCCCGCCCAAAGCGCCGGAGGGCCGGTGCACTCCACGACGCTTCGCGCGGCTCGGTGGTCATCGGTCAACGCGCCAGCGTCTTGGAGTGCGGTGGCCCTCCACCGCTTTTTCCCGCTCCAGCGCCGTCCGGCGCGACATATTTGTAGAACTCCAAACCAAAATAAATTCCAGCCCCATCGGGGCGGCATATTCCGCTCCTACGGAGCTGGATTCAATCTTTGTATTTTTGATACTACAACGATGCCAACCCTACGGGCTTGCGGCTAAAAGTTCATTTCGCCGGCGGCGTGGCGGGCGGGGTTGGCGTGGGCGCGGGCGGCACCACGGTGTCGTCGAAGGCATAGACCACGCCCCAGCGCTCGCATTTCGCGCGGCGGCTGCTGTCGTCCGGGTCTTTGCGGTAGAAATATTCCACCGTGTCGCAGATGTCCACGGCTAGCGCGAGGGCATCGGGATAGACCAACCCTAGCGCCTCGCGCGCGTGGTCGGTGGCCACCTGCGCCTGGTCGCTCGCGGTGGTGGCGGTCTTGAACTGCGTCAGCAGCGCGCCCACCTCGGCGGCGCTCGGCATGGCCATCGGCACAAAACCGCCGATGGTGGAATCCATTTTCAATCCGCTGTCCATCGTCAGCCCGCTGTCCATCGTCAGGGGTGTGCCGGGCGGCGTGGCGGCCTGTCGGGCGGCCTCGCCGGCGACGATGAGTTCCGCCGTCTCGGCAATGTCGGCGTGCGCGGTCATCACCGGTATGGCGCTGGCGGTGGCGGGACGCTCGTAATAATTCCGGTCGCTCGCGGCGAACAAGCCGCGCGCAATGCCGTTGTCGAGCGTCTGGTGGAAATGGGAGCAGAACATTTTCAGCCGGTCGGAAACCGCCATGAGCTTGCTGGTGGCGGCGGTTTGCATGGCGAGCGCGCTGTCCACCGCGCCATTGGCCGTGATCAAACGGTTCAGCAGACCGGTGGCAATGGTGTCGTCGAGTTGCGCCCACTGCTCGTCGTTGATGGCATGGTCGGCGGGGGCGGTGCGTTTCCGTTCGTCGCGCGCGGTTTTGAGGCAACGGAGAACGGTCGGAGTGCTGTTCGGTAATTTACGTGAGGGCATGGTTATTTAGGTGTTAATAGTTAGGAGTTGGCAGTGGTGAACAGGAGAGTAACGCGGGTAAAAAGCGGCAGTTTGGGGCGTTTTGCCGCAAATTTTATCCATGCGGCTGAAATCCAAGGACATATTGAAACGGCAAACCCCTTCCGCGCGCGCGAGGAGGCCGTTTTCGGTTCCAATAATGGCTTCCTCGTTAAAAAGGAGGGTGTTTGCGGTTCTGAAAATGGCTCCCTCGTAAACGAGTCGGCCATTTTCCGTTTTGCCATCGGCCTCGTGGCCGGACGGGAAGTCGTTGGCGGAACGGATAACGGCGGGCGGGCGGACGATATTACGGCTGGCAGAACGGCCAGCGGCGCGGCGGGAAACGCGGCGGCTGGTTTGTGGACTGACATTGTCCCCAGCGGATGCGGAGAGCGGCACGGCCGAAAATCTGTCCCCAGTTTTCATGGCGGCGATGCACCGATTAGAACCGAAACCGGGAAAATGGTCAAACAGAGTCTAACTTTATTTTATCTCATTAGCTATTTAGATAAGAACCATTAACCATTGAAGATTGAAAGCAAAACCGCGCCGGGCGAACCCGGCGCGGTAGGGAAAAATAATAGCTTATTGCGCGAGCAATTCCTTCAGCTTCGGTTCCATGGCCTTGGCCCAAATCTGGTAGCCCTTCTCATTGGGATGCAGCGCGTCGGGCATGATGTCCTTGGAGATGGTGCCGTCGTTCTCGACATATTGCGAACCGAAGTCGAGGAAGAAAATGTTTTTGCCATCGTCCAGCTTGGCGAGCACCTGATTGATTTCACAAAGCCGACCGCGCTGCGCGCTGAACGTCTTGGCGCGCGGGAAGATGCCGAGCAGCAGAATCTTGGTGTCCGGCTGGCGCGCGCGAATCTGATTCACGATGGCGACGACGCCTTCGAGAATGTCGTTGTCGGTGAAGGCGTCCGTGCCGTCCTTGTTCTTGTTGGAATTGTTGGTGCCGATCATCACGATGGCGACCTTGGCCTTGATGCCATCGAGTTGGCCCTGCTCGAAACGCCAGAGGACGTGTTCGGTGCGGTCGCCGCTGACGCCCATGTTGATAATCTTGTATTTGTCGCCGAGTTCCTTCCAGACGTTCGAGCCACGGCCTTCCCAGCCCTGCGTAATGGAGTCGCCGATGAACTCGAGGTCGTAATTGCCGGGCGCGGCCTTGGCGCGGGCGATGACGAAATCGGTGCGGGCGCCTAGGTGCTTGCCCGGAATCAGCGCCTGATTGACGTGCACTACCGGCGGATTGGTGGCGGGACTGGTCAACGCGGCGGCGTTGGCCGGATTGTCTGCCGCGACGGCAGCGTTGCATTGAACGGCAACCGCCAGCGCGGTCGCAAGGAGGAGCATTTTGATTTTCATGATTTTAAGAGTGTGCATGGAAACTAAATTGACGCTGCCCGTCCGCGCGTGGTTTCAGGCGTTTTCTAGGCGGGTAAAGGCCAATGGCGCGCGCGGTCAAATGGATTTCTTAACGAGGCCGAGCGGCAAAATGACTTTGCCCGCGAGTTCGTTCAGCACCTGCGCGAGGCCGGTGTAGATGGCCGCGAAACCGCAGACGAGGCCTTCATAGCCGGTGGCGTGCTTGAAGCCCGCGCTGGCGTTGGTGGCATCGCCGATGGCGAGCAGGAAGAATAAAATGGTGAGCGTGCCGAAGACGACTTGCAGCGCGCGGTTGAGCTGGAACGTGCCGATGAACATCACGGCGGTGAACAGCCCCCACAGCGCGAGATACGCGGCCAGGGCGGTCGCATCCGTGGGCGCAACGAGCGGGCTGCCGAAATTTATCTTCGGCAGCACCAGCAGCGCGACGAGCGAGAGCCAAAAGAAGCCGTAGGAAATAAAAGCGGTGGTGGCAAAGGTGTTGCCCTTCTTCCATTCCATGATGCCGGCGATGACCTGCGCGGTGCCGCCGTAGCAAAGCCCCATCGCGAGAATCATGCTGTTAAGTTCGTAAAAGCCGGCGTTGTGCAAATTCAGCAGCACGGTGGTCATGCCGAAGCCGAGCAAGCCGAGCGGCGCGGGGTTGGCGGTGGTGTCCTTGATTTGGGTCGTGGCGGCGTCATTCATGGCGGTAATCAGTTGTTTAGGTTGGCAGGAACGGGCGCAGATTGCCCTGACTCGGCGGCGTGGTCAACAGCAGAAAAGCTTCCTAATCGTAAACTTAATCTTAATCGTAATCGCCGGGCAACGGAGATTAGGATTAAGATTAGGATTAGGATAACGAACGGGGCGGCGAAGAATTATTCAATTCACCGGCGTGATGCGGACCTCGACGGTCATCTGATGATCGCGCGTGCCCCGGTAATTGCCGCTGATGGGCGGCACGTCGCCGTAGTCGCGACCGTTGCCGAGCTTGATGTAGGTTTCCCCGATCTGGCAGTTGTGCGTCGGGTCGAGACCGCGCCAGCCCTGCCCCGGCACAAAAACTTCCACCCACGCGTGCGTGGCGCTCGCCGCTTCGGTCGCCAGATAACCGCTGATGTAACGCGCGGGAATTTTGAGCACGCGGCACAGCCCGATGAGCAGGTGCGCAAAATCCTGACACACGCCACGCCGTTCGCGCAATACCTCGCCCATGTGCGTGTGGACATGGGTGGACGCGGTTTCGTATTTGAGATAGCCGTGAACAAAGCGCATGAGCGCGAGCGCGGCCTGCCACGCATCCTCAAGGCCGTGCGTGGCGTCCACCGCGAGCTTCCACGCTTCCGGCGTCAGTTCGACGAAGCGGCTGGCCTGCAAATAATCAAAGCAGCGCTCGATGTTGGGCGCGCCGCGCATCGATTCAAAGCTGCACAGCGGCGCATCGGGCAGCGGCGCGGGCGGATGCGTGCGGACGCGGGAAGTCGCCTCGATGGACAAGTGGCTGTGCGGTTCAATGATTTCGAAATGCTGCACCCAGTTGGAATAAAAATCCTTGGAATGCGTCAGCCGCGCCGCCGGCAGCACCTTGAGCAAAAATAATTCCACCGTCTGCTCGGGAATTGGCATCGGCTGCAAACGCACGTCGTTAAAACTGTCGCGCACCGGCGTGGCGTAGGTGTAGCGCGTGCGATGTAAAATGTCCCACTTCATGATTTTAATTCTTCCAGAGTTGTTTTCCGTCAGGCCAGCGCTTCCACGTCCACGGAAACTTTCACCTCGTGCTCGCCGCCGCCGGTGATGACGCCGCTCACCGGACTCACGTCCGAATAATCCCGCCCAAACGCGACCGTGATGTGTTCCTCGGCGGGCAGCACATTGTTCGTCGGGTCGAAATCCACCCAGCCGACATCGGGACAAAACACCGCAAACCACGCGTGGCTCGCGTCCGCGCCGACCAGTCGCGGCTTGCCTTCCGGGGGCCGCGTGCGCAAATAGCCGCTGACGTAGCGCGCCGGCAAGCCCAGCGAGCGCAGACTCGCAATCGCCAGATGCGCAAAGTCCTGACACACGCCGCGCCGCTTTTCCAAAACTTCCGCCAGCGGCGTCGCCACCGTCGTCGCCGTGGGATCGTATTTGAAATCGGAAAAAATCCGGCGGTTCAAGTCGGCGACGGCCACGAGCAGCGGCGTCTGCGCCGCAAAACTGTCTTGCGCGTAATCGGCGAGTTCCGGCGACGCTCCCAACAGCGGCGAATCAAAAATGAATTGATACGGCTCGACCACTTCCGGCGAAACCGGATCGGAAAATAATTCCACCACGCCTTCCCATTCCGGCGAAAGCGCCGGCGCCGGCGGCGTGGTCGCGGCCACGGTCACGCGGCTGCACGCAGTAATTTCCAAATGCCGGTGGATTTCCTGGATGCTGAAACCGCAGACCTGATTTCCAAAGAAATCCACGCGCGGCTTGCTGACCGCCGGCGTCGGCCCAATGTGCAGCGAAAAGTTTTCCACCTGCTGCTGCGGCAACCGGCGCGGCTCGACGCGCGCCGCATGATGCGAAACCGTCACCGGCGAGGCATATTCATAAATCGTGCGGTGAACGAGATTGAAAGTCATGGCTGAAAACCTCCGCCGGTCCGCGAAATTTCCGAATGGGCAAAATAACTCACCGCAATGGCATCAGACAAACGCGGCAGATCGCGCAGGGTTTCGGCGATGACGCTGCCGGTTTCGCCGGCGGCCCAGTTGCCCGTGCGCGCGGCCAGTTCGCGGGTGTCGAGCGTGCGCAGCCGCGAGCTGCAGTCACGGAGAATTTTCTGCTGCGGCGTCACGGATTCCATTTCGCGCGGCAGCCGTTCGAAATGCTGCGCGAGCTGGTTGATTTGGAAGAAAAGCGAGCGCGGATTTGTGTCGTCGAGCAACGCTAGGTCATAGACCGCCGCGATGTTCGGCAGCAAATTGTAGCGCGAGCGGTAAGTCAACGTGCTGTCGGCAACTTCGAGAACAGTTTCCAACACGCTGGGATTGTCCGCCTCCGGCGAGCGCAGCGAACAGTCGAGAAACGTGCAAAGGCTCAACGCGCGCTCAATCCTCATGCCGATATCAATGAACCGCCAGCCCTGCGCCCGCGTCATGTTTTCGCGCGCCAACCCGTGAAACGACGCGAGGCCGAGCAAGGTGTGATTCAGGATTCCCAGCGCATCGGCGGCGAGCAGAATTTTTTCCTTCGGCGCATTGGCGAGCAGATCGCCAAGCTGATTCGCCGCGCGCCACAAATCGTTTGAGGTGCGGTCGCGCACAAACATCGCGATGCGCTGCAAATGCCCGACCAACTGGCGCACGCTGCCATCGCGTTGCGGATCAAAAATCGCCGCGAGCAAGCCCGCTTCGAGCGCCTCGGGATTCTGCCGCGACATGGACTGGCCCTGGCTCTGGCTTTGCTTCTGGCTATGGTGCCCCGTCAACTGGCCTTGCTTCTCCAGCGTTTCGAGCAGCGGCGCCAGATGCGGCAGCGAGCCGCCGCCGCGTTCCGGCGTGAACCGCCGCAGCGCACTGCGCAGCAGACGCGTCGTGGCATCCGCGCGTTCGGCATAACGACCGAGCCAGAAAAAATTATCCGCGAGGCGCGACGGCAGATTGTTGCCGACGCGGCGCAGTTCGATGTTCGGGCCAATGGTCGAAAGCAGCGAGACTTCCGGCACCGGCGCGTCGCTCATCACCCAAGTGTCCTTGCTCGTGCCGCCATGCTGCATGGAAACGAAGCTGGCGCCCAAACGCGGCGCGACGCGCGACAATCCGCCGGGCATCACGGCATAACCATTTTCCGTCGCGACCAAATAAACGCGCAATGAAACCGGGCGCGGCACGAGCTTGCCGCCGTCGAGCGCGGGCGCGGTGGAAAGCTCCACCCATTCCTGCGCGACAAATCCATGCGGCTGAAATTGGATGCGTGCGACCAGCGCGGCGCGCGCGGCGGCGGACAGATTTCTTTCCGGCGCCGGTCCGGGCTGGCGCTGCCGGAACGCCGGCTTCACAAACAGCTCGTCGAGATGTTCGAGAACGTATTTCTCCGCCGACTTCTGACCGCACCACCACGTTGCGACAGACGGCAATTTTAATTCTTCGCCGAGCACCTGACGGCACAGTCCGGGCAAAAAAGCCATGAACGCCGGGCTTTGCAGCAGACTGCTGCCGGGCAGATTCGTAATGGTCACGTTGCCAGCACGGGCGGCTTCGACGAGGCCGGGCACGCCGAGAATCGAGTCGTTGCGCAATTCGAGCGGATCACAAAACTCGTCGTCCACGCGGCGCAGAATCACATCCACCGCTTCCAGACCGGCGAGCGTCTTGAGAAAAACCTTGTCGTCGCGCACGGTCAAATCCTGCCCCTCGACGAGCTGGTAGCCGAGATAGCGCGCAAGATACGCCTGTTCAAAATAGGTTTCGTTGTAAGGCCCCGGCGTGAGCATCACGATGCGCGGATTGCCCGGATTCAAAGGCGCAAGCTGCGCGAGCGTCTTTTGCACCTCGCGATAAAATCCGGCGAGCCGATGCACCTGGCAGTCGCGAAAAGCCTCTGGCAACGTGCGCGAGGTGACGAGCCGGTTCGCCAGCGCGTAGCCCGTGCCGGTGGGAATTTGCGTGCGGTCGGAAGTAACCCACCAGCGCCCGTCCGGTGAACGCGCGAGATCAGCGGCGTAGAAAATCAGAAATTTTCCCCGCTTCGGCTGGATGCCATGGCAAGGCCGCAAGAAATCCGCCTGACCAAAAATTAGCGCCGGCGGCAGACCGCCGGTGCGGATCAAATGCTGCGGGCCGTAGCAGTCGGCGAGAATGCGGTTGATGAGTTCGGCGCGCTGGATGAGGCCGGCTTCGAGCGTGCGCCATTCCTCCGCCGCGATGAGAAACGGCACCGGATCCAATTCCCACGTCCGCTCCATGCCACGCGTGTCGCCATAGACGTTGTAGGTGATGCCCTGTTCCTGCACGAGCCGCCGGCCATTTTCCCAGCGGCGCTCCAATTCGCCCGCGCCAATTTGCTCCAGCGAACTAAAAAACTTCGCGTAATGCGGTCGCAGCGCGCCGTCGGCGAACACGCTTTCGTCAAACAGTTGCGCCGCGCGCTGGCTTTTGGCCGGCGGCGGTGCGGAAATCGGTTCAGGTTCGACGGACGTTTCGTTCATCGGTGCAGTCGAGTCTAAACGCGAACCAGGCTTTTTGCCAGTCTCGTCAGACATTGCGCAGGTCGAGCGTGAACGGAAAATCGCTGTTCAAATTTTCCGCTGGCGGCGTGAATTTGCCCTGCTGATGGCCATGCCGGAAAAACCGCGCCAGCCGGCGCGACTCGGCTTCGTAGGAATTCACCGGGAACGTGTCATAGCTGCGGCCACCGGGATGCGCGACGTTGTAAGTGCAGCCGCCGAGCGAACGCTGATTCCAAGTATCGTAAATGTCAAAGCGCAACGGCGCGTGCGATTTGATGGTGGGCTGCAAACAAATCGGCGGCTGCCACGCGCGATAGCGCACGCCCGCAACGCCTTCGCCGTTGGTGCCGGTCGGATGCAGCGGCACGCGATGACCATTGCAGGTGATGGCGAAGCGGTCGCCCGCCAGACCGCGCGCCTTGATCTGCAAACGCTCGACCGAGCTGTCCACATAGCGCACCGTGCCGCCGCCACCGGGTTCTTCGCCGAGGACGTGCCACGGTTCGAGCGCCGTGCGAAGTTCGATTTGCAAATCGCGCTGTTCCAAATCACCGATGCGCGGAAAGCGAAATTCAAAATGCGGCGCGAACCATTCGGCTTGGAATGGGTAACCGGCCTCGCGCAGATCATTGACGACATCCTTGAAATCCGTTTCGCAAAAATGCGGCAGCATCCAGCGGTCGTGAATGTCCGTGCCCCAGCGCACGAGATTGTTTTTATATGGCTCCTTCCAAAATTTCGAAACGAGTCCACGCAACAAAAGATGTTGCGCGAGGCTCATGCGCGCGTCCGGCGGCATTTCAAAGGCGCGCATCTCCACGAGACCGAGCCGACCGGTGCTGCTTTCGGGCGCGTAAAGTTTATCAATCGAAAACTCGGCGCGATGCGTGTTGCCGCTGGAATCAATCAGCAGGTTGCGGAACAAACGATCCACCAGCCACGGCGGCGTCTGGCCGAATGCATTGATCTGCTTGTCCATTTCCTTGAACGCAACGTCGAGTTCGTAAAGCGAATCATTGCGCGCCTCGTCAATGCGCGGCGCCTGCGACGTCGGGCCGATGAACAAACCGCTGAACAGCCAACTCAACGACGGGTGATTCTGCCAATAGGTTAGCAACGAGCGCAGCAAATCGGGCCGGCGCAGGACCGGCGAGTCCGTCGGGATTTCGCCGCCGATGATGATGTGGTTGCCGCCGCCGGTGCCGGTGTGACGTCCGTCCACCATGAATTTTTCCGTGCCGAGCCGCGTCTGCCGCGCCTCCTCGTAAAGCACCGTCGTGCGCTCGACGAGTTCCTCCCAAGTCTTGCTTGGGTGCATATTCACCTCGATCACGCCGGGATCAGGCGTGACGGCGAGTTTGTTCAGGCGCGGATCTTTCGGCGGTGTTTCGCCTTCGATGACGACGGGCAAACCGGATTCGGCGGCGCTCGTTTCAATGCCGGCAATGAGATCCAAATAATCTTCCGCCTTCTCCACCGGCGGCATGAAGACGTGCAACCGCCCGTCGCGCGGCTCGACGCAAAGCGCGGTGCGGATGATCCACGGCGCGGATTCACCCGGCGCGGGACGACGATTCGGATCTTCATCCGGTTTCAGTTCCGGTTTTTCTTCGAGCTTGCCGAGTTTTTGCGCGCGCTGGCCCGGACCATAACCGGATGGCAACGGCGCATCGCGCCGACTCACAACTTGTCGGCGATACGGAAATTCCTTCGGCAGTTCCGGCAAATTCGGTTGCGACGGATCTTGCGGGCGCAGCCACGGATAATCTTTTTCCGCAACCCACGGCACGGAATCGAGCGGCAAACGCAAACCCATCGCGGAGTCGCCGGGGATTAGCCAGAGGGTGTCGTCGTCGCGCAAAAACCACGAGCCGGACATCCAGCCCGGTTCATTGCCGATCCACGCACGCTTGAGCGGCAGCGTGTAGCCGACGACCGAGCCGAGGCCTTGTTGAAAAATCCGCGCGATGCGTTCGCGCTCCTGTTTGTCCTTAAGATTGGATTTTTCCGGGGTGATGTTCGACGGAAAACGGCGCTCTTTCCACGAATAATAAAACGCGTCCTCGTAAGCGGGAATCAGATGCTCCGGTTTTACGCCAATCGTTTTGGCCAGCCGCGTCGCGAGTTCCTTTGCTTCCTTTGCACCGTGGCCGTAATTTTTTGATTCGTCGGCGATGAGCGAATCATCTTTCCAGACCGGCACCCCGTCCTTGCGCCAATAACAGCCGAGCGCGTAACGCGGCAGCGGCTCGCCGGGATACCATTTGCCCTGGCCGTAATGCAGCAACGCGCCGGGCGCAAATTTTCCGCGCAGCCGCCGGATGAGTTCGCCGGAAAGAATGCGCTTCTTGTGCGACATCGCGGTGAAATTCCATTCCGGTCCGTCGGGATCGTCCACGGAAACGAACGTCGGCTCGCCGCCCATCGTCAGGCGCACGTCGCCCTTTTTCAAATCCACATCAATCGCGTGGCCGAGCTTTTCGATGTCCGACCACTGCTCCTCGGTGTAAGGCTTGGTGACGCGCGGGGATTCGTAAACACGCTTCACCGTCATGTCGAACTCGAACTCGGTTTCGCATTCGTCCACGCCGCCCGAAATTGGCGCGGCGCTCGACGGATCAGGCGTGCAGGCGAGCGGAATATGACCTTCGCCCGCGAGCAAACCAGAAGTCGGGTCGAGACCAATCCAGCCCGCGCCCGGCAGATAAACTTCCGTCCACGCGTGCAGGTCGGTGAAATCTTGTTCCGCGCCGCTCGGCCCGTCGAGCGATTTCACGTCGGGTTTGAGCTGGATCAAGTAGCCGCTGACGAACCGCGCCGCGAGGCCGAAGTGCCGGAGCAGTTGCACGAGCAGCCACGCGGAATCGCGGCACGAACCGCTCATTTTCGTGAGCGTTTCCTCCGGCGTCTGCACGCCCGGTTCCAGGCGGATGGTGTATTTGATGTCTTTCCACAGCCGCTGATTGATGGCGACGATGAAATCATTCGTCGGCTGCTTCTCGCTGTCGGGCATTTCCAGCCGCTCTTTTTTGGTTCGCCGTTTGACTTCGCCAATCAAATCGCGCCGCAACTCCGTCAGATACTTGGTAAAATTGGTCGTGAGCCAGCATTTGCGCTGGAATGGCGCGAGTTCATGGTCGAGCGCCGGGTCGTAGGCGAAAGGAAATTTCTGTGCGTTCGGTTCGAGGAAAAAATCAAACGGATTCAGCACCGCCATCTCGGCCACCAGATCCACTTCGACCAGAAACTCCCGCGTGGGCTGTTCAAAAACAAGGCGCGCGGCGTAGTTGGACTGCGGATCCTGCTGCCAGTTGATGAAATGCTTTTCCGGTTTGATCTTGAGCGAGTAACTCAAAATCCGCGTGCGTGAATGCGGCGCGGGCCGTAGCCGCACAACCTGCGGGCCGAGGTTGACGAGCCGGTCGTATTTGTAGTGCGTCTTGTGGTGGAGCGCGACGTGGATTGACATGGTTCAGTGACGAGTGACGAGTGACAAGTGACCGGAACCGCGTTCCTGCTGCTGCTGTTCCTCCTGCTGCACCATGTGGACTTCGTCGGGATTGTCAAAGGGCTGGAAAATATAGGCGCGAAATAATTCACCGCCGATGTTGTTCAGCTTCGCCTGCGCCTCGTCCAAGTAGCGATGCAGGCCGACGTCGAAGATTTCCTCGATGGTGCTGAATTGTAATTCCGCCAGAAAACGCCCGGTCAATTTTTCCGCGTCGTTGGTGAAGCGGCCCGTGGAGACGCCGGAAATGTTGCGCAACGCCAGATTTAATTCATTCACGCAATAGCGGACTGAGCGCGGAAACACATCGCTCAACAATAAAAATTCCGCCACCTGACGCGGATGCACGTCGGCACCGTGAATGGTTTTGTAGGCATCCCACGAGCTGCACGAGCGCAAAACCGCCGACCATTCGAGCGCCTCGTCCGGGCTGATGCGTTCCGGCACGCCGCGTTCGGGCAGGCTTTGATAACGCACGTCGAGGATGCGCGTAGTCTTGTCCGCGCGTTCGAGCAACTGGCCGACCCGCACAAACCACCAGCCCTCGTTGCGGATGAGCGTGGCGTCAATGATGCCGATGATGTGGAGCGAACTGGATTTTATTTCCTGAAAAAATTCACCCGCGCTGCGCCGCCAGACTTCGCGTGCGTAGGGCGAACGGACAAACAGATAAAGCCGGTTCAGCTCTTCCCACAATTCCAAGGTAATCTGGTCGCGCACCATGCGGGCGTTTTCGCGGGCCTGACAAATGGACTGCAAAAGCGAGTTCGGATTTTCCATGTCGAAGACGAGAAATTCCGTGACAGCCTTGCCAGTGGCGTGCGTATGTTTTTTGAAGAAAGCTTCTTCATCGCCGGTGGCCTGCACAATCGGCAGCCAATAGGCGGTGAGGCGTTTTTCGTCGAGATTGCGGATGTCCAGCAGGAGTTGCAGGTTCACGTCCACGATGCGCGCGATGTTTTCGGAGCGCTCGATGTAACGGGCCATCCAATAGAGTGAGTTGGCGACGCGGCTTAACATATTGAATTTGCGAATTGCGATATACTATTTACGAAGCCTGATTCAAATTTCGCGACCGCATGGACAATGGGCGCGTAAATCGTCATTCGTAAATCGCAAATGATTTTATTCATCTCCATACAAAACCCAGGTGTCTTTGCTGCCGCCGCCTTGCGACGAATTCACGACGAGCGAGCCTTTGCGCAGCGCGACGCGCGTGAGGCCGCCGGGAATAATGCTCGTGCGTTCGCCGCTCAAAACAAACGGCCGCAAGTCCACATGACGACCCTCAAAGCTGCCGTCGCAGCACGTCGGGTGTTGCGAAAGGTTGATCATCGGCTGCGCGATGTAGTTGCGCGGCTCGGCGATGATGAGCTGGCGGAATTTTTCAATCTCCTCTTTCGACGCCTTCGGCCCCATCAACATTCCGTAGCCGCCGGATTCGTTCGCAGCCTTCACGACGAGTTCAGGAAGATGTTCCAGAATGTATTTCATGTCCGATTCTTCACTCGCTAGATACGTCGGCACATTCGGCAAGATCGGTTCCTGATCGAGATAATATTTAATCATGCGCGGCACGAAATAATAAACCACCTTGTCGTCCGCAATGCCGGTGCCGATGGAGTTCGCCAGCGAAACATTCCCCGCGCGATACGCGTTGATGAGTCCCGGCACGCCGAGCATCGAGTCTTTGCGGAACACCGTCGGGTCAATAAAATCATCGTCAATGCGCCGGTAAATCACATGAACCGGCTGCGGCCCTTTCGTCGTGCGCATGAACACGCGGGAATCTTTCACAAACAAATCACGGCCCTCGACAATCTCGATGCCCATCTGCCGCGCGAGATAAGTATGCTCGAAATACGCGCTGTTGTAGGCGCCGGGCGTGAGCAGCACCACCGTCGGATCGGCCACGCCGGCGGGCGCGATGTAGTTGAGCGACTTCAAAAGTTCCTGCGCGTAGTTTTCCACCGGCCGCACGCCGATGTTCTCGAACATCTGGGGAAAGGCGCGCTTCATCGCGCGGCGATTTTCCAGAACGTAGCTGACACCGGACGGACAGCGCCCATTATCTTCCAGCACCATATATTGACCATCCTTATCGCGAATGAGATCAGTGCCGCAGATGTGGATGTAAATATCCTTCGGCACGTTGAAATTCACAAACTCGCGGCGGAAATGGCGCGCGGACAAAATATAAAATTCCGGAATGACGCCATCCTTCAAAATTTTCTGCTCGTGATAAATGTCGTGCAAAAAAAGATTCAGCGCCGTGATGCGCTGCGTCAAACCGCGTTCCAACAGCTCCCATTCCTTCGCCGGGATGATGCGCGGCAGCAGGTCGAACGGAAAAATCTTCTCCGCGCCCGCCGCGTCGCCATAGACGTTGAAGGTCACGCCCTGCCGGAGAAAGGCATTGTCAATCGCCGCGCGCTTGGCCTGAAATTCCGCCTCGGTCAATTCGCTAAACAGCTTTTGAAACTTCTGGTAATGCGGACGCACCCCTGCCCGCGCGTCGGCCATTTCATCGAAACCTTGATTGACCTGATATTGATTCAGCATAGTGCTTCAGTTGTTTTTTGAGCGCCGTGTGTATTTACCGCCAGCCGTCACCTTCCAAAACGCGCCACCAGCCGGGTGGACAAAATTCCACAGCGCAGCTTCCGCCCTTTATTTTCAAGGCGACCGTTGATTCCGTCAATCCACAATCTACCGGGCTGACGGATTGGTTTCTGATCATCGGCAGTATGTTTAGCAGTCTGCTTGCCGAGTTGCAATTTCCGGCAAACTTTTTTACAAACGCTTGCCGCCATCAGCAGGGTAGCATAGTTTTTCCGGCCATGAAGAAAGCTGGTCGCCCCATCATCCCGCGCAAGACGATTTATCGCCTTTCGATTTATCTGCGCTGCCTCGCCCGCTTGCGCGAGAACCAGATCGGCACGGTTTCCAGCGAGGCGCTCGCCAAGGCCGCCGGCGTCAAGCCCACGCAGTTGCGCAAGGACCTCGCGTATTTCGGCACGTTCGGCACGCGCGGGCTGGGTTACGACGTGAACGAATTGTCCGGGAAAATTTCTGATGAACTCGGCACGTCCAGTTTGCAACCAGTCATCCTCGTCGGCGTCGGCAACCTTGGCCTCGCCCTGCTCTCTTATCGCGGATTTGAAAAGGAAGGCTTTGAAATTCTCGCCGCCTTTGACGCCGAGCCGAAACGGAAGCGGGACAAGGAACTCAAGCAACCCTTGCTCGGCATGACTGAAATGCCGGAGTTCGTCCGCGAGCATGGCGTGAAGATGGCCATCCTGTCCGTGCCCGCCGCCGCCGCGCAGACGGTGGCGAACCAGTTGATTGAATCCGGCGTGATGGGCATCCTGAATTTTTCG
>Ga0316220_1001984_pt1 | contig 20194 bp, 14 predicted proteins | sample TBH18005metaG_FD_203632 | JGI IMG/M metagenome (GOLD analysis project Ga0316220, IMG submission 203632) | Freshwater microbial communities from Trout Bog Lake, Wisconsin, USA - TBH18005 | ecosystem: Environmental > Aquatic > Freshwater > Lake > Hypolimnion/Profundal zone | place: USA: Wisconsin...
GTGCGGCAGTCCTGTGCCGCCTTGGGAGAAAACGCCGTCAGCGACTAACGCTCTCTGAAGGAATGAGACACTCCGAACGAAGACCTCCTTTGCTGCCACGTCTTCCGGTGGGTCGAAAATCGGTCCGTCTCGCGAAGGCGGCACAGGACTGCCGCACTCCACGACGCTGTCGCGTTGACGAACGCCCCACGGCAAACGCCGGATGTCGCCCTCCTGCAACCGGCAGGCTCTTCGCAAGCTCAGGATGAGAAATAATATGGGCCGCTCCGGTTTCCGTGCTCGGCTTCCGGTTTGAAACTTCGCTTTCATGCGAGCTTCGGGGCGGTTGGCGGCGAAACGCTCATCGTAGGCTTTTTGTCGTTGATTTGCCAAAGTTTCCTTGGCGAATGATCTGCAAAGACAAAAAAGAGCTTTTTTTCTTCCCGCCATTGCAAACCGGCCTACGGATGTGAAACATTAACGCCCTATGTCCAAACCAGTTGTGCTTATCATTCGAGATGGTTGGGGGATCAATCCGAACGGACGCGCCTCGGCGCAGGCCGACGGCAATGCGACGCTCCTCGCCAAGACCCCGTTTCACGATACCGTTTACGCCCGCTACCCCGGCGCCACGCTCAGCGCCAGCGGGCTGGATGTCGGCCTGCCGGAGGGCCAGATGGGCAACTCCGAAGTGGGCCACCTGAACCTGGGCGCCGGACGCGTCGTCTATCAGGACCTCACCCGTATTAACAAAGCGGTCGCCGACGGCAAGCTGCGGGAGAACCCGGTGCTTCAGGAAGCGTTCGCCAAGGCGCGCAACGGACGGTTGCATTTCCTGGGGCTCGTTTCCGACGGTGGCGTGCATAGCCACCAGGAGCACCTCATCGCCCTCGCCAACGCCGCCGCCGAAGCGGGCGTGAAGGACATCATGGTCCACGCCATCACCGACGGGCGCGACTGCTCGCCCACCGGCGGCGCCGGATACCTGAAGCACATCGCCGAGCAACTCAAGCCCAGCGGCGCCACGATCCCGACCGTTGTCGGGCGCTACTACGCCATGGACCGCGACCACCGCTGGGAACGCACCAAGCAGGCCTGGGACGCCATCGTTCTAGGACGCGGCGCTTTTTCCCCGCACAGCCCCAGCGACGCTGTCAGCGAGTGCTATTCCCGGGGCACGACCGACGAATTCTTGCAGCCGATCGTCTTTTCCCACCGCAACGAACAGCGCGTGCGCGACGGGGACGTGATTCTCTTCTTCAACTTCCGCGCCGACCGCGCCCGGCAGCTTTCGGTCGCTTTCCTGCAACCCGATTTCAACGGCTTCGACCGCGAGGCGGTTCCGAAGGTCAACTACGTCACTCTCACCCAGTACGACAAGACCTACGGCTGCCCCGCCGTGTTCGGGCCGCAGTCGATGGAGAACATCCTGGGCGAAGTCGTCAGCCGCGCCGGCCTCACGCAGCTTCGCATCGCCGAGACGGAGAAATACCCGCACGTCACCTACTTCTTCAACGGTGGCGTGGAGCAGGCCTACCCCGGCGAAGACCGCGCGATCGTCCCCTCGCCCAAGGTGGCTACTTACGATCTCATGCCGCAGATGAGCGCGCCGGAAGTCACCGCCAAAGTGGTGGAGCTGCTGCCCAAATACGACCTGGTCATCCTGAATTTCGCCAATCCGGACATGGTCGGCCACACCGGAGTGGTCGAAGCGGGCATCAAGGCGGTGGAAACCATCGACGATAGCGTGCGCCAGGTAGTCGAGGCCACCCTCAAGCTCGGCGGCAAACTCCTGCTCACTGCCGACCACGGCAACTGCGAGCAGATGCGCAACCCGGACGGTTCGCCGCACACCGCGCACACGACCAACCTCGTCCACATCATCTACGTCGCCGACGACGCCCAGCATTTCTCGGTGCAAAACGGCATCCTGGCCGACATCGCCCCGACGCTGCTGGCCCTGCTCGGCCAGCCGGTTCCGTCCGAGATGACCGGAAAAAATCTGCTGCGCCCCTTGCATTCGTAGCGCGAAGCGGTTATAAACGCCTTCCCCATGCGTCGCCGCGGCGCATGGGAATCGGTTTTACCCGGTGGTGTAATGGTAGCACATGGGTCTTTGGAGCCCTTAGTCATGGTTCGAATCCATGCCGGGTAGCCACTTCGCGCCAATTGTTCCACGGCGCCGGAGTGGCTTAAACACAACGTTCCACACGGTTTTTGGCGTGTGGATCATCTCCTACAATCAGCCCCAAAAACGGCTTGCATGACAAGATGTAGATTGTGGTGCTTTTTGGCAAAGAAAAGGGGTTCTTAAAATCAGTCGGTCCCGCTGATGAAGCGCGGACCTTGCCTCCGGGAAGAGGAAGTGGCATAGTTTTGCCATGTCCACGATCACCGTTCCGCTTCCGGATGAAGACCTCGATTTTCTCCGTGCTTATACCCAAGCACAGGGAACATCGGCGGAGGCCTTTCTTGCCCGCCAGGCGCATATTCTGAGGATGCACCTTCAAAGGCGCCTTGATCCCGCCGTTGTGGAAGCCACCGGAATTATTGAGCCGAACGTCGATCCCCTTATTACCCACCGTTCCCATCTCGAAGATAAACACGCATGAAAATTGCGGTGGACATCAATGTTTTACTGGATGTGTTTCAGCGGCGCACCCCGCATTACGCTGCCTCGGCCCAAGTCACAAGCATGGTGGTTGTGGGGACGTTCACGGCAGTTTTTCCATCCCATGGCTTGGCGACCTTATACTATCTCGTCCGGAAATACGCTACCAAAGCGGATGCGGAAGCCGCCATGGATCGGGTGTTGAGCCATTTTGAAATTGGCAATCTCGATGCGGCCGGCTGGCGACGGGCGCGTAATCTGCCATTGAGTGATTTCGAAGATGCCGCGGTTGCCGTGGTTGCTGAAGAAACCGGGTGCGACTTCATCGTCACGCGGAATGTCGCTGACTTTTCAGGTTCGCCAGTGCCAGCGGTGACTCCATCCGATTTCTTGAGCCAGTGCCCGCCTCCGTAAACGATACCAATCCTGCGATGTGCCGCCTGGAGGTGAAACAGAGTTTCGGGAGAAGAGTCGTTCCCAAAGCGCTTCGCTAACTTTGGGAACGAGGGGAAACTTTCAGGAGCCGCCGATTCCTCCATCGCTCAAGCCGGCCAGCGCGAACGGCGGAACTTCGCCAGCATGCGGGAAGATAGTAAAGGCGGTAATAAGAGGACTAAGAAAGCGCCGGTACTCGGCTCTGGAACGCCGATGTAATTCAACGAGCTATTGTACTCGTTTTGGAGACTCGCTGACCGCGCCATCAACTGAAAATCGGCGGAGTCGACCTGGCCGTCATGATTAAGATCCCCCTGCAGATTCTGATTGGTCTCGAAGGTCACTTCTTGAGCGTAGTCAAATGAATCGACCACACCATTGAGATTCAAATCGCCCGCAAGTGAGGTGCTCATCACGATGTCGTTATTGGTCAATGGGAAACCGAAAATAGACGGAAGCCGCCAGTAGCTGTTGTCGAGAATGGTAACGTCAATCACCCCGTTGTAAGGCGGATTATGTGCATCCGCGTAGGCGAGGGAACTCGTGATCCCCGGGCCATCCCACGCTCCGCCGTCGCAAGCAGTCGCGACCATATAGAACATCATCTGAAGATCCGCGTCGTGTGAGGAAGGCGTCGTGGGATAAACCAATGTGTTGTTGCCAAGATCGATGGTTGTTTGTGCGAAAGAGGACTCGGGGGCTTCGAATATCGCGATGGCAGCCAAGGCCAACGAAATCGCGCAACGGGTGACACGCATTGTTTTTGGAGTTTGTCTCATGAGTACATTGTAAGAAGAAAAGGATATAGATATCAAGCAAAGAAATTTCCGATTCGTGGAGACAGGGAACTTTCGACGGGCGTCAATATCCCCGTGCAATTGGAACTGTTTGCGGCAATCCTGTGCGGTCTTCTTGCCGCACCGAAGCCGTGGCGCGTTGTGGTCGCGCCAGCTTCCGGGGAGCGCACGCGCCCTCGCGTGTGGCCTTTGGCGCCCTCGCCAAAGGCATCTTCGCGGCTGATCGCGTCGGCAGCGCAAAAAAGTTCGCGTCGGCGAGGGCACCGACGCCAACACGCGAGGGCGCGTGTGCTCCCCGGATTCCCGCTCCCGAACGCCCCGTTTTTCCGGCTGGTTCATTGGTAGCTTGCGAAGGATCTTACGAGGAGATCCGGACGTTCGTTTCAGTCGGCAGGTAATCGGAACTGACGGCTCATCGTGCGGCGCGGTCAGCTTCGAGAACGGTGAATGGTGGCATAACGCCGGCTGGTCTGCCGTGAGATCTTTCGCAAGCTCAGGATGACAAATAATATGGGCCGCCGCGGTTTCCGTGCTCGGCTTTCGGATTTGTGGGTAATGGAAAGGGCACTTCACAGCAGTCTACGACGCTGGCGCGAGCCTCCTTTGCCGTTTTTGGGTCATTCATTTCAGACCGTGCCGGAATTGGGCTCATTTTCATTCTTCAATCCGGTCGCCAAAAAAAAGCACCGAGCAGCCCAAAGGCATTTGTAAATCTGGGTGGCTGATTGACTCAAGTCCTTCCCATCGATTGTGCTTTTTACGCCTCCATGTCCCCAATCCGCACACAACATGTTGGGGTCGCAGGAGTCAATCAGCCACCCAGATTTGTAAATTGAGAATTCTTGGATTTGACTGGAATAACCGCGTCGATCGTTCAAGATTCCCTGATATGCTCAGCCCTGCCTTGGTTTTCCAGAAGATCGTGGAACGCTGCGGTCGTTCGCTCGGCTTCAGCGTGCAGCGGCTTCCCCCTTCAGGGTACGTTCCCATCGACGTGCTCGATCTTGTGATTGAGAAGGTCTATCGGGCCAGGGGAACGTTTTCCTTCATCGAGATCGGCGCCAACGACGGCAGGCACGTGGACCCGGTTTATCGCTACGTGCGCAATCCCGGCTGGAAAGGCCTGCTGGTGGAACCGCACCCGATCACATTCAAGAAGCTGGAGGAGAACTACCGGGGCATCGAGGGGATGACGCTCGAAAACGCGGCTATTACCGAGACCGACGGCTCGATCAAGCTCTTCGCGTTCGATTCGACCGATCTCCACGCGGGGATGCTTGCCTCCCTCAACCGCGATCTCGTGCGCTTCAATGGTGACGGCGTCCGGGGAAAAATTCAGGAGTTCGACGTGCCATCGCTCTCCGTCAAATCGTTGCTCGCGAAGCATGGGATTCGGGAGTTCGACCTGCTTCAGATCGACACCGAAGGCTACGACTACCCCATCCTGATGCAGTTTCTGGACGGCGGGGTTCTGCCGCGGATCGTTCATTTCGAGAACAACTTCCTGACGGGCGCCGAGCGCACCGAAGCAGCCCGCCGCTTCACCGCCCTGGGATACGCGTTCCTGAACATCGGGATCGACACCCTGGCATTTCGCCAGGAATCCGACGAGGCATTCGAAGCCCGGATGAAGGACGCGAAATATTAGAAAAAAGTATGAATTATGAAGTATGAATTATGAAACGCCGAATCCGCACTTCATAATTCATCCTTCATAATTCATCCTTTGCCTTGCATTCGCGCCGGGTGCGGCAAACGTTGAACGCATGCAAGAAACCTTGAACGTAGGAGTCGTTGGCCTGAGCATGGGCCGGTACCACATTGAGCGCTATCGCATGCATCCGGGAGTCAAGGTGCAGGCCGTCTGCGATATGGACTTACAGTTGGCCGAACGAACGGCGGCCGATTTCGGCATCTCTCAGGCGTTTTCCAGTTTCGAGGAGTTCCTGGCCAAGGCTGATATCCAAGCCGTCTCCATCGTCGTGCCCAACTATCTCCACAAGCCGTTCACCCTGGCCGCTCTGGATGCCGGGTTGCACGTGCTCTGCGAAAAACCGATGGCGCTCGACACCGCCGAGGCGCTGGAAATGCAGGCGGCGGTGCGCGCGACGGGGCGCAAATTCATGATCCACTTCAACCAGCGCTTCCGCCCGGAGCACCAATATTTCCGGCATATCGTCGAGACCGGCGAGCTGGGGCAAATCTACTACGCCAGCGCGGGCTGGCGCCGGATGCGTTTCATTCCGGGGCTGGGCGGCTGGTTCACGCAAAAGAAGTTCAGCGGCGGCGGACCGCTCATCGATCTCGGCGTCCACATGCTCGACCTGACGCGGTGGATCATCGGGCGGCCGCATGCGACCCGGGTATCGGCGAGTACCTTCGGGCAGCTCGGCGCGCAAATCGGAGCAGCCCAGGGAAAAACGTTCGATGTGGAGGACCTTGCGTCCGCGCTGATCCGGTTCGACAACGGCGTCACGCTTCACCTGGAAGTGAGCTGGGCCTTGAATTTCGAGCATCGCGAAAAAATCTATCTGGAAGTCAGCGGCACAGGCGGCGGTCTTTCCAGCGTGAGTTACGATTTGAAGGACAAGAACATCTCGGTATTCCGCGAATCTTGTGGCGTGCTCACCCGCACCGAGCCACTGCATTTTCCACACACCTTCGAGAACGCCCAGCAGCATTTCGTGAACTGTGTCCTTCAGGACCGCGAACCCGATGCCGGCGCCGAAGACGGCGTGGAGATCATGCGGATTTTGGATGCGGTATATGAAAGCGCCCGTCTGGGACGCGAGGTGGAAGTGAGCAGGGAAGGGTAGGGGATGCAACCGATGAAAATCGTCATTTTTTGCGGAATCCTCGCTGCCGCGGGTGCGGGAAATATCGTTTGCGCGCAACCGACGGATTCGAGCCGCGGGTCTTCGCCGCTGGATTGCAAGATCATGGCGCGCACGGCGGTGAACGATCTGCTGAGGCAGTTCTGGACGGGCGACGCCGAAAACGGACACCTCGTGAACACCTACGGGGGCATCACGCCTCCCAAATATGAACCGTGCGGAGTCCTGTGGGAACGCGCCCAATTTCTCTGCCTGCTGGAAAATTATTGGGAGTTATCTCAGGATAAGGCGATCCTGCGGCGGATTCAATCCGACTGGCACTATGTCAGGACGGCTTTTACGCACGCCGAACTTGTGTCCTGCGGCAGGGGCAGCAAGAACTGGGCGTCCGACGATGCGGCGTGGTCAACGTGGATGTATCTGAAGGTTTACCAGGCCACCGGGGATCCTGAATCGCTGGCATGTGCCAAAGATCTCGCCAACGCAACCTTTTGCCGATGGCGGGACAGGGAGGACTCGAACCACGGAATTCACGGATCGCCACGGATTGGACAGCGGGGGGAGAGTGACTCTTGGTTCAACTGGCAAGACCCCCATCCGTGTCCATCCGTGATATCCGTGGTTAACTTCGATTTTGGCGGCGGACTGTGGTATGACGACGGCAGGCAAGCCAAAGGGTTATACCTGGCCGCCAACGCACTTGGATTTCTAAAGCTCTACGAAATCACCCACGACCGCGGTCATCTCAACCACGCCATGCTTTGTTATGACTGGATGGAAGAGAAACTTCTGCGCCCCGACGGCCTTTACTGGATGGGGTACACGGCCACCGGCCCGCAGGGGGCGAACAACCCGTACGGGTATGGTGAGGCCGGCAGTTGCGTTTATCTGGGAGGAGCCATGGCGATGGGCGTCATTCACGCGCGGCTCTTCAAGATCACCGGCAACGACATGTTCCGCATCAGGGCTTTGCGAACGGCAAAGGCGCTGCGCACTTTTCTGGTGGATGCAAACGGCGTCTTCATCGACGACCGGGACGCGTGGAACAACGGGCTGTTTTGCGGGGATTGGGCCAGGGAAGTGCTGACCCTGCCCGGCGTGGAGCCGCTGGATATCAAGACGGTAAAAGACACCGCAGCGGCGATCTTCACCAAAGATCGCACTGAAGCCGGTCTCCTGGGCCCCTGCTGGGACGGCCCCATCACGGAACCCAACCCATGGTCCAGGAGCAAGACGGCCAGCAGTAATCCGAAGCAGATCATGACAAGTGCTTCGGCTGCGTCCATGATCGTCGGTGCGGCCAGCGTTCCGTGAATTTCGTTGTTCAAACCAGCTCCCGGTTCTTCGCGCTGGCGAATCTTGCCGACCCGGTTCATGATACCGGTGACAATTATGAGCACGCGTTACGAAACCGATTCCATGGGGAGCTTGGAAGTTCCCGCCGACGCCCTTTATGGCGCTTCGACGCAAAGAGCGATTCTCAATTTTCCGATTTCCGGCTACCGGTTCGGGCGCGAGTTCATTCGTGCGCTGGGGCTGGTGAAGTGGGCCGCCGCGCAGGTGAATTTCAAGCTCGGGTTGCTGGATGAATTGCGCGCTTCGCTGATTGCCTCCGCCGCCGAAGAAGTGATCGACGGGCGCTTGGATGCGCACTTCCCGCTGGACGTCTTCCAGACCGGCTCCGGGACGAGCCTGAACATGAACGCCAACGAGGTGATTGCAAACCGGTGTTCGCAGTACGCCGGAAACCCGATCGGTTCGAAGGATCCGGTGCATCCCAACGACCATGTCAACATGGCGCAGTCGAGCAACGACGTCATTCCGACCGCGATCCATATTGCCATGGGCGAAACCTTGCGGAACGGCCTGATGCCTGCTCTGGAGCGCCTTCACGACGCCCTGGAGCGCAAGGCGTTCGAGTTTTGGGATACGATCAAGATCGGGCGCACTCACTTGGCGGACGCGACGCCGGTGCGTCTGGGGCAGGAGTTCAGCGGGTACGCGCGGCAGGTGGAATTCGCGCGGCTCCGTGCCGGGAACGCCATCGCGGCCATCGAAGAGGTGGCCCTCGGCGGCACCGCGGTGGGCACCGGGCTGAACTGCCACCCGGAATTCGCGGCGCAGGTCATGCATTATCTCTGGACGCGCACCGGCATTGCCTTCCGCGAGGCGCGCAACCATTTCGAAGCGCAGGGGGCGCAGGACAGCCTGGTGCAGGCGAGCGGACAACTTAAGACGGTCGCGGTTTCGCTGTTCAAGATCGCCAACGACATCCGCTGGCTCGGCAGCGGGCCGCGGTGCGGGATCGGAGAAATTCAACTGCCGGCGACGCAGCCGGGCAGTTCGATCATGCCCGGTAAAGTGAACCCGGTGATGAGCGAGATGCTTATGCAGGTGTGCGCGCAGGCGATCGGCAACGATTCGGTGGTGACCTGGGCCGGCGCCAACGGGAATTTCGAACTCAACACCATGATGCCGGTGCTGGCGTACAATATCCTGGAAACTGTGCGCCTGCTGACCAACGCGGTGGAGACCTTCCGCAGCCGGTGTGTCGAGGGGATCGAGGCGAATCGCGAGCGGTGTGCGCAAATGGTGGAGCATTCGCTGGCGATGGTGACCGCCCTCGCGCCGATCGTCGGCTATGACCGGGCGGCGGAGATTGCCAAAGCCAGCGCGGAAAGCGGCAAAACCATCAGGGAACTCTGCCAGGAGTGGAACGTGTTGCCGGTGGACGATCTGGACCGGGTGCTTGACCCTGCCGCCATGACGCGGCCTACAGGGCGTGTGAGCGGGGGAGGGTAGGGGGCTTTTCAGCCTATGGAAGTCGGGTTATGACTCGCGTCAAATCGATCCTGATCCCCATTCTCATCGGGGGGATCGGTTTGATTTGCTGGCGGGGACCGCGTCTGTATGGGCGCTGGCGGGGGGAGGAATCTCTCAAGCAGGCTCGGGCTTTCTGTCGGCAAGGCCAGTGGAACCGGGCCATGCGCACTGTCGAGGCCAGCCTTTGCTTTGACCCCGACAACGTGCGGGTGCTGAAATTCGCGGCGGAAGTGCTTGATGTCACCGGCTCCCCACAGGCGTTGCAATGCCGGCAACGGATTGCAGGGCTGATGCCGGGGGATTCGGCCTCCCTGATTGCGCTCGCCGCCACTGCCCTGCGTTTCAATCGGTTGCCGGTCGCCATGCAGGCTCTGGCAGCAGTCACGCCGTCCGAACAGAAGCGCCTCGATTACCTGGAGATGGAAGGCGTTGTGAACTCTGCCCTTGGCCAACCCGCAAAAGCGGCGCATGCTTTTGCGAAAATCGTCAGTTTGGCCCCAACCGGCCGCGCGGCGAGGTCGTCACGAGTCAACCTGGCACAACTCTGGTTGCTTTCACGCGTTCCCGGAGCACCGGAGCTAGCTATGAAAACCCTGGATGAGCTCGCCGGCGATCCGGAGTTTGGCGTGCCATCGCTGCGGGTGATCTCGCAATGGGACCTCCAAAAGAACGACGTCACGAAGGCTCTCTGCGATGCCTACCGGCTCGTGCAATCCCCAAACTCGAATTTTGAGGATTGCCTCCGAATGCTCGATATTTTCACAATCGCCGAGTGTCCCTTGGTGGACTCCGCTCTCCGCTGGTTACAGATTTCGGTAGTCGGCGATCCGGCGGGAACGGCCAAACTGGCGGAATGGATGCTTGAAAGACGCGGTCCGGAAAGCGCTCTGGAATGGTTGGAGGAGCTGCCCGCGGGGGAGTTGGCGAAGATGCCGGTCCCGGTGGTGCTGGCGGATTGCCAACTCATGCTCAAGCATTGGGCAAAGGCGGAGTCGCTGCTCTCAAATCAGAACTGGGGAAGTTTGGAGCCGCAACGAAAGGCATTGCTTTCGTCAGCGTATGCGGGCGTCGACCCAAACCTGGAACGCCTTTCCTGGGAGTCGGCTGTAGCCACCGCTCACGGTCAGAAACAGGTTCTGGCTTCCCTTGCACGGTTTGCTTTGGCGGAACATCGCATGGAGGACGCCATCGCCCTGCTTTGGCGACTCCCGGATTCCGATCCGGAATACGCATGGGCCCGGCGAACTCTGTTTATTCACTTCCGGCAGGCAAACGATTTGAAGAACCTGCTCCGTTTGCAGGAAGATGCCCTGGCCCAATACCCCAAGGACGCATCCACGAAACGTTCCGTTGCGGCGTTGTTGTCGATCGCCGGCGCCGATCCGCTCCGGGTTTCGAAGTTGGCCCGGGAGATCTACGAATCCGACCCCAAATCGATCGCCAATGCCGCGGTGTACGCCTATAGCGTCCACTGCAACGGGGACTCGCGAAAAGCAGCAGCCATTCTGGATCCTCGTCCGGTCGCGGAAAAAATGAGCGACGACTGTCTCCCCTATTATGCGCTAATCCTCGCGGGCTGTGACAGGAAGGCCGAGGCCCGCGACTGTTTCGGCAAGATCAACAAGAATCTTCTCTTTCCTCAAATGCGGGATCGGTTGGCGGAGGCGGAGGCCCGCTGCCGGTAGCCCGTCCCAGGTAACGACGCAATCCGGTCCAGGATGCCTTTTTCCCGCGGACCACCGCGGCGAGCGCCGCAATGCAACCGGCGGCACCCGCGGCCCAAGTCGCGGGCTCGGGCAGAATTATCGAATGATTCGCCCCATCGGAGAGATCGGTATAGGTGGGCAAGCTCGTGCCCGATAAAGCCGTAAACGTGGGCGTGGTTCCGCTTGGATTGGTGAAATTGGTGACTTGGAAGAGGTTCGCGGTGGTGCCCGCCGCGTACACATTGGAAATCTGACCGAGACCGGCCAGCTGGTAATAGGAATTGACCGTGCCGGAGTTCCAAACCGCTCCGGTAGTTCCGCTTCCATCGAGAGCATGCGCCAGGGTTTCGGTGGCAAAAACGTGGGGAGTGAAAGTCGCTCCGTTGTAGGAATCTCCCCCGTCATAAAGATTACCGGAACCGTCGATGATGATGTCTCCGCCCGCACCGGCCGACTTGGTGACATCGGTGGAATGGTTGATTAACGAATAGAGTTGATTTCCGGTGGAGGCAGTGAAGTCCCCGTTTCCCATGGAAATCTTGATAATACTGTCCTCGTCCTGAACCCCGACGTAGTAGGCGCCATTATAGTAGGCGGCTTTTGGAAGCCAACCGCTTCCGCAACTAATTGTAGCGGGTGTATTCCCGGAGTCGCTGGCCACGCCACCGACCGCATTGGTGGAGAAAATCTGCACCGCTGTGCCGGTCGTCGCCGTGGTGAGATGCAAAGCGTAGGACACGGCGAAAAAGGTGCCGGTCGTCGCCGATGACGCATTGTTGTAGGAATAGGTAAAGAAGACGGTGTTGCTCGCGCCGTCGATCGCGAGGGCATTGATGGACTGGTTGTCATGACCGGCACTGCCAAACCCCGCGGCGATGCCGGTGTTCGACAGATCGAGCAGTTGTGAAACCGTGTAAGTACGGGCGGTCGGGTTGATTGCAATCTGGTCGAGATACCACCCGCTGGAACTCGTAGTTCCCCCTTTGACAATCCCGTACACGTAATCGATCGACTGGGCATGCGCCGCCCCGGAAAACCAGGCGAAGCCAAGCAGCATCGCCAGGAGTCGACGGAAGAGCGCATTCATAAGTCTTTATCGTGGCATCTCGTTGTGAAATAGCAAGCATTCACCGGGCGGGCTGTTCTTGGAGATCCCCGGCGAGAACGGGGGCGAGAAGTTCGCGGCGGCGAGACGCGTGCGCTCCCCGGACAGCCGTCTCGACGCCTTCTCGCGCTCGTGGGCAAGATATCCGATTTGCCCCCCAGCCGCATCGGTGGTATACAAACAAAATGCGCCGAACCTTCGCATCGTTGCTCTTTCCGGTTGCTTGTCTCGCCTGGCTGTTCGGTTGTGCCTTCGCCGTTGCCCAAGAGGTCGAGGCGCCTTCTCCGGTCGAAGCCAGGCTCGTCGCCGACACCACGGCAGCCGCGCCAGGGGGCGCATTCATGGCCGGATTGCACCTGCGTCTGAAGCCGGGTTGGCACACCTACTGGGTGAATCCTGGCGACTCCGGCCTGCCCGTCGCCCTCGAGTGGAAATTGCCGCCCGGCTGGAAAGCGGGAGTGTTGCAGTGGCCTGTTCCCAAGAAATTCTCCGCAGATGGTGAAGAAATGTCTTCCTACGGCTACGATGGCGAGTTGCTCTTGATGACGGAACTGACTCCGCCAGTCGATCTCCCTGCCGGCGACGCCGCGATTCATGCACATGCTTCGTGGCTGGCCTGTGCAAAGAGTTGTGTTCCGGGCAGTGCCGATCTCGTCCTGACCCTGCCGGTCGTCTCTTCCAGCGTCGGTTGGCGCCCGGCAAATGAGGAACTCTTTTCCAAATTCCGCGCCCAGCTTCCCCGGTCCCGACCGCCGCCGTTTACGCTGCGATGGGAGCCGCACGACACAGAAGTCCATCTAAAGATAAAAGGCCTCCCGACCGGCGCTAAAGTCGATTTTTATCCCTTCGACCCTCTGTTCGGACGCGCCGAGGTTGTGGCCCCCGGCATTCTCCGGATTCTGCTGCCGAAGGACGCAGCCACCGACCGTCAGGCGCCGCCCAGCGTGCGCGGCCTGCTGGTCGTAGAAGAGAATGGCGTGCGTACTGGGTGGAATGTGGTGAGCGTTCCGCCGGTTTCCGCATCCGCCACGCCGGTGGCGTCCTTTTCCGACACGCCCAAATCGTCCGGCACGATGCTCACCGTGCCGCGCGCGCTCGGGTTCGGATTTCTCGGAGGCTTCATCCTGAACCTGATGCCGTGCGTGTTGCCGGTGATTTCTCTCAAGATACTCGGGTTTCTCGGGCAGGCGGGAGAATCGCGCCGGCGGGTGTTCCGACTTGGGTTGGCGTTTGTGGCCGGCATTTTCGCGTGGTTCCTCGGCCTCGCCCTGTTGATCGTTATTGCGCGTTTGGTGGGCCAGCGCGTCAACTGGGCGTTCCAGTTTCAGGAACCCGCGTTTGTGCTGGGCACACTGCTCTTCCTGTTTGTGTTCGCGTTGAATCTGCTGGGCGTTTTTGAGGTTTGGCTGCCGGGCACCGGACGGTTGGTCACGCTATCCGGACGGGAGGGTTACGCCGGGGCGTTTCTCCACGGAGCCTTTGCCACGCTGCTGGCGACGCCTTGCACCGCTCCGTTTCTCGGATCGGCGCTCGGTTTTGCACTTTCCCAGGGAGCCGTGGCGATCTTTGCCATTTTCGCTGCCGTCGCAGCCGGGATGAGCCTGCCCTATGTAGTGCTGACCGCGAATCCGGGGTGGATGCGCTATCTTCCGCGGCCCGGCTTGTGGATGGTTCGTTTCAAGCAGGCGATGGGGTTTTTGATGCTCGGGAGCGTCGTGTGGCTCCTGGGCGTTTACGCTTCGGAGAAGAGTCCGGCGGATGCGGTCGGCGCGCTCTGGCTGCTGCTTGGGATTGGCGCCGGTTGCTGGATTTTCGGGACGTGGTTCACCCCGGCGGAAGGTTCACGGACACGCTTGCTGGCGGTGGTTATTACGGCGGCATTGATTGTTCTATCCGTTCGGCTGGCCCGTCCATCGCCTCTCAGTGGATGGACTCCATGGTCGGCGCAGGAAGTAAGCGTCCTGCGCGCCCAGGGCAAACCGGTCTTCGTCGATTTCACCGCCGAATGGTGCGCCAACTGCAAATACAACGAGCGGTTTGTTCTGGCGAAACCGCGCGTCCGGGCTGCCCTGCGCGACTTCGCCACTCTGCGTGCGGACTGGACCCGGGGCGATTCGTCGATCACAACCGAGATTCGCCGCCTGGGCCGCGCGGGCGTGCCGGTATATGTCGTTTACCCCGTTGGAAACGGCGCCCCCGAAGTGCTTCCGGAATTGCTGACCGAGCAAACGGTGCTGGAAGCGCTGGCGCGTGCCCGCGCGCCGAGGCGGTGAGCAGCGGCGTACCTTCGCAAGAAGAAGAGGGTCCACAGATTTTCGCAGATTCTTTCGGTGGACTTGAAGGCTCATTAGAATTAAACCACGCTCCCTCTTGCCGGGAATGCCGGGTTGAGCAACATTTCCCCGGTGTATCGCTCAGTTTTTCCCCTGCTCTCTCTTGCCGCTCTGGTGTCGCTGGTATTCCTGTCCGGCTGCGCCGGTCCCGCCCCGTATCGCTACCATTATGTACGGGGGCGAACTGCGGTGATTCGCGGCGGGTACGCTGTCGCTCCGACTCATGCTCCGTCTGTGGTTCGGGCGGCTATCGATGCGGGCAATCGGATCGCCGGCCTGCCGTACCGATACGGTGGCGGCCATACGTTGGGGATGTCCAACGCCTACGACTGCTCCGGGGCCACGTCGTTCGTGCTCCGCGGTGCGGGCCGGCTCCACAGTCCCTGCCCGGCGATTGCGTTCCGTCATTACGGCGCCTCAGGCAAGGGGAGGTGGATCAGCATTTACGCCCGGCGCGACCACGTTTTCCTGGTGGTGGCAGGGTTGCGCTTCGACACCGGTTGGGGCCGCGGCGCCGAAGGGCCCAAGTGGACTACCTTGAGCCGTCCAGCCACCGGTTGCGTCATCCGGCATCCCGAGGGGCTGTGACGGTTCAGGGTTTGCAACGGTCGCAAATCCTGATAATCGTATCGTCCTTATGAGTAAACGCATTGCACTTCTTTTTTCCGGTCAGGGCGCCCAAACCGTGGGCATGGGCAAGGATCTTGCGGCCAAGTATCCGAAGGTGGCGGAGCTGTTTGAGCGGGCTGACACGATCCTGGGCCGCCCGTTAAGCCGCATCACATTCGAAGGTCCCGACGAGGAACTGACCAAGACGGTGCATTGCCAGCCCGCCCTTTACGTCCATGGTTACGCCTGCCTGATGGCGTTGCGCCAGGAACTCGGGGATTTTCCGGTGCATTCGACCGCCGGGCTTTCCCTCGGTGAATTTACCGCGCATGCCGCAGCGGGGACGTTCGATTTCGAGACCGGGCTCTTGCTGGTGGCTCAGCGCGCCCAATTCATGCAGGACGCTTGCGACGCTACCGAAGGCGCCATGGCGGCGATGATCGGCGCCGAGGAGAACGTGGTCCGCGATCTTGCGGCGGAGACGGACGTGGACATCGCCAATCTCAACTCGCCCGGCCAGGTGGTTATTTCCGGGGAAAAATCGAAAGTCGCCGTTGCTGTCGGGCTTGCAAAGGAGCATGGCATCCGGCGGGCAACGCTGTTGAACGTCGCCGGCGCTTACCATTCGCGCCTGATGAATTCAGCTTATCTCAAGTTGGGCGAGGTGCTCGAGCGCACCGAGTTCGGCAAACCGGAATACCAAGTGCTCTGCAACGTGGACGCCCAGCCGGTTTCCAGCCCGGCGGAAATTCGCGATGCATTGCGCGAGCAGGTGACCGGCACCGTGCGTTGGAGCGAGATCATGGAGCGCCTGGTCGATCATGACCGCATCGAGCAGTTCATCGAGCTTGGGCCGGGCGGGGTGCTGGCATCGTTGCTGGGCCGCACCCGGAAGGGTAGCCCTATCGTGTCGATCAACGACGTTCCAAGCCTCGACGCAGCCGTGGCGCTCCTGAAGGGGATGGCCTGAGCGGGAGAGCGCAGATAATTGAGGTGGGAGGCTGCAACGAAAACCTCGCACCAACGCAGCAAGAAGGAAAAAGGTCCGCAGATCGCGCAGATTTTCGCAGATTTTGCGATTATACGGACCGTTTCCGAGGGGCCAGAGCGATTTATTTGTTGTCATCCTGAGACTTGCAGGCGGCCAAAGCGCGGCGTTGATTGTTGGGCAAGAACCTGGGATCGCCTCGGGGATCGCTTGGCGCATTTCCGGGCCAGCGGCCCAGCCCCATACCAGCCCAGGGCAACGCCCCACTGCCATTAAGTTAAGCTTGGAGGCTCTCGTAACGCGTGCTCGTTCCCAGGCTCCTGCCTGGGAATGCAGTATTCCCGGAGGCTCCAGCCTCCTGCCGGGCCTCCAAAAGCACGGCGCACCGGAGAGGAACGGGAGGCTGGAGCCTCCAAGACAGGGGCGTTCCCAGGCTGGAGCCTGGGAACGAGACCGCGAATTCCTTAACTTAATGGCAGTGGGGCAACGCGATCAGCCGCGAAGATGCCTTTGGCGAGGGCGCCAAAGGCCACATGCGAGGGCGCGTGCGCTCCCCGGAAGCTGGCGCGACGCAGGTTCATGCCCAACAATCACCCTCCCGCTTTGGCGAGGTCAGCTCCTCAGGATGACAGCTTACTGGGCGCCGGTCTTTCTCGTGAGACCGGTTGACCGAATTTGGATGTGTCCAAGCCGTCCTTAGCAACTCTGTGAAATCTGCGGTTTCAACTGCCGGGTTCGCGCCTTACTCTTTCGCCTCGCGGCTGCGGCGGCTTTCGCTGCGGGCGTGGGCGTGGGAGCCGGTGGCCAGTTTGAGCAGGCAGATGGACCGCTCGAGCAGATTCAGATCGGTGCCGGCGTTATGCAGGCAGCTCGGTTCAAGGAAACCGGTCTCGAATCGCGTGTCGAGCAAGAGTTCCCAGCGCACGTCCTCGCGTCCCGGCAGGATGAACTTCATCGGCTCGTGGTGGGCGTTGAGCATCAGCAGGAAGGTCTCGTCGCGGATCGCCTCGCCGTAAACGTCGCGCACATCCATCGTATCGCCGCTGAGCAGTAGCTCCAGGCAGCGCACATAGCTGAAGTGCCATTCTTTATCGGTCATTTCCACACCCTTGGGTGTCAGCCACATGATGTCCTTGATCTCCCCGCCGCGGATACGGCGTCCCTGGAAAAATTTAGGCCGGCGAAAGATCGGGTGCTGGTGCCTGAGCTGAATGAGGCGGGAGGTGAAATCCAGCAGGCGTTCGCTGTCCCCGTCATGCGTCCACGTGAGCCAGCTTGTTTCGTTGTCCTGGCAGTAGGCGTTGTTGTTGCCGTTTTGGGTACGCCCGTATTCGTCGCCCGCCGTCAGCATCGGCACCCCCTGGCTGAGAAAAAGGGTGGTCAGGAAATTGCGGCGCTGGCGGCGGCGCAGTGCGCAGATCTCGGGATCGTCCGTCGCCCCTTCCTCTCCGCAGTTCCAGGAACAATTCCAGTTGTCCCCGTCCCGGTTCTCCTCGGCATTAGCCTCGTTATGCTTGTCATTGTAGCTGACGAGATCGTTCAGGGTGAACCCGTCGTGCGAGGTGACGAAATTGATGCTGGCGTAAGGGCGTTTGCCGGTGGACTGGTAGAGATCGGGGCTCCCCGCCAGGCGATACGCAATCTCCCGCGCGTGCCCCTCGTCGCCTTTCCAGTAGCGGCGAACCGCATCGCGATATTTGCCGTTCCATTCCGCCCAAAGGACCGGGAAATTGCCGACCTGGTAGCCGCCTTCGCCTACGTCCCACGGTTCGGCGATCAGCTTGACGCGGGAGAGGATCGGGTCCTGATGGATGATATCGAAGAATCCGGAAAGCTTGCTGACTGCGTGCGCCTCCCGCGCCAGCGTTGAGGCGAGGTCGAAGCGAAATCCGTCGACATGCATCTCCGTGACCCAGTACCGCAGAGAGTCCATGATCAACTGCAACACCCGCGCATGCATGGCGTCGAGCGTATTTCCGCAGCCGGTGTAATCCGTGTAATAACGCGCGTTGTCGGCAACCAACCGGTAATAAGCGCGGTTGTCGATGCCGCGGAAACAAAGGGTCGGTCCCAACTGGTTGCCCTCGGCAGTGTGGTTGTAGACCACGTCCAGGATCACCTCGATTCCCGCGGCATGCAGATTGCGCACCATTCGTTTGAATTCGGTGACCTGTTCGCCGGTGACGCCGCCCGCCGCATACTTGGCCTCGGGAGCGAAATAGCCGATGGTGTTGTAGCCCCAGTAGTTCACCAGGCCGCGGTCGGCCAGCACCTTGTCGTCCACGTGCTGGTGAACGGGCAGAAGCTCGACCGCGGTGACGCCGAGCCGCTTGAAATAGTCGATCGCCACCGGGCTGCCGAGTCCCTCATAGGTGCCGCGAATCTCCCAGGGCAACGCTTCGCACAGACGTGAAAAGCCTTTGACGTGGGTCTCATAAATCACCGACTCGTGCAACGGCGTGCGCGGCTGCTTGTCGCCGGTCCAGTCGAACGTGGTGTCCACCACCACCGACTTCGGCACTCCCCATGCGTCGTCCCGGAAATCGCGGGAAAGGTCGGGCGACGGGGAACGTGCGTTGTAGCCGAGCATTTCGTCGCCCCAAGTCACCTGGCCTGCGATCGCCTTCGCGTAGGGGTCGATCAATAGCTTGGACGAATTGAAGCGCAGGCCGCAGGCCGGCTCGTAAGGGCCGTACACCCGGTAACCGTAAAGCTGGCCGGGACGAATTTCCGGCAGGAACACATGCCAGACCTGGTCGGTCTGTTCCGTCATCCGGACGCGAATGTGCTCGTGGGGGGCGTCGACGCTGTCAAAAAGACAGAGATCGACCCCGGTGGCGTGTTCGGAGTACAGCGCGAAATTCACGCCATCTCCCCGCCACGTCGCCCCCAACGGATACGGTTCACCTAGCCAGACTTTGAGCGGAGTCATTCTTCAGGCTTAAAGAGCAGGAACCGGTCCAATTACTCGGGAGCTGTCAGAACCTGTAGGGCTTTCTTCGTGTTTGCCACGCGCAGGATAAGCAATCCGCTGCGGGAGCCCGGCGTGGTGGCCAGGTAGGCGTAATCGATGTTGATCTTGGCCGTGCTCAGCCTGGCGGCGATGTTCGAGAGACTGCCTGGCTTGTTGCTGTTATTGATCATCAGTACTTCATTTTCGACCACCAGCACGCCGCGTTCGCCGAAAATGTGGAGGGCCTTCTGGGTGTCGCTGACGACCATCCGGACGACAGCGTGGTCCACGCTGTCGGAGATCGTCAGGGCGTAAATGTTGATGCTGGCCTGGGCAAGCGCGTCGCAGACCTCGGCGAGAGTGCCGGGTTTGTTCGCGAGAAAAACGGAGAGCTGAGTGACGATGTCCATAAAGTATTTTTGATTTAACGGTGTTTGACGTCTTAGTCTGCCTTATCGGCAGAAAGTCTCAATTCGGAAATGAGAACTTCTGAAAAAACCCAAAACAGTATGCTATTCAGGGCATCCGGTGAGCGCACGCTCCTCAGCTTCTTCGTGTCTCCCGTGCCTACCGAAAGATTCCTTAACTTGGCGCCATTCGGAACTGATGGCTCATCGGGCGGCGCTGTCAGCTTCGAGAATGGTGAATCGTGGCATAACGCCGGCTGGCGTGTTGTGAGATCCTTCGCAAGCTCAGGATGACAAATAATAAGGGCCGATCCGGCTTCCGTGCTCGGCTTCCGATTTGTGGGTAATGGAAAGAGAGGACTGCCGCAGTCCAAGACGCTGGCGCGATCCTCGAAAGCCCCATGGCGGTTCAAACACGCAACTCGGCATGCGACAAAATACGTGAGACAGGGTAATACGGTGAGCCTGGGGCAACGCCCCACTGCCGTTAAGTTAAGCTTGGAGGCTCTAGTAACGCGCGCTCGTTCCCAGGCTCCTGCCTGGGAATGCAGTATTCCCGGAGGCTCCAGCCTCCTGCCGGACCTCCAAAAGCACAGCGCACCGGAGAGGAACGG
>Ga0316220_1001987_pt1 | contig 20171 bp, 21 predicted proteins | sample TBH18005metaG_FD_203632 | JGI IMG/M metagenome (GOLD analysis project Ga0316220, IMG submission 203632) | Freshwater microbial communities from Trout Bog Lake, Wisconsin, USA - TBH18005 | ecosystem: Environmental > Aquatic > Freshwater > Lake > Hypolimnion/Profundal zone | place: USA: Wisconsin...
AGGTCAAACTACCCAGTCAAACGCAGCAGATGAGCCTCTTGTAGGGGCACGTTTCAAACCTAAAGTCAATGAAATCAACATAGTTACGCGCGTAACTGTCGAAGACCGGTAACCTGATTGATTACGCCCCCCGCCCATCGGCCCAAGAATGGGGTTATGGAAAACGTATCAAGGGATGCGGTATTTCCCGGTTCTGTTCCTACAAAGATTTCAAAATCGCATTTCCTCCCAGCGGTATCCATGCCAAAAACTCTAACTTTCCCACCTAGCAAATTATGGACCGTCTGTAGAGCCTGAGTTGCAATTCGATACCACCCATTAGCAGTAACTGGAATAACTTGCGGGAAAGTCAAACTTTGCACGCGTCCACCAATTGCCGCATACGGAACATTGGCAAATAGCGCATTTCTATAAGCCCCAACCGGCAACGCATCAGAGGATTTTGTTTTTCCGATTGCGCACTCAGACCAAAAAAATGTTGTATCACCATTGTTTTGCCAGAATGCGTTCAAGCCAATTGCTGCCGCAACATAGCCCGCAATAGTACAGGTGAAAAGAATAATTTGCCCATCTGGACAATACAGAGTGACGGTATTGGCCGTTGGATTTGCAATCATCCGGACTTTGTATTTAGTACCGTCTGCACGCAGATTTCCACCGTACCATGTTTGATTTACTGGAACACCTGGGACCAATGATGTGGCTGTGCATGGGAAGGATACAAGGCTTCCCGCCCCAGTCAGTGACGAATTAAATGACCAACCCGCAGCATACACATTGATGTGCAACATTCCCGCCGCAAGCATGCCCCCATTCCACAGGCAGATGGTTCCACCAGCGTTACCGGAAAATGAACCTTCTATTTCAGTTACGGTCTGGGTGTCCGTTAGGCACGCGTATGTATTGCTAGCAGAAGTCCATGCATTATTCTGGATGTATGCAGATGACGCGCCTGCGCCGCTAAGAACCCAAGTATGCACACTTGGAGATATTCTTCCCTGCAGCAATGTTCCATCAGCAACATCAAAGTTGTCCCAAGGTGCGTTTCTGCTTCGAGATAGCAATAATGGGTTACCGGCGAAAGAGGCGGTTGCGCCCGCTGCAGAGCTAGCTGCAGCTGCAGCGCTGGCGGCAGCTGCAGCTGCGCTGGCGACCGACGACGCCTCATAATTCACCCACGCGCCGGATCGGTAGACCTGCATGCCTATCGGTGCACTGGTGCGGAAATACATATCGCCGTCAATGATGGCGCCTCCCAGCGGATTTATTACTGGGTCTGCGCCAAGGGCGCCGTAGTAGCGCAAATCAAAATCAGCTGTGTAGTCATACAGCTGCATCAGCCAGTCTTTGAAACTGGCCCAGGTCTGTTGAGAGTCAAGCGCGGCGCGGGTCGGTAATGGCATGTATTTCTCCTAAAAATTAAGCAGTGAATGAATATTCGGTAGACCAATTCAGGTCGGCTATGTCCTTGGCCCACACGTCATAAGCAGCGACGCGGACCTTGTAGGTGACGCCGACCGTCAGGCCAGTGAGCGTGGCCGTGGCCGCGCTGCCGTCGTAGAACGAAGTGCCTGCGCCAGTTGTCGGGTCAAAACCGGCCGTGGTGCTGTAGCGCGCCAGGTAGCCAGCAAAGTCGGTAGCCGTGCTGGCTGTCCAGCTGATCGTGCGGCTGGTGCCACTGCCAGAAACTGCGACGCCGGTTGTGATAGCTGGGGCCGGGTTGCTGACGGCCAGGGTTGCCCAGGCGCCATTGCCTCCAGTGTCGCGGCCACGCACGTTCACGTTGTAGCTGCGCTTCGCTCCGCCGTCGGTTACCGCATCTGCGTACAGATACCGCACCACAGTGGCCGAGGTGTAAATGGTGCGCAGAAGCACAGTCGACACATCTCGGATTTCCACCTGGTAATCCGTCGCACGGGCGGTTGCGCCCCAGTTAATTTCGAAGGATGTGCCAACAAAGGCCGATGTGAGCGCAAGATTTGACGGCGCATCGGGCGGTGAAGGCTGGGCCGTCAGCGTGATCGGGATGGCCGTTACCTCGTCCAGACCTTGGATATAGGTGCCCAAGGCGTTGCGACTGGTGACCTTGATATACAGCGTCGTGCCAATGTCAGTGGCCGCCACATCGATCTGGGCAAGCGAGTCGTCCAGCCGCATCCATGGATCGCCTGCGCTGTGCGCGGGCGACGTGGTGCCGTACAGGGCCCGGCGCAGATAGCCCAGGCTGTAGCGCCCGGCGGCTGTCAACGTAGCGTCGCGATAGCTCATCAGCTCGCCGTTGACCCACACCAGGCTGCGGCCTGCATCTGCATCGACTTGGCTGACGCTAGCGATCTGCGTGCTACCAGTCAGGTATGCATCCAGCACCTGCACCGGGTTCAGCGACACGCTGGCAAGCGCCAGGTTGCCAGCCAACAGACCAAGGCGGGCTCGCACGTTGATCTCCGCAATGCGCCGGTAATCTGTGCCCGTCGAGCTGACCCACACGATGGAGCCCCCCCAGTTGGGACCAGCCGTCACGCCAAGCCACAGCTGTTGAGCATTGCCGGTGGCGGCCGTCGGCATCATCACGGCACGCACGCTGACGGCATCCGGTGGGCCGCCAGTGTATCCAAAGCCACTGCCGGCCTGGCTAGCTTGTGTCACTGAGCCAGTGACTTGCAGGTCCTCTGCCGTAACTGTGATCGAACTATCATCGCCAGCTTCCACAATCTCAATGATGCGCACAGAGCGCGCAGACATGTCGATCCGCGAATCCGTGATCTGGACAATGTCCAGTGGCTCAAGCAGGTCGTAATTGATGGGCAGGATGAACTTGTATTGCGAGCCCTCCGACATGTACTCGCGAAGCAGCAGTTCGCACACCGTGGCGGCCACGCCTTGGTTCGCAATTTCGTTGGCCTGCACCACGTCGGGCGCTTCGATCAGTCCAAAGGAATCGATGCTCGCGCTGTCCTCCGCGCTCTCCACTGCAGCCGCGTAATCAAGCGCTCGGTCCTGGTAAGCAATGCTGACTCTGTTGAAGCGATCAACGGGCGCCAGGCGCTGCTCTTCCACCGGCTCAGAAAAATCGTCATCGGTCAGCGAATAGACCGGGCCGCTGTATTCAGCTGCGGGCATGTAACTGCCGGTGGTGCTGGTCAGCGCATCCGTGGCCATCGGCACCAACTTGAGCACATTCACGGACCACAGCGGTCGCGAATGGGTGAGCAAGGCCATTTGCTTCACGTACTCAAAAACGCCTTTCCGCTCGGCCCATACAGGAGAAAACCACAGCCCAGCAGCATCGCACCAGGAGCGGTAACTACTCAGACCGTCCAGTAGTGAAGCCGGATACCCTGCGCCATACACCGGGTCCAGCAGCAAGTCGCTGATGATGTCGGCCGGGTTCGCGTCCACATTGCCGCCACCCACTTGCGCCGGGCCATCAATCTCGAAACTGAGCTGCGGCAGGCCTGCGGCCGCACCCAGCAGCCAATTGGCTGACGCCACATAGGTGACACCGCTGTATGCGATGTCCTGGGCAGGGTGTGCAGTGGTCAGGTAGCCCCACTGGGCCTGGCCCAGCGCGCCAGATCCAAACTGCGAAAGGCCGGCCACTTGCATGGCGCTGAGAACCTGCACCGTGGTGCTGATTGTGTAAATGATTGTGATCACAGTGCCAACCGACACAGTGGTACCAAAGGTGTACACGCCTGCGGCCACTGTGTAGTCGGAGATAGTCGCGCCCAGCGAATCCGCCACCGACACAGTGGAGGCCCAGCGGCTGGAGTTGGGCACCGTGATGACCTTGCCAGATGGCAGGATTTCCGTATCGGTCATCTGGCTGGATGGCAGCGTCTTGGTGGTAGCCACCACCTTGTCCTTGTTCCGCCATACCGCCGTGATGCCGCTGCAGACGCCTGCGCACAAGCCCATCAGGACGCTGGCCGTGTAGGTATAGGTGACATTGGTCATGGTGGTGCCGCCACCCTTGCCAGCAGACTGCGAGCTGCGCTGCTCGATTGCCGTGAAGTCGTCAAACCACAGCAGGTTCGGGCTCACCCGGTTGCGGCCCCACATCAGCGCAATAGGCACGCCCTGGCTGCTCTGTTGCACGCGCAGTGCGCCCAGGCGTGTTTCGCTGGTGGTAATGTCGTTACCGCCGCCCAGCATGCCGCTCATGGGCACACCTCTGCGGTGACGCGGTACAGCGGACCGAGGCGGCTAGAAAAGTCTGGGCCGTCGGCACGGTCAAGAATGACGCGGCCGGCGGGAAGATATGCATGAATCATCTGAGGCCAATCGGTGACGATTGCCGCATGTGAAAAAGTGCGGCCGAATCGGAAGGTTTGAATATCGCCCGGCTCAGCCGGTGAGCCCGCGGGAACTACCGTGGCGTGCTGATCAAGGCCCATCAGGTAGCGCTCTTCGGAGCGGTGCAGCATCCAGTCGTAGGGATAGGGCCGGGGGTCCGTCCAGGGGCAAATGCCAGCATCCCGGAACACGCAGCACAGCAGCATCAAGCAGTCCACCCCGGCGCCGTGCACGGCAGCGGCATGGTGATAAGGCGTGTTGAGCCAGCGGTGTGCCTCTTTCAGTACCGCGGTTTGTTGGTCTGGCGTCATCTACATCACCGTTTCAGGTTTGGGTATGAACGGCGCGCCACGGAAGCGCAGGCGGTTGGAATACTTCGCGCAGCCACTGGAGCCCAGGCTACGGTCGCAGCCGGGTGTGATCGTGAAGCTGTCGCCCACCGCCGGCGCCGACGGAAACGGATTGAAGAAACTCACCGACCCGTCCACTGCATGCGCTCGCACCGTCCTCGCCAAGCCCAGCAAAACACCGCTGGTGAACTCAATCACGCCACCAGTGAAGTAAGCCGTAGGCTCAGTGCGTCCCGTCATGATCAGCGCTGCGGTGCTGGCTGCACGCGCTGTGGCGGACACTGTCCAAGAGGCCCGCGCAATGCCGCAACCGGTGTCGTACAGCGTGTTGAGGCATGCCGACTGAAACACGGGTGGCACGGCCCGGTTGAATGTCTGGCTGGGCGGCTTGAGCGAGATTTCCAGATTACCGTCGCGCATGGTGACCGGTGCAAGTTGCCCTTGGTAGCGCGGCAGCACGCCCTTGAGCGTGCCATTCGCATCAAAGTATGCGCGCGACACAAGAAACGTCGCATCGTCCCAGATCCGTGCGCGCATCGCGGCCGCCGGCGTCAGTGCGTTGATCACGTCAGTAGACCGCGCCTGAATGGTGACCTTGCAGTCGCTCAGATCAATGCCGGCCTTAAAAGTCAGCGTCGATCGGCTCCAGAGCAGGCCGCCGGCACTGGCAGAGCCCAAGTAGACCGTGGAGCCGTCCACCACGTTGTCCACGCTGGTGGCATACCGCCACACGGATCCTGACGGCTTGGTCACCGTCAGCAGCTCCACGATTTCAATTTGGCGCGCCGTGGGGAGCCAGGCGGCCAAGGCAGGATGAACACGCATGGGTTACAGAATGTTTTGCAGGCTCAGCACAATGCCCAGCTTGCTGTTGGAAAAAAGGTGGCTCATAAATTCGGTGGCGGTGAACGTGTCGTCGGCAAACCGGGCGCGGTAGTAATACCGGCCTGTCCACAGCAGGCGCTGGCCAGCAGGAGGCGCTGTGGCGAACTGAATCACCCCATTGGGCAACAGCGACCAGCCGCCGACCGGGGGCGTGTAGACATCGGATGCCGGCCAGCTTCCGAATGGCTGCGGCCAAAATTGCGCGTCACTCCCGATTGTGGGGAACCACTCGAAGCCGATAGCCATAGTGGCCTCGGGGTTGTGAATCACATCCGTGCGTGTGCCGATGGTCCGGGTCAACTGGAATTGGGTTGTCGATCCGTCCCCTATGCCGAACTGGTAGTTTGTGACTTGGCCATCGTACGGGTCGTGAAACAGGAACGAGTCAAAGCTGCCGTTGCGGCTCATGAAGAAGCCGCGCAGGGTTTGCAGCTCGGTCAGGTTCGCCCTTTCACGAAGAACCTCGTACGACAGATCAATCCGATGCTTAGGAATGGGCCGGTGGCGAATGCGTCGCTCGGCTCCACTCAAGGCCTCGAAAACATTAGTCTTGAAGCTGACAGCACGCGGGATGTCCCACGTGATGCCCGGCAGGTTGGAAGGGAATATTGCGTCGCTCATGTTCAGTATGCAAAGTTGCGCCGCTGGGTTTTGAGGGCCGAGACAATGTGCTGCCCGTTGTCACGAAACAAGCGGGCAACGCTTTGCGCATCGGTGGCATTGACATGCAGATGCACATCACCACCACCGGCAGCAGCACCGCCCTGCCCTTGGTCGGCCATGCCGCGGATCACGTCCGCATGCTTGGCTGGAAGGATCATTTCGCGGGCGTGCGCCTGGACGATGGGATTCACGTTGCCCGGGATGTCGAAGCCGCCGGCTGCGCTGGCCATCGGTGCAAAGGCCATGGCGGCCGCGAAGGCGGCAGCACCGGCGGCCGGTGCCATGGCCGGGCCCACGATTGGGATCGCGGCCGTGCTGGCAATCGCCGCCGCACCGGCAGTGCCCGCGTAGCCTGATATTTCAGACAGCGCCGTAGTCTTTCCGAACAGTACCTGCGCCATCTTGGTCATGAGCCACTTGGCTGCCATTTGTGCCAGGGCACTCGTGATCGCCTGAGTCATAGATTGCCATAGGCCCTGCATGACGCCCTTCAGCGACAACTGTCCTTGCAGCGCCTGGTTAAACACGTTTTGGAAGCCTGAGCCCATGGCGCTGATCACACCCATGGTGGTCTTTTGCGACTCCAGCACCGACTGCTCGCGGATCTGGCCCATGCGCAACTGGTGCGCCCGCTCCAGCGCTTCCTTTTCCGAATTGAGCTTCTCAATCTCGACTTTGTTCTTGTCTGGGTCAAGCAGCGCGATCTGTTGGCGCTCGGTGATGGCCTCCAGCGCAATCGCGTTGCGGCGGTTTTCAAAGGCCGCCTGGGCTGCCAGCACCTGCGCCTGGTCGAGCAGGCCGAGTTGTGCATTCGTCTGCATGCTCTGTTCTTCCAGTGCAATCGTCTGCAGCCGAAAGTCGCGATCGGCCTGCACACGGCTGGCCTTGATGGTGCGTTCCTGGTCGGCGGCTTGGCGCTGGATCTCCACGATGCGCTTGGCAGACTCTTCGTATTGCTTGGTGCCCGCTTGGTACTTCGCCTGGATCTCCAGCTCGATGCGCATGCGCTCATCCGTATTGTTTTTGAAGGCAGCGGCCTTGGTCTGTAACACGGCAACTTGCTGTTCAAAGTTTGCCTTGAGACCGGTCAACTCAAGCTCGGACGCTTTTCGCGAAATCGCCACACGTTCCCCCTCCGTCAGGTCCTTCCGCTTTAAAAGCTCCTGAAAAAATGCGGTGTTATCTTCTAAACTTCTTTCGCGATATTGGCCTTCCATTGCACCTTGGCGTTCAATTGCAACTTTGGCAAGATCAAGCTGGGCCTCCCATCCAGCAACACGCGAGGGGTCTGCCTTATCAGTCTTTTCCTTTGGCTCTTTGAAGTGGCGAGGGGCTGGTTCGTCTCCATCCTCGTGCACTATCTTGGGGGCCACAATAGGCTTGCCGAAACCATTCCACAGGTCCTTCAAGGACTGCACGTTTTTTCCGGAGTCTTCCAAGTAGGAATTCCAGATGCTTTTGGCGCCTGAAAAATCACCAAGGAGCAACGCCATGCCAGCTGCTGCCACAGCACCAATGCCCTGCCCGACTTGCTTCAGCACCACCCACACCGCTCCAGCCGCAGTGGCAACACCTTCAAGCGCCAAGGCAAAGGTTTCCCCGGCGACTGGGCCTTCCTGACTCATGAACTGCCCCATGCGGGTGAACACCGGCAACAAAGCATTGCCGAACTGAATTTCCAGGCTCTTGCCCACCAGGTTCAGGTCCTTCATCTGCATGCTGTATTGCTTGCTCATGGCCGTGCCTTCGGGGCCCACGATCAAGCCTAGCTGCTTGGCCCGGATCTCGGCATCCTTCATCACCTGGTCGGTCAGCTTCAGGGTGGCGCGGATGTCCGTCCAGCTCTTGCCGTACACCTGCATGCCGGCAATGTTCTGCTCAATCGGGTTGTGGATCGCCAGCAACTTGGCGTTGACCTCGCCCATCACCTCGGTGACCGGGCGATAGGCGCCGCCGGTGTCGCGCACCTTGACGCCCAGCACGTCGAAGGCCTGGCCATTGGTCTGGATGTTCTTGCTCAGCTTCATGGCCGCGTCGGTGACCACGGAAGAATCAATGCCCAAGTGGCTCAACGCCACGTTCAAGACGCTGGCCTGCTCGGTTGTAATTCCGAGCTGCTTGCTCATCTTTCCCGCTTCGCCGTTCCAGTCGTTGGCTTCGCTGATGAATTTCTTCAACGCGCCGCCGCCGGCCAGTACAGCGGTGAAGCCGGCCAGGTACTTGGTGACGGTGGTAAAGGTCTCTCCCAAGCGCTTGAATTCGGAGTCGATCGCCTTGCTGCCGTCGGTGGCGGCCTTCACCGCCGTCTTCATTCCGGCCTCAAATGCCGACGGGTCGGCAGTGATGTCTGTTTTGAATTCTTTACCGTCAGAGCTCATGAACTTCTCCAAAAAACATTTGCTCCAGCGATGCCAGGGCTTCTTCGGGGGTGGTGGCTGTGGCCATGCCTGCAGGGGCCTGCAGGTTTTTGCCCATGCCTGCTATCCACTCGGGGCGATTGGGTGCCGCGTCGCTCGACTCTTCTTCAGCGGCTTCGTCCTGCGGCGCATCCGCTGGCTTGAAGTCGAGGTAGGCGGCGACCAGGTGGTGTACCGGGGGATAGATTCGCCACTCTTCCTCCAGCGCACGCAACACCAGCAGGTCTACATCGTTGCGGACGTAATCCCAGGTCCAACCGGTGTTTGCGCAGATTCGGGCGAAGAGCCGGGACCAGCTGACTGGCTCTTCGCCTGCGCGTTTCCCCGCTCGGCTACCTGCGCCTTGCGACGCACACCGGCCGCATCCAGCAGGCACTGTAAGACGTCGCCGATGTTGGACACGTCCAGCAGTTCGGCAACCTCCTCACGCGTGATGTCGGGATAGTTGCGGCGCAGCGCCATGTGGGTGGCATCGACCACGGTCTTGACGGCCACGGGGTCTATGCTGCTGAGCGTGTGCAACTGATCCAGCCGGTCCTGCAGGGTTTCCAGCGCGCCCAGTGAAAGCGGCGCGATGGTGTAGACCCGGCCGCCCCCGAAGTCGTATTCGACCCCGGGAATCATGAGGCGCGCGCTCATGTCTGGCACCACCAGCCGGCAGAACCTGTGCCGTCGTCCAAGGCGGTAAAGCCGAAGTCAACAATTGCGAAGTCTTCGTTTTTGAACGGCAAGCCCAGCTTGTCGGACTGGCAATTGGTCAACTTCACGGCCAGCTTGCTGCCCTTGGACTCGTTGTACAGGATGACCGAGAAGCTGGGGCTGTAACCCATCAACTGGTTGGTCATCTGCATGACGATGCCGCCAGTGGTTGCGCTGTACTCGCTGCTGATCAACACGGCCTTGCCGGTGTCCGCTGCCGCGAATGTGTAGGCGCCTGCACTGACCGAATATTGGCCGGTGGTGGGTGCGCTGCTTACGCGGGTGAGGTTGTTGCCAGAGGTGTCGCTGACACCCAGATCAGCCTGCCAGGTGCCGCTACCTGGAATGGTCGGGGTCAAGACATATGGCGTGGCTGGAACGGTACCGGCCCAGTCGAGCTGCGGCAGCTTCACGCCCACCGTGGGTGTGACGCCAAAGTGCAGCGCTGCCAATGCCGTGACGTTGATGTCGGCCGTCTTGGCACTGAACACCAGCTTCGCCTTGCCGCGGCCTTGATCAACAGGTAACTGATTTGCGCCATAGAGCGGCTTGATGTCGAATGTGAACTCAGAAGACACGTCCTGCAGAATGCCGAAGCGAAAGGACTGCGGGACCGCCAAGGCATTGCCCAGGGCGTCGGTGCGGCTGGTGGCGATCAATACGCCAACGCCGAATTTCTGTTTTGTGGTCATGATGGAACGTCCTTAAAGTGAGGTTCGGTTACGCGGGTACGTCGGCAGCCTGTGGGGCTACCGGCACAGGGTCAACGCTGTTGGGGTGCGCGAGCACCACATCAGAGTCCAGCTCGATTTCGTCACCAGCGCTTTTGAGGCTGCCGTCGGGCATGCGAAAGCTCGCACCAGGGCGAACGATGTACTTGGCCATGGAAGGCTCCTTACAGTGTGTTTTTGGAGATCAGGTAGCTGAATCGGTACCGGCTGGTTTTGTCCAGCGCGGTGGCATCCGCTTCAACTTCGGTAAAGCTTGCGGCCTCGATGCGAACGCTGTCCACCAAGGCCTGCAGGGCAGCGTCTCCCATCAAGACGCCATGGAACGACGCATGGATCAGCTCCGCGCTGGGTGTCGGCGGGTCGCTGCGCACATGAATGCGCAGTTCAATCTGCAGCGTGTGTTTGTCCATGAGGCTGCTAAATGACTCGATGGCAATCTCACGCGGACTGACATTGACGCATGGCGTTTCGCTGCGACTCTCAGCCTCTGTGCGCTCACGGAATACAGAGCAGCCCATGGGCACATTGGCCTTGAGTAGCGCATCCAGACGGTCCAGCACTTGGGAAAGAACGGTAGCCATCAGGACAGCTTTGTCAGTTTGACGGTGCTGAACACGGCATCTTCCTGCTGTACCAAGTTGGTGCGCAGCTTGTAGGTGCCGTAAGCGCCATTGCGCAAGACCACCACCATCTCGTCGCGCTTGAGCCCCACCCAGGCAGCCGTTTCCAGCGTCAGGGTGTACTCACGACTGATGTGATTGCCGCCGTCAGCGCCCGAATCACCTTCGTCAAACAACACCAGCCCGGCCACCGCTGCAGCCCCTGTGCTGGGGTTCCAGCTCATGGGGTTGCCGAAGTCGGCCAGGAAGGTGAGCGCATCGGATGCGAACATGGTGGCGGACTATCAGGCGATGGGGGGCGTGGCTGCGGCGGCGGTCACACCTTGCGCTTGTGCCAGGGCTGCGACCAAGGTCTGCACCAGGCTTGCTGGATCGCTGCCAGCCAGGGCGGTGACGTTGGCTGCCTTCTCGGCTGCCAGGGCTACATCGCGGTCCTTCTGACCCGCAAATTCGAGCTTGTGCAGATGGTCTGCAGCATCGGCATCATCCAGCGTGACTTCTTCTCCGCCGGTGTACTGACGCTCAGCCTTGTCACCCTTGGGACTGATGACGGTAAGGAACACGATGAATCCATCGCGGACAACATATTTTTTACTGGCCATGAAAGGCTCCTAAAAATGAAAGGGGAATGGGGGGGGTGCCCCTGCGCAGACTTGGCGCTGGGGCTGGGGTCACATTGCCGGATTAGGGCGTGAGCGCGTCGGACATCATCGAGAACGATGCGGCATGGCGCACACCGATGTCGATGGACTGCAGGGCGCGCAGCAGCACGCCGCCGCTCTTGTAGGCTTCCGTGGCGTACGGGTTGGGAACGATCTCCAGCACACCCCATTCGCCGATCAGCAACTCACTCCAGGCACCGAAGAAGATCTCGGAGCACACGCCGGAGCTGGTGCCCTTGGTCAGTGTGCTGCGTGCTTGGTTGGAACGGGCAACGGGGTAGCCGTTTATCTCGCCAGGAGTGCCGGACTGTGCGCCCACTGCCGAGCCGGTCCACAGGTATTGGCCGGTGGTGGATTTCAGCTTCTTGGTGCTGCCGATCGTCTTGGCATTGGTCAGGTACGCCAGGTTGGTTTCAGGCGCATTCGCGGAGGTCACCGCTGTTTCCAGATCAATGTAGTTATCGATGCTGACGGCTGCTCCGTTGGTCCCGCCGATGACCGAGCCGATGCCCGACACGTTGGCAATGCCGCGCGGTGTTGCGCCGGTACCGATGCCGGACAAGGCTGCCAGGTCAATGCCCAAGGCCATGGCCGCCAGCATGTCAGCCCGGGCGATCATGTCGATGTCCGGCGTGGCCTGCATCAGCATGTTGCGGGTGATCAGGCTGTAGGTGCCGATGCTCTTCATTGCCAGGCTCACCTTGTCGAATGTCGCTTCAGACTCGGTGGTGTCCACGCCTTCCGCCACCCAGAATGTAGAGGTCTGGCCGGTTTGGCGCGGAATGTCCACATTGCCCACCAGGCCGGACAGCACCGTGGCGCCCAGTTGCATGACGCGGGCCTTGTTGCGCAGCACTTCAATGAAGCTGCCGTCCAGCAGGTTGGTGGCAGCCAATGTGCCGCCGGTGGTGCCAGAACCGGCGGTGCCCACGGTGTAAGCCGTGCGCAGGTTGGTGGGGACGAAGAATGCCTTGGAATCCTTGGGGACGCGGCCGGTGCGCTTGGCGATTTCGTTGGAGCATTCCAGCTCAAACCCAGCACCATCCCATTTTCCGGTCAACGAGGCATTGATCGCTCGGATCATGCTGTAGCGGGATTTTTCCGAAGTGGACAGGTCCGGGTTGTTGGTGTCGCCGAAATCGACGACGGCCTTGCCGGCCTTCTGGGCGCGTTCCAGCACCACGTCGGCAGCGGTCAGGCGGGCCTGATCAATGCTTGCGCCGCGTTGGATCAGACCAGTGCGCAGCTCGGGGCTCAGATCGTACTTTCGGGCCAGCGCATCGATCTCGGTCATGCGGGCGCGTTCGGCTTCTGCGCCGCGCTGCATGGTGGCAGCACCGCCATCGCCGTTGGAGACGTTACCGACTTCCAGATTGGTACCACCGGTACCGGATGGGGCGGCTTCGCCCGTAACCTGCTGCAGCAGGCGTTGCTTACGTTTGTTCATAGATTGCTCCTGGGGTTGATGAACTGGGGGGGTGAGTTGCGCCACAGGCGCGGGAGAGTCGGTTGCTTCTCGTTGGAGTTGCACGCCGTTTGCAACGTCAGCGCTGGCATGGCGGCCAACTCCAACGGTCGGGTCTGCTGGCACGGTGACCAGCGAAATTTCAAGAGGTTCCCAATCGATCGCGGTGATCGTGTCGGCCTCCACGTCTTCCAGCCATTTGTAGACGCGATATGCAAAGCTGACGTTGACCAGAATGTCGTCTTCCACCTGGCCCATGGCCCAGGCGCCGCGCTCATCCTTGCCAAAGCGCACATTGGCCCGGCCAACGCCGTCCGTGTTGCATTCGATGGACTCGACGACACCGAGCAAGTCATTCATGGAGTGGTTGAACAGCATGGGCATGGTCTGCTGCCGCTGACCCTGGCGCATCGCACCAGGTGCGTGGCTCAGAATCTCGGTGCCGTACCACATACTGACCGGCTCTTCAGAGCTGAAGGCCAGCGAGGTGGTGCGGGTGACGCTGTCGATCTTGGCTGCGCGCTGGCCATCAGCGCCGGGCAGCGCGCGCATGGATACCGTGCGGATCTGCGGCACCAGGGTGTCGGGAAGTTTTTTGGCCATGGAGTGCCTTTCAGGTAAAGGGGAAAAGATGCTTACTTGCTGTCGTCACCTGCGGCATCGCCGTCGGCTTCAGGATCTGCAGGCGCTGCGGGATCGCCACCTGCAGCGGGCGGCTGGGCGCCGTCGTCGGCTGGCACTGGCGCCGGCTGACCTTGGCCCTTGTCGTTGACCTGGGCCGGGTCGGTATCGAACACCAAGCCCATGTCGGCGGCCATGTCGATCTCTTCTTCGCGGCGCTTGAAGGTGTCTTCCACATCGCTGTCCGGTGATGTCTGCGCGATCACATCGCCCACCGTCATGAATCCAGCACGCACCGCCATCTTGTAGGCTGCGACCTCCTTGGCCGGATCGATCCAGCTCCAGCCGCGCGGCTTGTAACGCACTGCCTGGTACTTGGCCGAGTTGCTGAAGTAGTCCGTGCCGACCTTGACTGCGCCCACCAAGACCGCGGCGTCCAGAAACTCTTTGTGGATGTCGTCGCGCAGATTGCGGCACAGGAAACCCTGCACCATGCGGTACAGGTCCCGGTCATCGAGCAGGCCCATGCGGCTGCCGCTGTAGTTGCTCTGGCTGTAGTCCCGGCTCAAGCTCTCGTAGCTGACGCCCACACCGACTGCCATCTTGCGCAGCATGTAGCGCAGGAATGGGTCCACTGCCGGGTTGGGAGTGCCGGGCGCAAAGCTCGCTACATCTTCACCGGGCAGCAGGGTCTGCCAGGTGCCCGGCTCGGTATCGATCAGATTGCGGCCAGCTTTCTGGCCGTCGGGGGTCAGCGGCTCGGGGCTGCGGATAAAGCCCACGATGTTGGCACTGGCTCGGGCCTTGACGATCTCGGCATCCTCGTAACCGCCCACGTTGTGCAGGGTCTTGAGCGCCGCATGAAACCAGGGCTCGCCGCGCGACTGGGGCCAGCGCTCCACGATATACAGGTGGATGATGTCTTCGGCGGGCACTCGCACAAAGCGCGAGGGCTCGAAGCTGGTGAACTGGTAGTCGCCCGGGTGCTTGGGGGAGAACCAGTAGGCCACCGGGCGGTGCCACTCGTCGATCTCCACGCCCATGCGGATGGCGTTGCCGTTCGGAGCCCGCGCCGTCTGCCAGTTGTCCAGCAGCTGATCGGCCTCCATCACCTCCAGGGCCAGCGGGATAGTGCCGCCGCCGAAGGGTTTGCGGATCTTGCGCACGATCGCTTCGCCTGCGGTCACCAGCTGCACCATGCACAGCCGTTCGATCTCGGCAAAGCTCAGCAGGCCTGCGACATGGCTGGTGCCCTTCTTGGCCCACTGTGCCCATGCAGCTTCGATGCTGTCGTTGATCTTGCCCTGCAGCTTGCCGCCGGCACTCATCACCTGGGCCTGCAGGCCGATACCGTTGCCCACCACGTTGTTGACGATCACGCGCACTGCATGCTTGGCGTATTCGTTGTCTCGCACCAGCTGGCGGCTGCGGGCCCGCAGGATGCGCAGGCTGGTCAGGATCTCGCTGTCGGCACTGGTGTTCATGGCCGACCAGTCGCCCGTCAGGCGGTTGACTGCTGCGCCAGCATAGGAGCGCTCTTGTGTCGCCAGGCGCTCGCGCTGGATGGCAGCGCCACGCGCGGCGGAGCGCTCGGCGTTCCAGGCGGTCAGCACCTGGCTGCGCTTTACGGACAGGTCGGGCACCACGGTGCCAGTGGGCAGCGCGACGCGCGCAGCTGTCTCCCATTTGCTGGTGGTGTTCATTGGACCCTTTGGAAGTTCGTGTAGAGGTTGCGGGGGTTGCCTTGCCCGTTGGCGATGGACTGGGCCGACTGCTCGCCCAGCACCCGGGACTTCCAGAAGGCATGCAGGGTCATCAGCTCGCCGATGGTCTGGAACTCCATGGTGCGACCGGCAATTTCATATTTCTTGACCTTGCCGCCGGTGCTGTTGAAGGTGCCCATGGCAGCCTCGCACGCGGCCAGCGCAATCTGCGCAACGCTGCGCGGGTCGAACCCGGTAGACAGCTGCGTGATGTCCGGTGTCATCACCAGCTGGCCGGTGCCGACCGTGATGCGCTCCAGGCCATTCGTGAGGATGGCGGTCCAGGCATAGGTGCCAGCCACAAGGGCGGTACTGGCCGCGGCTGTCAGCGTAGTGGTCCAGCGCATTCCGGCGGCTGTGGCCACCAGGTTCAGCACGGCAGGGCCCCGAACGTAGTAGGTCAGCGTCCAGCTGCTGGCATCGGCCGTGCGACCGTCTGGCAGGGTGACAGGGTCATCCAGCCAGGTGGCGCTGTCACCACTGGGTAGGGTTGCAAAGATGTTCATGGGTTACCAGTTGTTTGCGCTCCAGCCACTGCGGCGGGGCTGCGGCTGTTGTTGCTTCACGATGGGTCGGGCGGGTCGTACAGGCGTTTGCACAACGGCTTCGGGCTCACCAGGCCCCGGGTTATCCGTTCCCTCTTTCGGGCTGTCGCCAGCCCCGGCTTCGCTGAGGGGTATTTCTTCAGTGACTTGCTTCGCCGAGCTGGGCAGCTGCGCACGCTGGATGGCATCGCCAAACAGTGCCGGCTGGTTAATGGCTTCCTCCTCCACCTCCCAGCGCTCAGTCCGCCACAGATTGATCTTCAGACTGCGGGCAGCGTGCAGCGCATAGACCTCGCAGTCCAGCGCCTCATTGCGCCGGCCCGATTTGCATTGCCACACCAAGCGACCGCGCACGCTCTTGTGCGGAACCTTGACCTCGGCCGTGACCTGGTCGTAATAGTCGGGGCGCACTGTGCGCATCCAGTGCATGCGGCCAGGGCCATTGCCATCCAGCTTGATGCGGCCACCCTGCGCATCCACGCCCAGGATCAGATCCTTTGCGACTTGCGTGCCCACCATGTACGGGCGGATGCCCGAGGGGTGCGGTTTGTGGCGGCCATTGGTGTCAATGCTGATCTTCGGCGCGCTGAAGACATCCTTGCCGACGTCCGTAGATCTGCCCTTGATCGCCATGAACTGGCGGTTCAGACGGCGGCGCACATAGCTGTAGACCGCGTCCTGCGTCTGACCGTCCGAGCTGTCGATGCTGACCGCGCGAATGCGCAACATGGCGCCGCTCGCATGCGGGAAGCCACCGGCCAGCAGCTGGTCCAGATCCCACCAGGCGCCCGACTGCTGCTCATTCAGCGCGCCGTCGTCGTCCCAGTGAACCATCATCGTGCGGCCGGGGATCTCACCCCACCACACCAGCCAACTTTCTTCTCCACGGCCCCATGCCCTGATCACAATGGCCAGGCGGTCGTGCTGCACGTCCACGCCGGCCGTTAGAACGACTCCACCCCATGGCACGGTTAGCTCCGCATATTCCTTGGCACGGGCCCGCAGCTTGTCGGCATCCGGCACCGTGCTCTGGTACGCATAAGCCAGGCCCTCGGTGTTGTTGCGGAAGCTGCGCAGCTTCGTGTCGTCACCCTGCGCCATTGCATGCTGGGCGGTCAGGTGCTTCTCCACCAGGCGGGCCAGCAGCGAGCCGGGGAACGGGCTGTACAGCTCATTGATGTAGAACCCTGCAATGCCGTGGAACGCGGCCGAGGCCTTCCATACCCCCAGGCGCACAGCACGGGTCTTCTCGGCATCGGTCCAGAGGCTGCCGCAATGGGGGCAGCAGTACCGGGCCGACTCCGGCACCGAGTCGCCAAACACCTCATGCGACTGAGCGGCGTCGTGCGTCCAGCGCACGTTCTCCCAGGACAGCACCTGCAGCTCGTTGCATGATGGGCAAGGCACCCAGAACTGGCGCTGGTCACTGCTCTTGTAGGCCGCGTCGATCCGGCTGAAGCCTTCGATCGTGGGCGTGCCGCCGAAGATCACTTTGCGCCTGGTGTATGACTTGGTCCGCTCCTCCAGGAGCGTGATCGTGTCGCCCTGGTCCTTCACGTTCGTGTTGCAATCGTCCGGCTCTTCGATGGCCACCACAGGAGCGGGTGTGGATTTCACTGAGCTGGGGCTGTTGGAGCCCACCAGCTTGAGGAAGCCGCCGGGAAAGCTCTTGAAGTCCCAGCGGTTGTCGCGGTCACGCACTTTATGGATGGGGATGCGCGTCGCCAGCCGGGGCGTGACCTCCACCATTGGGGTCAACTTCTCGTCATTGAACTGCTTGGCCGCCTCGGTCTTGGCGAACATGATGATCATCGGCACGGGGTCGATGTCAACGCGCCGCCCGATGTAGTTCAGCAACACGCCGTCGGTCCAGGCTACCTGCGCCGACTTGCGGCAGATCACCTTGAAAACTTTGGGATCGTCCAGCGCCTCGTGGATGCCGGCCACCCATGGGGTGATGTTGGGGTTATAAATTCCCGGCTTAGCCGAGGCCTTGCTCGACATCCGCCTGTGCTGCTTGGCCCAGTCCGTGGTCGACAGCTTCTCTTGCGGGGCGAGCACCTTCACCAACCGGCGCACCAGGGCCGCGCAGCTCGGGGTCGTATCGAGCAAGTTGGGATAGGGTGTCACGAATATGTTCTTCCACCAGTGCGGCGTCCAGATCGATGCCATACAAGGCGTCGATCTCGGTTTTGAGTTTGTCGCCCAGGCTTGTCAGCTCGGTGCGGAAGGCGCCCACCATCTGCTGCAGCATGGGCTCCAGCTGGGCCAGGCTCACCACCTGGCCTTTCTTCTCGGCCAGCATGAAGAGCTTGAGCTCACGATCCACGCGCTCGGTCTGGGCGCGCTCGCGGGTCAGGTCCATCTCGCCATCGTTGGAGACATGGCCGGCAGCAGCGCCCCGCAGCTTGCGGATGTACGCGACGGTGATGTCGTCCAGGCTGGTGGTCTTCCAGGCAATGCCCAGCTCGGCCATGTGTTGGCTGACCGCCTGTTGCGACAGGTCGAGGCGTTTGGCGATGTCTTTTTGTGTCGGCATGGAGGCTTGGACCCTACGTTTACAACCCCCTTGCCTTTTCGAAAACTAGGCGAATTTCGGGGTCATGGACTGCGCGTTTCCCACGGCCCAGAAGGACCCTGGATTTTTCAGCGGCTTAGGTACTCGATCTCATGTGTGAGCCGGTCCATGAAGGTGGACCTGATCATCTGCTCCATGATCTCTTGTATGCGGTCGGTGGAGTACGAACCACCAACGCTTGGGCCATACAGCTTGCGGATGGGGAAGTCATGCCAGCCACCGCGCCCGCCCTTCTTGTACTGCTTGGCATGGCGCACGACCGTCTTGCCTGCTGCCTTGTCTTCCACATACACACCTTGGCTACCGTTACGCAGCTGGCCTATGAATGCGCCCTTGATCAGCTTCTTTGCACCATGCACCTTGACGGTCACGCCTGCCTTGGACTCGCGAGGGCTGAAGAGCATCAGGCTCTTGACCTTGCGCTTGACCTTGATGCTGGCCACCAGACTGCCACTGCTTGCCTTAAACAAGCTCATGGCCGCTTTAATCTCTGCTGCCGTGTAGTTGTAGCCCTCATCCCGTATGCTCCTGGAGGCTTCAGTGCGTGCCATCTCAGCGGTGCGGTTCAGTGCGCGGGGTATGGCCTTATCGACCACATCACGCTTGTAGCTGTCCATGCGGGCCAGCACATCGGCAATGTTTGATTTGACCGAGATAGTCATTGTGGTGACCCAAAAAAGCGGCCTCAGCAGGTGGTGTGGGGGGACTGCTGAGGCCGGACCGGAGTGTCATCAAACCACTGTTTCATCACCTGTCGTAGTGATTCCACAGCATGCCTGAATTTACCGGAAACGTTTTACTAGGCGAAACTCATTTCAGTGCTTTTTCATCGCGCCGCGTATAGGCCACCTGTAGGCTGTGCAGCCTTGCATAAAGGGTACGCGTGGACATCTTCAGGATGCGCGAATGCTCCACCGCCGTGTGCGGCGTGCAGTAGACCTCGAACATGATGGCCTGCTCCTGGACATCCAGGCTGCGCACCCAATCGTCGCAGCGGCTGTCCTCCAGGCTCTTGATGGGCACGAACGAGGTTCGCACATTGCTGCGGCCCACAGCACCCCATGAGGCGCACAGGCCAGCGCTACCCAGGCCGCGCCCCATTTGCAGCCAAGTGCCCCACGCATGGAAGCGGCGATCGACCCAGTGAATCATGCCTTTGACTCCAGTAGCGGAAAAATGCAGGCGTATGCACAACCGAAAGACACCATCGCCCATGCAACATCGCGCTGGACGTCGACCAGGTTGAAGGGAGTTCCCATCACATGACCGGCCTCCATGGCCCAGAAGCAATTGGGCTCACCTGCCAAACCCCTGCGCACCAGGTGATAGGCCTGATTGCCGATCAGATCAGCCCTGGCCTTGATGGCTTTATAGGTCTCAGGCATGAACTGCTTTATCTGATCCGTTTTTTGCTGCACTGACATTTTTGTAGGTCCTTTTTAGCATCGCCGTCCACCCGTCCACTTAAATTCATTGATGTCATCACACACACATATCTCGCTCGCAAGCGCGCAGGCGGGCGCAGGCCTGCACACATCACATGCGCACATTTGGGGCCGATCACACTGGCTCTGGACAATGCAGCAGCTTCAACCCGGTATTTGTGGAAATACGACCGTGCTGTGTGCTCCATGCCAAACGGTGGACGTGTGGACGTCTACCGGCCAGCGTGACCGGTTGGGCTACGTCATGGGCGCGTGAACCGACGTCCCCGCCACCGCGCCACAACACACGCTGCCAATCTTGCGTCCTGTGTGTGTTGTCACGCGGTGCGATTCCTGCGCCATGACCTTTTCGGCGGCACTGCGCCTTCCCTGGTCAAAATGGTGCATCGTCGGCTTCCTTATGGTCAGGGCCCTGTGCGGGGCTGCCATCG
>Ga0316220_1001992_pt1 | contig 20114 bp, 25 predicted proteins | sample TBH18005metaG_FD_203632 | JGI IMG/M metagenome (GOLD analysis project Ga0316220, IMG submission 203632) | Freshwater microbial communities from Trout Bog Lake, Wisconsin, USA - TBH18005 | ecosystem: Environmental > Aquatic > Freshwater > Lake > Hypolimnion/Profundal zone | place: USA: Wisconsin...
CCACAGAGCCATGGCTTATGAGCAAATGGGTATGCCGGTTAGAGCTTTTGTTGCTCGAGTGAGTAAAGATCAAGGTCCTTGGGATACTTTTCATTCCAAGCAACTCCCTAAAGACCCAGAAGGTAAATAATGAACTGGTCTGAGAGATACTCTGGTAAAATTACCAAGCAACATGAACAGTTGGTAAAGAATTACCTATCAGACATGAACTATGCTAGCTACCCTGTAGAGGATGGTGGTGAGTTTACAGATACTGTTGACGGCCACATGAACATCCATCATACTGCCAAGCAACATGCTGATATTCTCTATGCTGCACAAAAGAAAGCAACCGGTCCAGCTCGTAGTTATCTCTGGAACCACTATTTAGACGCTCAAAATACTGCCAACTATGCCAAAAAGAAGGCAGAGCAGATGGCTAAACCACAACTTTTTTAAGGGAGTAATATGACAGAAGATCGCAAAGTTGGTTTACTGGGTAAGCTTCCGGCAAAGCGTCCTGATGGACTTCACATGCTGGCTTTTTATCAAAGTAACCCACTACCCAAGGCTCCAGACAAGGTTAATGTACCTGGTGTAGCTGACTGGCAAATGCTAGGTAATGATCAATATGGTGATTGTACTTTTGCAGGTATTGCTCATGCTAAAATGGCCACAGCTCAAGTCCTAGACCTCACTGAACCAGTCCCTACTAGTGATGAAGTGGTTAATGCCTACCTTTCATTTACCGGTAATCAAGATGCAGGTGCCGTCGAAGCAGATCTACTCAAGTTCTGGCAGAGCAATGAAATTCTAGGTGGTAAGATTGCTGCCTATGCCCCAACTGATAAAGCCGATCAAGACGAACTCAAGAGTGTAATTGCAAGTTATGGTCTGGCCTATATTGGTATTCAAGTGCCTGCAGTATGTCAGCAGCAATTTGCTCAAAGACAGCCTTGGGCCCTAACCGGTACTCCAGCTGACAATAATATTGTTGGTGGCCACTGCATTATTCTTGTAGGCTATGATGAGCAGTACTTCTATGGTGTAACTTGGGGTGCAGTTCAGGCTATTGAGTGGACCTGGTTGCAGAGTTACCTTGAGGAATCCTGGGCCATTATTACTCCAGAAATTGTAGTAAAGGGTGAGTATGGTCAGCTTCGTTTGGCCGACCTATTAGCAGATATTGAGAAACTATGATGTCAATTCCAAAGAGAACTGAAGAACTTGTTGAGGAGTATAACTTCTCCAAGAGAATGAGTACCTGGATTCTAGCAGGTCTAGAAGAAGATACCAAGAAACTCCTTGGAGCTGTTCAAGAACTAAAGAAGCACCACAGTGATCTAGACACTTGGCACACTGCTGCTAGTCAAATAGAGGCCGATAGTCCTTTGAGTTATTTAATTCACCCGGGTCATGAAAGAGCAGCAGGACTCCACAGAGTTGCTAATCAGGCACTACAAGAAATGATTAGTAGTGGTGATCCCAGTAAAGTTTCTGAGTATCAGAATAAGGCTCGTCAAGCTCACAACATGACTCTAGAGATTCACAAGTCACTTACTAGAAATGCTCCAGATCAAATTGGAGTTGTAGGTTCTGATAACGAACTCAAAAAGGTTGAAATGATTCTTGAAAGACTTATGGAGCTTATTGGTCATGGTGAGAGTCTAGAAATAGTTCTTAGACACGATAAGGGCCATGATGACTGGCACCGTGAAAACGGTCAGAGTCCCTGCACCAGTGATGAAGACTGTGCTGCTAAGGCTGCAGAAATTAAGGATAGAGATAAGTGCACTTGTGGCCAAACTCCTTGCCAATGTGGTTGTAACTGCGGCCTTGAAACTTGCCCCAAGTGTGGTCGTCAAGTAGTGGCCAGTAGTTGGGTAGATCAGTATTCTAACTTGGATAGTGACTGGTAAATGACAAGAGATGTCAAGCTAGATATCCAAAACTTGGATGATCGTAGTCTTCTAGAGTGGGCTCGTAATGGCCTCACTGTAGATAAACTTCGTGAACTAGATCGTTTGCCTAATGGAGAGCAAGATCCAGAGCAGAGACACCAACGTTATCTCACTGAGGGTGTATCCAGCGTTACTCGCATGATTCGTAATACTGGAGCAGGTACTAATTTTCCAGTAAGTCGTATTCAAGAGTTAAATCCTCGAGTTCCACTTGCATTATATGCTGAAGGTTGGGATCACGGAGTAGACCCAAGTGATATCAATCGTGCACATAATGTTGGCCACTACAACCCTAATGACATTAAACGTATGAGTCCTGAACAAGCTCGAGCTCATAGAGCCGCTTGTCGAATGCATCCGGCCGAACGAGATCAGTATTCAAGCTCTTATAGTCCGGGAAATCTTCCACACTATGTTAGTGCAAGAATTGGTGGAGCCACTCACGAAGAAGTGATGGATGCCGCTAGAATGCTACACCCTTTTAGAATAGACTTTCAACATACTCCAGTGGGTACCGACAACGAAGAATCTCGGTCATATAGCCCCCTAGACACTTATGCCAGACTAAGGAATGCCCCAGGAGCTAAAGGCATGGAAGCACATGAAGACTTTAATGACATAGTGGATATTGTCAAGCATGGTCAAAATAATAGTCAGGTTAATCCTAGAGCTAATAAGCTTGCTGCTAGATCAATTCTCGATCACTATGCTACCTATCGTGAAGGTGGGGCTACACATAAAGAAGCCAAGCAGTCCCTGGGTAAGTTTCTAAAGCCTAATAATACCACTGGTGCCATAGAACCTACAGGTGATGAGCACTATATTCGTGGCCTACAAAATGGTGTAACTCATGCCGAATATTGGGATGCAGTTAATAAGAATCATGACCCTGCTGCCTATGTTAGTGCTCGTCTAAATGACAATACTCATGAAGGAGCTCTAAAGAGAACTGCTCCTACCAAGCTCCAAGGTTTTACTAAAATGTTTCCAACAATTGTAAAACCACAGTAAGATCATTTTAGTAACATGAGAACGTCAGAGGGATCTAATGTCAGTAGATAGTGGACTAGGCAATAGATCTGCTGATGACGATCTTGAAGCACTTGGTAAGGTAGAAGAGGGTGAAAGCTTTTCTTTTCCTGGTACCACCAATGTTAAAAGTGTTATCGGCAAACTTAAGCAGAGAATTGCTCAAGATAATGCCACTAACCTAGAAGACAATGGACTAGACAATACAACACAACATGCCGATTTAATGAAGAAGCCAGTGCCGGTTGGGCCTCTTGCAGAACTCGGCATTGACCAGACTTTTAATACTCCTGTGGAGGATGCAGTGCCTACAAGACTAAATTCAAAATTTCACCAGGCCAGTACAGACAGCCCTATGGCTACTCCTGCTGCTGTTGCTGCTCCTACTCCAGCTCCTATTATGCCCAATGCCGGTGTAGGCAGTGCTGGTGCTAGTGCTGGATCAGTTCCTACTCCTACAGTACCACCAAGTACTATCCCTACTCCTACTACCCAGGCCGGACAGCCCCAGACAGGAATAATGATGCCTACTGCAAGTTTCAACAAAGTTGCATGGATTATGGAACACGGTGAAAGCAAGTGTGCAAGTTGTGAACAGTATTATGTTCCAGAGAGTATTGAACATGCTTGAACTGCACACTGTGGATTTCCAGGATGCTCTGATGCTGAGGGAGTAGTTGACTATACCCAAGAAGGTCCCCACACCTTTGTACCTAATGGTAATGCCGATGATCACTTTACTCTTGCTGCCGGTAAGATTGAAGAAGGTGACACTGTAGACGGTGATGTCATCAAGACCGGTGATGAAGAGACTAAGCTTGCCAGTACAGATGACTATCTTGAGGCCTTTACTCGTGAAGCCAGTGACTCTGCTCTTTACTACCGTGGATATGAAGATGCCAAGTCCAGTAAGGAGCTAGATGAAGATCTAGCTGAACTTAGTGATGACTACTTCCATGGTTATGAACAGTTCAAGTTCTACCACCAAGTACCTCAGCAGTCTGTTCCACAAACTCTTTATGACATTAAGCCCAATAGTAACTACACTCCTCGTGATCTAATGCAGGGTGATGCTGATCGTGGACTTAATGAACTAACTGATGGCCACTCTATGGCAACTGCCAGTGTTCGAGAATCTCTTGCAGACCCAAAAGCATTCGGCCAGCAGCTAATGGCCGATGAAGCTGCCAAACGTCAACAGCACCAAATGAATAAGCAAATGCTTATGCAGAACATGATGTTTATGAATCAGGGTGAGCAAGCAGAAAAGGGTTCAGAGGCAGTATGTAAGGCTTGTGAAACTCTAGGCAATGACTCTGAGCACCACCTACACGCTAGTCTTCCAAATGGTCCTACTACCCCAGATGTTTCTACTAAGCCCAAGCTATTCTTACCCAATAGAACTGTAGCTTCTAAGCTAGAATTCCCCACAGATGTAGTTTCAAAGTTTTTTGGTGAATAATATGAATGATTGCCCTCTCTGTTCAGGTTCCACTGTTACCAAGATCTCTAGTGCCGGAGAAGAGATCTTTTGTTTTGCCTGCCGTAATATTCTCAAGAGTTCTTCACTGGGCTTTGAGTTTAAGTTGGCTGCTGGTGGAGCCGAGAGCTGCAGTGTAGATGGACTTCCAGGATGGAAGGGCCCAGGTGCAGAAGCTAAATGCTATACTTTTACACCCGGTAATGCAGAGCAGGAAAAGCGTGCTCAACAAAAAGCCAATCAATCAGCCTATATGGAAGAAAAGAGAGCACATACTGCTCGTATTGTTGAGAGTATTGCCTACTTTACTGAAGCTCCAGTTAAAATTGTTGGAGATATGGACTACACTGAAGAGGATAAGCCCAAGGAAGAAAGAACGGCTAGTAATCCTCTCGATAGACTTGTTCCTAGTACCACCGAAACTGAAGATGGTGTAGAGGTCAATAATAATCAAGATGTAGGCAGTGGTATTACTCCATTGGCCTCTGCCTTTCACCCTTCATTCTTTAATACTCACGAAGACGAAGATGATCTCGGAATGGGCTACTGCACTAGTTGTGGTGGTAATCACAAAGCCGGAACTCCCTGCTTCTAGAATTAAATGTAATTCAAGTTCAAACTACTCGTATTTAATAAGGACATAGAAAGAAAAGATTATGGACTACGACAATTTTCTACACACAGCTGGTAAGGTAGTGGCCGACACTCAATGGTTTAACGGCTCATCTGACAGCATCTTCAATCGACTAGATCGCATCCAAGAAATCCTAGGTGACATGCGCATGGCCGCTAGTAGTCCTAATACCACAGAGTTGGAGCTTCAGCGTTATGCAAGCTACATCACTGAATTGGATGAAGAGCGAGACCAACTAGAGCGTTTGGCCAGTAACTATGTAGACTTCGACACCGAAGAGTACCTACAAAGCCTTCCTGGTGGAACTGTGGCCAGTACCTATCGTATGACCACTGCTGGTACTCGTGATCTTGGTGAAGATGATGGTAGTTTCCTTTTCCGTGCAGCCAAGACAGTAGAAGATGAACTTCGTGATGCTGACTGGATTAACTTTGTAACTGCCGGTGCAGAGATTTGGGTAGAAGACCAACACCTTGGCCTACTCAATGACCAACTAAGCACTCGTGAAGCTGCAGTATACTATGTAGAGCAAAAGACCCTTCCTATTCTTGATGTAGTCAAGAGAGCCAGTATTATTGACAACTTTGTTGATAATGTTGAGATCTGCCGTAGGACCAAGAAGGATGTTGTAGAAGCCAAGCGTGAAGTTACTGCCAAGAAAGTTCGTCTGGCCAGTACCTTCAATGAGACTTCTGTAAATGACGCTTTTGGTGATTCAGTCAACTGGCTCTAGTCATGAATGAATGGAACGGTTTTAGAGTAGTTGCTGCTGAAGAACCAGCACCCCAACCAGAAGAGACTGCAACTTCTCTTGCTGACACTCTAAGAGTAACTCTAGCTGAGGCCTATGTCCTCTATCACACTATCCATGGTTTCCACTGGAATCTAAAAGGTAGTGACTTTTACGAGTACCACAAGTTCTATGATGAAATTGTAGATGACATCTATGAGCACATTGATCCCATTGCCGAGAATATTGTCAAGTTAGGTTCAGTTGCTCCATTTAAGATGAGTGAATTAGTGAGTCTATCATCTATTGATGAATCTGGACTTGATAGTGTAGATCCTCTAGTACTTACTCGTAAGTTTGTAGAGATGAATAGTAAGTACTTGGAGAATCTTAAATCAGCATTTATAATTGCTAATGACGCCAATGAACAGGGTGTTGCTAATTTTATTGCTGAAAGAATTGATCAACACCAGAAGTGGAATTGGTTCTTAAAGGCTTCACTAGGAGAAAAATAATGGACACTACTGCAGAGAACATTAGTCGTGTGGTAGCCATCTTAACAGCAATAATTAGTGAGCAAGAGGATGAAGCCTATGCTATGGTCCTCGAAAGTGACCCTATTGAGCTATTTAGTGCACTAACGGGAATTCTACTTAGTTCACTAACCACTATTGCTCAAATTCATGACAAGAAAGTAGAAGACTACCTCAAGCAATTGGGTATGTTTGCTCTTAACTGTATCTAGTCTATGTCATTTGATTTACCTGAAGGAATAACCTTCAATGATTCGGAACCAGAGACCTGGGAACCCGAACTACCCGAACAGAATATGTTCAATTGGTCCTGTGACAAGTGTGAACTCAAATTTGAAGTTCTTCTTGTCGGAGAAAATGGAAGACATACTGGCCAGATCAAGATTGCTGGAAATAACTCTAGTACCTGGCAGGGTCCACTTCCCAGAGATAAAGATAAAGCCATTAAAGTACTTCATGAAACTTTAAATAAAAAAGTTGATGGACATAAGGAAAGGCATTAATATGATTAAGTATAGTCAAAATCCCCAAGCTGGGACTAGAACTATTAAAATTGCTGACGAACGAGAGCAGGAAGCTAAGAAGAATAGCGATCCTAGAAACGTGGTCGAAGAGTCCGGTAATGACGTTGACGATGACGGTTCCGAAGCCTAATAATCGGAGATATAGTGACTGAAGAAGTGTCGGAAGTACTAGATTTACCCGTAACACATATTATGATTCCGGATACCCAGGCCAAGCCGGGTGTACCTACAGATCATCTATCCTGGATTGGTAACTTTATTGTCGATAACTATCACAATAAGAATATCAAAGTTATTCACATTGGTGACCACTGGGATATGCCTAGTCTCTCTAACTGGGATGCAGGCAAGAAAAAGATGGAAGGTCGTCGTTATCAAGATGACCTAGATGCCGGTGATGAAGCATTTGAAGTTTTAAATGCACCCTTTAAGGCCTTTAATGATCAGCGTAGAAAGACCAAGCAAAAGCTTTGGCTACCACCCAAGCACCTTACTAAGGGTAACCACGAAGATCGAATTAATCGAACTATTGATGCAAATCCTCAACTGGAAGGAATGCTCAAACTAGACGATAGTCTTTTTGAAAAGCATGGGTGGACAGTACACGAATATCAAGAAGTAATCGATCTAGACGGTGTTCGTTATTCTCACTTCTTCTATAATCCAATGACTGGTAAACCCTATGGTGGCCAGAATATTGAAACTCGACTCAAGACTATTGGTCACACATTTAGTATGGGTCACCAGCAGACACTCATGTATGGACTTCGTTTTGTTGCTGGTAGAAGTCAACATGGTCTAGTGGCTGGAGCCTGTTATCTTCATGATGAGGACTACAAGGGCCCACAAGGTAATGCTCACTGGCGTGGAATTGTAGTCAAGCACCAAGTTAAAGATGGTAGCTATGACCCTATGTTTGTTAGTCTCGACTATCTCTGTCGACGTTATGAAGGTGCTAGCCTTGAGCACTTTATGAAGCTCAAGTACCCTAACCTGTAAAACTTCTTTAGATTCACATAGTCTATAACCTAGGAGTACTATGAGTGATGTATCTAGAAGAAGTTTCAAATGTAAATTTGTTCCTTATGTGACTGAGGACAATCGTGATGGTATTGTTCGTTCACTCATTGCTCAATTTGAAGGCCTAGATGCCGAACCTGAAGTCACTGTAGACAAGAATATCTTGACTATTACAGTTACAGTTGGAGATGCACTAACTCCCACTCTAGTAAGAGATAAACTTCTCTGGAACTACTTTATTGAAAGTGTTACTACCGGTGAGAGTCTAAGACGGTTAAAGATACTTAGTCTACCTAAGGTAAACGCAGATAAGCAGGAACTAGGTACCGGCCAACTCGATGGAATGGAAGCCAATGCATTTGCTGGTGGAGAAGTTCTAAAAGAGAATACTCGTGAGGACGGAGAAAAGCAAGTCCCTCAAATGGAGTATAAGATCGATAATGCTGATCGTCCCGATGGACCCCCTATTCGACATAAAGAAACAGTTGGAGTATTTGGACTAGGTATGAGCAAGGGTGGAAGTAGTTGGCTTAAGTTTGCTGATCCAGGTACCCTAAGAGGTGAAGGTGTACCTACCTTTACTGAAGGTTTTGGTGGAGACGATCAAGCAACAGAATCTGTAGGGCCTCAAGATTTAGATAGCAAGGCAACTGTAGTGGATGAATTCCCCAAAGTATTTGCATATCGTTATGCAACAGAAAATGATGCCGGTGGTAGCCAATTTGGTCAACCCTTTGACCAAAAGACCAAGATCGATAATGTCAATAACGCTCCTTTAGAGACCAGAGGACCTACTGCTTGGGATGAAAATGGTAAGGGCAAGACCTTAAATAATACTGGTACCGGACTAGATAGTGCCACCAATAGTTGGTTTTCAGAAATTGGAGAAGAGAGTACAATTCCTAGTAATGGAACCCCTCTTATTAGCACTGGAGCAACCGGTAGTCTTAAAGGTATAGAACCAGAAGATGGTGAACCCAAAAGTGGTCAAGGACTTCCTGGTGCTAGTCAACTAGGAACCGGTAACCTTGATGAAAATGGCAATACCATTACCCAGGATAGTTGGGGAAATAGATTTTGTTCCAAGAATCACCGTGACCCTGTACTAATGCATCTTGCCTATGATAATGAAGCCGGCCACGATGATGACGAGGATGATGACGACGATGACGACTAGTTTTAAAGTATACCAAGCTGGGCAAGAGCCTGCCAAGTTTAACCCAGGGGACTTTATCCTGGTTTCAACTACCGGTATCTTAGCCAAGTTTATACGCTTTGGACAGTTTGTTAGATATCATGGTGCTATGAAGCCTTTTGCTTACTGGAACCACGCAGCAATGATTGTAGACGAGCAAGGCACTATTGTAGAAGCAGTTGGTCGTGGAGTTAGATATAGCCACATTGATGAGTATAAGGATGTAGAATACTACCTCGTGAATACAAAACTCAATAAGCAGAGTAGAGAGCAGGCAGTTGCCGCTTGCAAGAGTTTTGTAAAAGATAAGTACGGCTGGTTCACAATTGCCAGTATTGCTACAGAACTACTTACCGGTATTAAGCTTCAATTCTCATTGAACAATAGTATGATCTGTAGTGCAGTAGTAGCACAAAGTCTATGGGCCGGTGGATTTATCTTTAATCGTAATCCATATCAAATGATGCCTGCAGATCTTGCAAGTGCATTCAATATTGATACTACCAAGAGCAATAAGGTATCTTGATTTTTTATAAATAACTCATTATCATGGGATTATGAAGAAAATTACAGTTTCAATCAATTATGAAGCTATGAATGAACAGAGTGATGTTCTCGCAAGTCAAGAAATTACAGAGACCATTACTGGTTTGGCCAATAGCCTTCGTACTCAAGTCAATAATGTCCAAGTATCCTTGAAGTTCAAGGACTAACAGAAAGAAAAATATGTCAAAGACACCTACACCAGTAGTAACAACCAAGGTAAGAAATACTTTCCGTGCTTTTGTAGCGGCCGTTGTTGGTTCTGCAATTTCATGGGGAGTATCCAAGTGGGGTAGTTTCCACGCCGGTACATTTGCAGCTCTCGTGCCAGTGGCTTCAGGTCTCTACTTTACAGCCATTAATGCTTTGGAAAAGAAGTATCCAAACCTTGGTTGGTTGCTCGGTACACTTCCTCAGCCCAAGACAGTTGTAACTCCAGAGCCAACTCCTGCACCAGCTCCAACCCCTGCTCCGGCTCCTGCAAAGGCCAAGGCAGCAACTAAGAAGTCTGCACCAAAGAAGAACTAATAGGTTCACACACCTACGGACATGTGTATAAACTGTCCGCCAGCCTGAATAGCTCAGCGGTAGAGCAGTGCTTTTGTAATGCGAAGGTCGGGGGTTCGAATCCCTCTTCGGGCTCTAAGGTCTTGTAGCTCAGCGGTAGAGCAGTGCTTTTGTAATGCGAAGGTCGTGGGTTCAAATCCCATCAAGATCGCCATGTTTAATATCACTGATCTAACAGCTAGTCTTGCTGGTGTTGCTGGAATTGGCAATATAATTTCAACCATTAATAATCTCAAGCAGGACAAATATCAGATTCAAAGTTTCATCTATTCACTTAAGGCCTATAAGAGTGAAGTTGAAAACTATTTTAATGAGGCCAAGAAAGACTTTGATCTTCTTAAAAATCCTGAACAAATAAAGAGCGATATACTTGCCGAGTTCTCTAAAGTGGAAAATGAATTCCATGAAGTAGTGAGCAAGTTGCACTTTAAGAAGTAACTATTCCCTGGTAGCTCAGCGGCAGAGCGGGTCACTGTTAATGACTTGGTCGGTGGTTCGAATCCATCCCAGGGAGCCAATCCCCGGTAGTGTAACCGGCAACACTACAGACTTTGAATCTGTCATTCCACGTTCGAACCGTGGCTGGGGAACTTGTAAAATCCCCCAGAAGTCCTCTCTGTAATGAGGAGGCTTTTATGCATTGGTACTATCATCTACTAATTCACTATCTAGATCTCGCTAGACACGAATTTATTTCCACTATGGCCTGGGAGCCGGTTAAAACCAATATTGGTGCCGGTGTATGGTGGGCCATTATTGTAGCCGTAGTCACTAGTCTCGTCTACCCTCCACTTCGTAAGTCCATTGAGTCTTTTGTCAAGAGACATGTTCATGCCGGCAATGAAGAGCTACATAGAAAGCTCGATCACATTATAAAGCATCACCCGGAAATACCCGAATTAAAAGAAAAAGAAGACTAGTCTCACCATGTAAAGCATTGTGTTTTACAGAGATAGTTTACGTAATAAGTTCAGCGTTGCTACCTAGCAACAGTATACAGGAGCCAGATCCAACATGACATCAGTTTTTGACTACGATGACTCACTCAATGCCGCTTACCAGGCCAAGACTGCCGGTAAGAATCTAGTAACGGCCAAGCATGAAGTTCTTACCAAGACCGGTGAATTTCTCTTCCTTGCACACACTGACAAGGAATTTGCACTACGCTGCCAAATGGTAGAAAGTGATATTGAGAGTGCTGCTCGTCGAAAGATGGCTACTGTAAGTGATAGTAAGTTCAAGCTAGTCCGTGCACTTCACGAAGAGTGGAAGATTCGTCACGCTAACTGCACTAGTTGCAAAGTTGCCAGTACTGATGTCCACAATTTTGGTGATAATGTAGGCTCTTGTGCAACTTGCAAGGGTGCTACAGGCCACAAGTCCGGTAAGGGATGGCACTGCCCATCAGGTGCTGGTTGCCAGGCCAAGACTGCACATGCCGGTCAAAAGGACACTACTTGTGATGAATGTGGAGCCACTCTTACAGATGGTTCAAGAGCAGATGATGTTCGTGGTCACCTAGACATTTGCAGTAAGCACTTGAAGAAGTCCAGTAAGGCCGTAGAAAAGATGGCAGCACTTGAAGAGCGTTTTGCTCCTCGTGAGGCCATGGCTTACAGTCCTAACCAGATCATTAGTCACTTTATCTCCAAGGGTGGAGCAAATAGCGAACTCGGTCGTATTGTTAATGACCCAGAACACCAACAGACACTTGCTGATCCATCTGTAGCTGCTAAGCACAAGGAAGGCGATTACGTCCTAATCCACAAGTTTAACCCAGATGGAAGTCACAAGGATGTTACTCTTGGTCGTCTGCTTGGAGCTACAAAGGGTGGAAGCCCAGACCTTAGTGATGTAAACTGCAATGGTAGTACCCACGAAGGATATGCCGGTTGCCAGTGTGGTGGTCGTCACTACCATGTTGCTGAAATTGGAGCAATGAACCCAGAAGGAGTGGGCAATCACGTCTACCCAGCTAATATTGTAGAAGGTGCTAATGGTGAAATGCAACACTATGAAGCTCCAGAAACTACTGGTTTTGTTCCTGCACACCACCTTACCGCTCTACCAGAAGGTAATAGTGCCAATATTCATGACTTCCTAGACCAGCATGCTCAGACATTTGGTTATGATGTTAATGGCAAGCACCCACTACACGATGCCGAGAGTACCAAGGACCAGGGTGCTTTTGTTCGAGTTATGGGTTACGCTCGCAAGAAGATGGCTCCTAAGTTCAAGAATGTTGGCCAGATTGTAGGTTATACTACAAACCGCAGTACTCCAACTCACGCCTATAGTGAAGATGCTCCTAGTGGTCCACGTAGTGAGGCCAAGGACAGCTACCAACTAGAGCACGGTCCTCGTGACTTTAGTGGTAGTTCAAGTCAATACACTGAAGGTGGCCAACCTCGTGCCGACTTTAACCCAGAATTTGGTAGTCACCTAGACCCAAGTGCAGCCGGTAGTGGTAAGATTCTTCCAATTATCCACGGTGCCTTCCGTAAGCAGACCAAGGGTGGAACTCGACTTACTCGCATGTTTGGTGGAGGAACCCTCCCAGATGGCTCAGGAGAAGTTCCAGTAGGTTTCCGTGAAGAGTCACGCATTGGTAGTTTTGGGACAGATCATGAAGCCGGTCGTACACAAGTTGTTCAACCAGCTACACCAGGTGCAGATAACCAAGACTGGCAGTCTCGTCAGAGTACCTTTAATGATATTCGTCGACGTGGTATGGGTGGAGCTGGTGCAGCCAATCCCACTAATGCTCCAGCCGGTCGAGTTCCTAACTTTACCAAGATGTTTGGTCCCAAGAACCAATAGTATTTAATAGTAATATACTATGTTCAAGGTAATTGCCGAGGCCACCAAAGGCTCAGACAGACTCACTGAAGGTGCTGCCGAATTAGGCTCAGAGTGCCAAACTAGAGGTCTATACACTGACGATAAGGGAAAGCCCGTCCAGTGCTCTGCAGAAAAGGCACTTGTTGATCCCTATCACACTTATGGTGTTCTTAGTACAGTCTGCTTAAACTGTCTTCCCCACCTAGAAAAAGATATTCTAGGACTACATGAAGATCGTACGGCATTTGGAGCCCCTACAAGTACAGATAATACTTCTCTACCAGGTGGACTAGAATCAGCCTATGCTGAAGAGGCCATTAACCGTACCAAGAAGCGTAATGAAAAGCCTGTACTCAAAATGAAGAACTTCACTCGTATTTTTAATGTTAACAAGAAGGCAGAATAATGGATAATCTTCACTACTCTGCTGATGAAAATGACGGTACACTGAATCGTACTCCCAAGATCTTCAACTTTAGAGCCCCTGCACTACCGGCTACTGGTAGAGGTAAGAAAACTCCTGCACAAAAAGCAGCTGAAGAAGAGTACACTAATAAGACACGAGTTATTGGTTTACCCATGACTCCTAGTCAGATTGAAGAAGCTCAGTCAGCTGCCAATAAAGCTCCTGAAGCCGGTGTAGTGGAGTCTGCTCGTAAAGCCATGCTTGAAAGTAGTAAAAGACCACGACTAGCCAGTTGGCTGGGTGATGCTCGTTCACTTATCTTTCGCGAAAATGAAGTCAAACACAGTGACCCTGAAATTGCAGCCCACATTGAAAAGGGCAAAGAGTGGGAGCAAAAAGTTGGTGAGCATGAATGGGCTCAGATGGACGCTCGTACTCACAACAAAAGAGCCAGTGATACAGATACCTATGGTACTGAATGTGAAGGCTGTCACAATCCTAATGTAGTTGGGACTTGTCATAATTGTCGTGAACGTATTAGAGATGAAGAAGACAGTAACCCAATTAGAATCCCTCCTATCTTTGAACCTCAAGAGCACCATGAGATTTTTGCTCAGTGCGATCATGACCCAACAATCCCATGTGAAAAAACTCCACATGGGCCTCTAGGACATATTGTTACAGTATGGAATGGTGATGGAGCCATTGGTGGATTGAGTACTAGAGGCCGTAATATTGGTATGATTACAGGCCTTGTTAAGAGAGACCCAAAGCGTACCAAGGTACTTAGTGACGCTGCTCTTGATAAGCATCGTGAACTATGTAACCACTATGAAGGTCCTACAGTTGCAGGCCACCATCCAGAATGCCCTATTGGATTCCACATGGAGCACTGTGCCAAGCATAACCCAGATCTTCCTTTTGCTCCAGGTGCCCCTCAACAAGCCTGGTTGCATGCAGCCAATTGCCCTATAAATGATATGACAGAGACTGGTGAATATGTACCAGGTCAAACTCAGTTTCATATTACTCTACTGGATCAAAAGAATCCTGGAACTAAGGGTAAGCTAGACTATGGCCGTGCAAAGATTAGACACGACTCTTTTACTCAAAACGTTACCAGTGACCCAATTGACCCCAGTGACCCACTAAGTCCCAAAGAGCGTACCTATCACCCTATTGAAACCGTCCTTCCAGAATGGCAACAGGCCGGTATTGGTGGTATGCGTAGAGGTGTAGTAGTTAACCCTGATCGTGTAATCCACGTTCCAAGTAGTGCTGTAAAAGATCACCTTGCCGTTAATGAACGAACTGGTAAGGCAGACATGAGACAGTTCTTTGGAGAGCAAGAGGGAGTTGTAGGCGGAAGACCCACTACTGCAAGTTTTATGGCCTACTTGAAGAATCCATTTGGTTCCGATAGTGGCTCCTTTGAAAAACTCAAGAGAATTCAACCTATTGCTACTATTATGGGCCAATTACAAGCTCGTAAAGACAACCCTAAACTTTGGGATACACCTATGGAATCTAGTGAAGAAAAGACCTTTGAACCCGGACAGGCTCCTTTAAAGCCCAAGATGGATATCAGTAGACTTCTTCCCAAGAAGAGTTATGTTCATGTCACTGATGAATTCCAAAGAGGGGTTCCTTGCCGTTTCTGTGATGACCCATCTAATACTAACAGTAAGGGTGAAATTATCCAAACCGGTACAGCCGCTAATGGACGTCCTCTTTATGCTCACGAAGAGTGTGACAATCCATTTGCCTTTGCTGAGAATTTTAGAACACTACCCGATGATGGCATTGTAGAAGTAGACTTTATTCCTAGTACTATTGCTATTGCTAGTTATAACTATGGCATTACTCCAGAGACTAGAAAAATAGATACTGAAATTGGTATTGATACTCCTAGTGCTCCAGCGAGAATAGACCCAGGTATTCCTAAAAATGACAATAAGATGCCTAAACTTCCCAAGGTAGAAAAAATGACCAGACTCAAGAGTACTAACCTGGGTGATAATGGTCAAGCTATTCCACCTGCAAAATAAATGTAATAAACCTGAAAAATTAAACTTAGAGTGTAGATCTTGATCTATATGGAAAGAGAAACCATGGAACCACGTTTGAATATTAGAATTGCCGACATGTTTGACGGCCCAAGTCCCGTTGATGCCGACTTTATCCCACAGGGTCAGCAAATGGACAATGACTTTATGGACGAAAACAGTAATGACGCTCAGCGCAACTGGCAGACCGAGATGGACTGGCGTAAGGACTGGGCAGCTGAAATTGACCGAGACAATGCTTCAGGCCAAGCTCACGGTAAGGACGACACTAACCCAGCTCAACAAACAGCTCCTTATGGAGAGCTAGTTCAGGCCAAGAAGCAGGCCAGAGGCTTTAACAATAAGCAGGCTCACAAGAATGCCACCTTTGGTGTTCTAGCCAAGCTCAAGGGTGATACTCTTGTAGGCTCACGTGTTTATGCCAAGACCGCTAGTACCAAGATTTCTGGTACAGTTGTAGCTGTTGGTGATGCAGAATTCGCAGTTATCTGGGATGACCGCACTGCTAGTGTAGAGCGCAAGGGTGACTACGAATTGGTAGTTAAGAACTAACAGACATGTTCAAAACTAAAAAAACTAAGATCGTTTCTACTCCCGTAGAAGAGGTCCTTGAGGTTAAGGCTCCCGTAGTACAAAAGCAAGAGTTGGTAGCAATCGACTTTGCTCGTGTAGAGGGTTCAGTGAGTTATATAACTTTTGGAACTCTAGTGGACTATGATGGCCAAGAATATGAATTTGAATGGGACACTACTCAAAACAGACTAAGTAGATTGACTGGTTCCACGGTTTCTCAATTTGTTTGGAATAGTGCAGTGGAAACACTCTCAGCAACCTTTGTACAACCTGAGAGTGCTGTTGAAAGCCAACTTGAACCCTTTATAGCAAAACAAATCGGCAACGTAATGATCACCCTTACAAAGGGTCTCAAGGACTTGGATAGCAAGATTGAGCGTATTGCAAATGCAAAACCTCAAACCATAGTTCGAACAGAATTACCCAAAATGGAGAGTGCTCCACAAAGAGTACAACCCGTTCAGGAACAAGAGCAGGAACTCGACCCTGATGAAGATCAGATTAGATTAAATGCTCTAAAGTTTTTACAAGAATCTCAAGATGAAGATCTAGGAGTAGACTACTTAAGTCTATAGGAGCAATTATGAATTTCGCAGAAGGTAAAGGTCCTAAGCAAACTAAGAAGGCTTACGCCCTAGGTCAATTTGTTACAATTTATGGTAATGGTACCCAGACCACCAACACCCTTACTGGTATTGGACCTAATGGTCAGACGGCAGCAGTAGTTACTACAACCGGTCAGCAGAATACAGCCACTCTTCCATACCCCACTACTTTTAGTGGAGGCCAAGTGGGCTATCCTTCTACAAGTGGAACTACAGGTTATGCAACTCCCGGTAGTGTTAATCCCGGCCTTAATATGGTCAGTAACGGACTTGATATCAGTCTTGTTTGCTCACCAGGAGCCCAAGAGAGTATCCAGGACATTGAAACTCTCACTGCAACTCTTAGTGCAGAAACTGGTTATACCAGTACTACAGTAGTATCCTTACAGGGTACTCAAAACCGTTATAACCCTAATGCTTACCTCCCAGTAACTGTTAGTGGTTTCAACAATAACAACTGGACTACAATTGCTTCAGTTACAGTTAGTGCAGCCAATACTCCTTATCTAATTAAGGTTCCTGCTGCTAGTGGTATTCTTTACAATGCCTACCGCTTGATTGCAAGTGGTGGAAGTGGAATTATTGACTGGTCTATCCCAGGTCTATTCATTGACTTTAGTGCACAGCAAATTGGTCAGGAAGCCACTTGGGCCAATGGCAATATTGCTCAAGCTACTATCCAAGGTGGAGAGCTACTTACCATTTCTGGTGGAGTTGTCACCAATGAAGTTGCACTACCTGGCCCATATGAAAACATTAAGGCCAATCACGATTACATCGGCTAATTAAGGTACTATACTAAGGACTATCAATGGAACGTCAACAGAACATTCGTCAAGCCTCCACTCGTAGAGTTGGTGCTAACTACACTCTAAGTGGACTGGCAATCGACCAAAACAGTATGGGTGGAGACATCGTATTGTCAGGCCGTGGACCTAGCCTTTGTGCCACTTGTGGTTCAGAAATGGCTCCCGGCATTGGCTGTTGCAATAGCTAGATAGGACAATAATGTCTGAAGGAAATTGGGGCGCCTCAGCCGAGTTTAATAAAATGCGCAAGGCCGGCATTACCCTTCCTAGAAACCCAATTGCTGGTCGTGTTGCCGCTCGTGACATGCTCAATAATGTCAAGAACGGTTCAATGGCCGCTGATGTTGGACCAATGGCTATGGCCATGGGTGGTCCTCCAGAGGGTCGACAAAGACTAAATGCTCTCAAGAACAACATGATGCTTGAGGGTGGAGTGGCCAATACTCCTAACCGTAGAACAGGTGCTGCTACTGGTTCAGATGCTCAGTGGGCCTGGCCTAAGCTACACGACCCATTTGAATACTGGCGTGAACGCACCTGGTGGTTCAATATGGAAGACCCAGATGAGCAGACACGTAAGATTCGTGACTGGGCTCGTCTACTCTACACCACCCACCACTTGGTACCTGGTCTAATCGATATCTATACTCGATTTCCTCTTCTCGATATTGAACTTATCCACCCGGATAAGCGTATTGCCGAGTTCTACAATGAACTATTCTTTGATGGTCTAGACTATAATGAATTTCTTTATGACCTTGGTCGTGAGCACTGGACTGTTGGTGAAGTATTTGCCATGGGTTCCTGGCATGATGGTATTGGAGCATGGGAAGATGACGAAATTATTAACCCGAATGATGTTATTGTTGCAAAGAATCGGGCTCTAAGAACCTATCAATATCACATTAAGGTCCCCGAAGAGATCAAGCGTCTCATCGAACGTCGTGACCCTCCTCAAGAGTATGCAATGCTTATGCAACTCTACCCAGATGTTGTTGCTTGGGCTCGTGAAGACAAGGAGATTCCAGTCTCTGATGTAATCATGAAGCAGATTAAGTTCAAGTGTGTAACTCCTGATACTGATGTACTTACACCTTCTGGACCAGTACCTGCTGGAGAGTTAAAGGCCGGAGACCCAGTTTTTGCTTGGGATACCGAGAATGATAGGGCTGTAGTTAGTCATGTAGAAGCTAATAGTCTACGTGACCCCGAAACTGTAGTTAAGATTACTACAAAGTTTGGGCGCACTATTAAGACAACTCTTGAGCATCCATTCTGGATTAAGAAAATTATTAAGTCAGAAAATACGTGCTTGACTTGCGATAAAACCTTTGATAACCCCAAGTCAAAAGCAGGTCATATTGGTGGTTCTAAGAATAGTTCAAACCCCCACTACTTCCCAGCTAGTTCTATAAGTCAAGAATGGGTACAGGCACAAGACCTTGAGACTGGGGATCTAGTACGTGTTGGTTCTCATTGTAGTTTCGGCTCAGAGTATATAGACCCAGATCTAGCTAGATTTATTGGAATGATGGTTGGTGATGGCTCATATAATAATTACGACTTTAGTATAACTAGTAACGACCAAGAGATAGTAGATTGGACTAGGAAGTTTGTAGCCAAATATAATTGTTCTATACCCGAAATGGCTAGTTCATCTTTGCAATATAGAATTAAGTCTAATGAAAATCTTGGTAAGAGAGCTGGGAAGACTAGAAGTAATGAGTTAATAAATCTTTTCCGTGAAGTTGGTATATTTGGTCAGACCTGTCACAATAAGATAGTCCCCCAGATTATCTGGGAAAGTGGTCCCCAAGCTTGGTGGAACTTCTTATCAGGTTACTTAGATACAGATGGCTGTTTCCTAGACGGAGATTACCCTAGAGTTTACTGGACTTCTAGTAATGAAGGCCTATTGAGTGATGTACAATTAATGCTATCTTTACTTGGAGTATCTAGTACTCTAAATAATGGTTGTGTAATAGTACAAAATCATATTGGGCTATCAATACTTTCTGAGAACTTAAATACTCTCCTCCCTAGAAAGCAAGTACATTCAAGAGAAATAGTTAAGAATACCTATAGAGATACTATTGAATGGGATGCTATTGAGAGTATTGAAGTAATTGGGGAAGAAGTAACTTGTGCTCTAAGTATTGCCGACTATCACAGTCACATCACGGCCGGTCTTGTAACACATAATACCAACCCTTGGAGTGAACACGGTACTCCTATTCTTCTTCGTGCATTCCGTATGCTCATGTTGGAAGAAAGTTTGAATGCCGCTCAGGATGCTATTGCTGACCGACTCTACAGTCCTCTAATTCTTGCCACTTTGGGTCTACCAGATGTTGACCAAGATGGTCCATGGATTCCGGATGCAATGGAACTACAAAGTCTTCGTGATGACTTGAGTATGGCCATTAACTCTGACTTCCGTCTAATGACCTATCACCACGGACTACAAATTCAGAATGCTTTCGGTCGTGAGGCAATGCCTAGACTTGACCAAGACTTTATGCGAGTACAGACCAATGTTATGGGTGTATTCGGTATTGGTAGTGACCTTATCCAGGGTGGCCAGGGTGGTACCTATGCATCAGGTGCTCTTAACCGTGA
>Ga0316220_1002008_pt1 | contig 19983 bp, 17 predicted proteins | sample TBH18005metaG_FD_203632 | JGI IMG/M metagenome (GOLD analysis project Ga0316220, IMG submission 203632) | Freshwater microbial communities from Trout Bog Lake, Wisconsin, USA - TBH18005 | ecosystem: Environmental > Aquatic > Freshwater > Lake > Hypolimnion/Profundal zone | place: USA: Wisconsin...
AGACGATACCCGAGTTGCCGATTGCCGGCAGGGTAGCCGAATTGGCCCGCGAAGCGGGTGCGTTGCTGCGCGATTTCTACTACCGCGGTGTCGCCACCGAGTACAAGGGAGACGTGGATCTGGTGACAGAGGCAGATCGCACCAGCGAGAAGCTGCTGGTGGAACGCCTCCGTGAGATGTTTCCTGATCACGGCGTACGTGGCGAAGAGGGAACGACAGCTGCACTCGACAGTGAGTACCGCTGGTATGTGGATCCGCTGGATGGCACAACGAACTTCGCACACGGATTTCCAGCATTTTGTATTTCAATGGGTTTGGAGCATCGCCCTCCGGGGACGGCTGCGGGTCAAGACGGCGAGATGGTGGCCGGCGTGATATACGATCCGCTGCGAGACGAGATGTTCCTGGCCGAAAAGGGAAAGGGAGCGTATCTCAATAGACAGCAGATTCACGTCTCGCACATTCCGCACATCGCTGAGGGGCTGCTGGCAACAGGATTTCCCAGCCGCAAGCGTCACTCCAGCCCGAACATCCACTTCTACCACGAAATTACTTTGCGGTCGCACGGTGTTCGGCGTGCCGGTTCTGCAGCACTGGATTTGGCGTACGTTGCTTGTGGCAGGTTGGACGCCTTCTGGGAGTTCAACCTGAATCCGTGGGACACATCGGCTGGCGTTCTGCTGGTGCGCGAGGCGGGCGGCACGGTGACCCGATTCGACAAGAGCACCTTCCGCCTGGACAGCAGCGAGGTGCTGGCGACGAACGGTCTCATCCTAGATGAGTTGTCTGGTCTTTTCATGGATATGTTCGCCGGTCGCAATCTGGAGCCTATACCGACGCCGGCAGAGTTCGCTGCGAAACGTGCAGCTATAGCAGCAAAATCACACTTTTAATGATGTGCGAGTAGTTGAGTCCGAGATGAGTGGAAATCTGCAGACGCGCTCCCATATGGCTGCTGCTAGAATATTTTGCAGGAGAGCTTGCCGGTGTAACGCAAGCGTTCCACGACATTCACCACGGTAAAGGGAGATTTCAAAATGGCATATGTGATTGCAGAACCTTGCGTTGGAACGAAGGACACGGCATGCGTTGACGCTTGTCCGGTTGACTGTATCCACCCCAAGAAGGACGAGGCGGGCAACGCGGAGGCGGATCAGCTCTTCATCAACCCAGTGGAGTGTATTGATTGCGGCGCGTGTGTCCCGGTCTGCCCGGTCTCGGCCATCTTTGCGGCCGACGACTTGCCGGAGAAGTGGGCATCGTTTGCCGCCAAGAACGCGGCGCATTACGGAGCGTAAAAACATCGCGCCGGTCGGCGCACAGTATTCGGGGACGCGCAGCTTCCGGCTGCGCGTTTTCCTTTGCAACGGAGAACGATGATGGAGCGACAGGGCGAAGCCATTGTGCTGCGAACGTGGCCCTTCCACGAGTCGGATCTCATCGTGTCGTTGTTAACGCGCGAGCAGGGCAAGCTCAAGGGAGTGGCGAGAGCGGCACTCAAGTCTCGGCGGCGCTTTGGCGGGGCGCTGGAACCGATGACGTTGGTGCGAGCTCATTATGTGGAGCGACCGCGCCAGGAATTGGTGAGGCTTGATTCGCTGGAGATTTTGCGTTCACCGCTGAGTGCGCCGATGGACCACTCTCGTCTAGCCGGCTTACAGTTTCTGAGCGAGGTGTTGGAGGAGTCCATGCCCGAGCAGGGGCCGGACGACGCCATCTTCCGGCTGACAGCGGCGGTGCTGGAGCAACTTCAGGTGGGTCGCGTGTGGCTTCCCGTTACGTACTTTGCGCTGTGGGTGACAAGGCTGATGGGTTGGATGCCAGATCTGTCTAGCTGTGCGGCTTGCAGTGAGAGCCTGCGAGGTAAGTCAGCGTTTTATAGCTCGGGTACAGATGGTGTTTGCTGCGGTGAGCATAAGCCAGCGGGTGCGATGATGTTGAGTGCGGAGTCGCTGGCCCTGGCGGCGGAGGTCTTCCGCAATCAACTTAAGACGCTGGCCGTTGAAACATGGCCGAAGGGAAGGGCTGCCGACCTGCGACGCTTTGCCATGATTGCACTGGAGCGGCACTTGGAGCGCAAACTGCGTTCGGCACGAACGCTGGAAGTCTGCCGGGGTTGAGTGACAATGTGGGTATAGTCGGCGCATGAATCGTGTTATCCGGTAAAATCAAGAGGAATCAGACAAATATCCTAGCGCAGGGACTCCGAGGCACGTGGCCAAGCCATTAGCGACAACACAGAAACAGGCGCTTACATTCCAGGAGCTGCTCTTTGAGCTGCAACGGTTTTGGGCTGCACGCGGATGCGTTTTGCAGCAGCCGTACGACGTGGAGGTAGGCGCCGGCACCATGTCGCCGGACACCTTTCTTCGTGTGCTGGGGCCGAAGCCCATCCGCATCGCCTACGCGCAGCCTTCGCGCCGACCGGCTGATGGTCGTTACGGCGAGAACCCAAACCGTCTCTATAAGCACACGCAACTACAGGTCATCCTTAAGCCCCCGCCGGTCAACGTGCAGGAGCTTTACCTCGAGTCGCTCAAGGCCATCGGCATTGAACTGGGCGAGCACGACATCAAGTTTGAGGAAGACAACTGGGAGTCGCCGACGTTGGGCGCGTGGGGCATCGGCTGGCAGGTGATGCTCGATGGACTGGAGATTACTCAGTTCACCTATTTCCAGCAGTGCGGCGGACTAGAGCTCGACCCGATGTGTGCCGAGATTACCTACGGACTGGAGCGCATCACGGCGTTCCTGCAGGACGTAGACTCCATCTATGACATCGTCTGGGCGCGCGATCCCGAGACCGGCGCGGAGATTACATACGGCGATGTGCGGTTGACCGAGGAGGAACAGTTCTCTACTTATAACTTTGAGTACGCCGACGTCGGCAAGCTATGGGAGCACCTGAAGCTATACGAGGCCGAGTGCCAGACGCTGATTGATGCCTACAACAAGTTGCCCAAGGACGATGCCAAAGCGCTGAGGCGATTCCCTGTGCTGGGCGCTTTTGACCTGTGCCTCAAGTGTTCGCATCTGTTTAACTTGCTCGATGCCCGCGGAGCTATCTCCGTGACAGAGCGCGTAGGAGTGATTGCGCGAGTGCGTGCGCTCGCAGTCGGAGTGGCAAAGGCGTACGCCGCTCAGCAGGGAGGCGCAGCGTAATGGCCGTCTTCCTGTTGGAGATTGGGATTGAAGAGATTCCGGCGCGGATGATAGGGCCGGCAGGGGCGGAGCTGGCGCGGCGGGTGGCGGGGCTGGTGGGGCGGGAGCGGCTTGCGGACAGGCCTGAGGTGCAGTCGTTCTCCACGCCGCGGCGCATTGCCGTGCTGGTAAGTGGTTTGAGAATCAAGCAATTAGACGTGACCGAAGAGATGGTCGGACCTTCGGTAAAAGTTGCATTTCGCGATGGGAAAGCCACTTCCGCGGCGGAGGCGTTCGCGGGGAAGGCCGGCGTGAATGTTGCTGATTTAAAGACGATTACGACGCCGAAGGGCGAGTACGTGGCGGTGACGGTCCAGCGCGCGGGGCGGAGCGCGGTGGAGGTTCTGAGGGACGGTCTAACCGCTGAAATATCAGGTATTTACTGGGCCAAGAGCATGTACTGGCGGGCGGGGAAGCCGGAGCGGTTTGTGCGGCCGGTGCGGTGGATGGCGACGATGCTGGATGATGTGGTGGTTCCGGTTGAATTTGCAGGGTTTACGGCTGGAAACGCCACGTTTGGCCACCGTATTTTGCATGGGGAATCGCCGGTGATTTTGCGGCAAAGCGATGGATATTTGGCGGCATTGCGTGGCGCTTTTGTGGTGGCGGACGCGGCGGAGCGGCGGCAGATCGTGCGGAAGGCGCTGGACGCGGCGGCGCGGGGTGTGGCGGGTGCCCGGTGGCGCGAGGACGAGGGGCTGGTGGATACGGTGACCAATCTGACGGAGTGGCCGTCGGTGGTGCTGGGGAGCTTTGAGCCGGAGTACCTGACTCTGCCGGAGGAGGTTCTGGTGACGGTGATGCGCGACCACCAGAAGTACTTTGCTTTGGAGGACGCGGCCGGCAAGCTGCTGCCGAATTTTCTGACGGTGCTGAACACGCAGGCGGACGAGGCGGGGCAGGCGGTGATACGGCACGGCAACGAGCGGGTGCTGCGGGCACGGTTCAACGACGCGCGGTTCTTCTGGGAGTTCGACCAGAAGATACCGTTGACGAGCCGTGTGGAGATGCTGAAGACGGTGACCTTCCAGAAGGATCTGGGGAGCTACCACGCCAAGAGCCAGACGGTGCGCGATTTGGTGGAGAAGCTGGGCACGCTGCTGCCGAAGAGCGTGGTGGACGTAGCGGCGGCGGGCGAGGCGGCGCGGCTCAGTAAGACCGACCTGACGACGGAGCTGGTGAAGGAGTTCACGGAGCTGCAGGGCGTGGTGGGCGGGCTGTACGCGAAGGCGCAGGGGCTGAGCGCGAAGACCGCCGATGCCATCTACGCGCAGTACCAGCCGGCGGCGGTGACGGACGCGATTCCGGCGACGGCCGAGGGGCAGTTGCTGGGCGTGGCGGACCGCGCGAACACGATTGTGGACATGTTCGCAATCGGTTTGCAGCCGACGGGGTCGAAGGATCCGTTTGCGCTGCGGCGTGCGGCGAACGCGGTGGTGAAGATTCTGGCGGAGGGCGTGCTGCCGCTGACGGTGGAGCAGGTGATTGACGCGGCGGTTGCGGCGTCGAAGCAGAAAGGCGCGAAGGCCGATGCGGTGCTGGCGTTCTTCGCCGAGCGGGTAGAGTTCTACCTGCGCGAGGTGAAGGGGCAGGCGTACGACGTGGTGAAGGCGGTGCTGGCGGGCGGTGCGGACGATGTGCGCGACGCGGTGGCGCGGGCCGAGGCGGTGAGTTCGGTGCGCAGTTCGGCGGACTTTGCGGCGGTGTCTGCGGCGTTCAAGCGGATGAAGAACATCCTTGCCCAGGCGGCGGAGAAGAAGGATGTACCTGCGGCTGCGGTGGATGCGAAGTTGCTGACGGACGCGGCGGAGGTTGCGCTGGCGAAGGATGCAGCCACGTTGGCAGCGAAGGTTGAGGCTCTGCGGCAGAGGAAGCAGTACGCCGAGGCACTGGCCGCGATTGCGACGTTGCGGCCAGCGGTGGACGCGTTCTTCGAGGCGGTGATGGTGATGGCGCCGGATGCCGCGGTGCGCGCCAATCGGCTGGCGCTGCTGCGGCAGGTGCTGGGGGATTTCTCGAAGATAGCGGACTTCTCGGAGATCGTCGTAGCCAGCTAAACCCACAAGACAAGAACACGAACGTACCGGTTAGGAAGGTTCGTTCGACTGAGGCGCGATAAGCGTCCTCTGGATTCTTCGACTTCGCATCGCTGCGCGATGCTTCGCTCCCGCCTACGCTCCTACGGAGCTCCCGCCTACGCTCCTACGGAGCTCCCGCCTACGCTCCTACGGAGCTCCCGCCTACGCTCCTACGGAGCTCCCGCCTACGCTCCTACGGAGCTCCCGCCTACGCTCCTACGGAGCTTCGGCGGGCAAGCCGGCGGGCAAGCCGGCGGGCAAGCCGGCGCGGCAAGCAGGATGACGATAGTTTTTCTTTCAGAAAAACATCGTCATTGGAGACGCTGCAGGCGGTCGATGAGCTTCTGTGCGATGGATTCGCCGGATTCGGTCCAGAGGAGGCGGCTGGAGATGCCGCAGTGTTTTTCGACGCTGAGGACGAAGGCGAGGAGCCTTTCGACGTTCTGCTGGATATGGCGGGCGGCTTGGGGGGATAGGTCCACGTCTTCGAGCAGGAAGGAGGCGTCGAGGCCGAGGTCGACGCGGATGTGTCCGTTGGAGTCGTCGGCGTCGTCGAAGTCGGGGCCGAAGCCGATGATGCGGACGGTGGCGGGAGCTTCCTTCCAGAGGGGGTCGAGGCCGGGGCCGACCTCGGGCGACCAGAGGGGCCAGCGAAGCTCGAACTCGTAGGCGGTGTCGGGGGCGAGGAGTTCGGTGGCCTCGGCGACGGCGTTGGGGATAAGGGAGTCGTCGGGGGCGTCGGAGCGGCTGTCGAGGACGTAGACGCGCTCGTAGGTGGCCACTTCGTGCCAGGAGATGGGCCGAACGGAGGCTGCGGCGACGCGGGGCAGGCCTGATACCTTGGCGAACTGCTGGAGGACGCTGGAGAGCTTGGCGGGCAGGGTCTCGACGGTGAAGTCGGGGAACCAGAGGCTGAGGTAGAGCTGGTCGGACATGGATTCACCTAGGGGGATTGGTGCTGACTGCACTGGTTCCTGTGTCAATGAAATCCACAGCGTGTTCCACGGGGAGCCAGAGGGTAACGGGGTAGAGCAACGATTCTCTCCATTGTAGAGTGGGGCAAGTGGCGCAGGCTTCCGGATGGCATATAAGAGCTATGGAATGTTACTGATGCGCCAATAACATCGGGTGGACAATGAAGAAAATGGAAGAATAAGGTTGCGAACCTGTGGAAAACCGGGTAAAAATCAAAGGGTTCGGCCAAGAGCCGGAGAGAACCGGAGAAAGCGTGAGAAAGACGATGAAAACGGCGATAGCGGTACGGGAAGTGATGGACATACAGCAGGCGTCGGTTTATCTGGGAATCCACCGCGACACGCTGTACAAGTACGCGGCAGAGGGAGTGATTCCGGCGTTCCGGATGGGGAAGCTGTGGCGGTTCAAGCGGTCGCTGCTGGAGGCGTGGATGGTGGAGGAGTCGGCGTCGGCGAAGGTGATTGAGATTAAGACGGTGAAGCCAGCGGAGAAGAAGCCGGTGCGGCGGGCGAAGTAAGTTCTTCGCAGGGTGCAATTCAAAGGGTGGCCGAGAGGCCGCCCTTGGCATTTAAGGCCGGAGCTGGTGATGAAGAAGTGGGGTCATGTCCGGATTGCCCGTCATACGGGCGGAATCCTATGATTCGCACCCATATCCCCCCTCGCTCAGGTTTGGTCGCGGACGAACGATTCATCTGGTTCAGGAATTCCGAGCTCATCACGGTCAATGACTATGCGTAATATCCTCCGGGGAGAGGTTGGAGCCGAGTGCTCTTTACCTGTTCAAGCTGACTTTGCAGTGTGAGAAATTGGCTGGCGACCGCAGGGTCACTTAAAGAATGAGCGAGGTTGGTAGTTTCCAGCGGATCCGCAAACAAGTCATACATCTCAAACTCACTGGGGATTGCACCCGCAGCATCATAGTACTCAGCAAACTTCCACCTTGATTGAATGATGCCGACAACGTGGTTGGGAGGCGGCGGATAATACACGGAATTGGTCTGTCCGGATTGGTAGTCATCGTAGGTAAACACGATGTAGTCCTGAACGGATTCGACATTTTCGAGTATGGTGCTTGAGTAATCCACACCAGCACAGGTCAAGGGATTGTGTCTGCCTGCGGGGGTGTTCTGATAGCTGTAAAGGTTGGCCAGGGTGGGAAGAAAATCAACATGTGAAATCAATGCGTCCGACGTGCGTGGATAAGGAAATAGCTTTGGGTTGGAGTAAACCAGAGGAACTCGAATGGACTCCTCGTAAAAGTTGAAGTTCTTCTCCCGCAGGCCCCCATGAGCCAGGCCCATCTCACCGTGGTCCGCAGTTCGAATAATCAAGGTGTCATTCGTTAAGCCAAGATTATCCAAAGCAGCCAGTACCAAGCTCAGATAGGAATCCTGGAGCTTTATCAGGTTTCCATAGAAATTGACGTAATTGGTCATCTGCACGCCATTGATGAGGGGATCTGCGGCGTTCAGTAGATTCAAGAACTCCCGCTGCACACTGGGCTTGGTGGATAGATCCTCATTCACGGTTTCCGGGAGTTGGATATTGCCCGATAACCAGCTGTCGTCATATCCAACCGACGCATAATTGTGCGGGTAAAGCAGCACGTCGTGGGGATTAACCAGCGAAATGATCAGAAAGAAAGGCTGTTGGGCGGTTGCCTGTTCATTAAGAAATGCCAACACCCCTTCATTGCCGGTAGCCACATTTCCGTTATCAAACATATAGCGCGAGTCGTTATTTTGTGTGCTTGTAGATGCTGAAGGTGCGCCGCCGGCTTCAGTAGTGTCTTCATTGGCACCTGCATCCGGCGGATTCCAGCGGGCAAAGCCATACTGGCTTAGATCGCCGGGAGCCCAAGTACCGCTCGAATTCAAAGGCTTGGCACAATGCCATTTTCCCTTGTAGACCGAGTTGAATCCGCATGCGGTCGCAACACTCCCGATGTTCGGAACGGAAATGTTAGAACTGGTGGAGTTTCCACTGCCGTTGGAGTCAATACTTGTCGAATTGGGCGGCGGGGTAAGATTGGCGGTTCCTGGAGGAAATGGAAGGGAAAACTGGTCGGGGTACGTGCTCAGGGGTTGCATGGCCTGCTCTAAGGTATATTTCACCCCGTGTTGCGCGGGGAAATAACCGGTCATCAATGTCGTGCGCGCCGGGGAACACATGGCGGCACATGTATAAGCTCTATTGAACGTAAGTCCGTTTTGTTTTAGGCGTGTCAAGCCCGGGAGATTCTGGGCTTCCCAATCCAGCGGGAAATGCTGCGTTGCCCTTTCCTGATCCGTAATAAAAACGATGACATTTCGGGGCATTTCCTGGCCATGGTCGGCACATCCTTCAAGTGCAATGGCAGGAATTGCCAAGGCAGTCGCCTTAAGCATTTCGCGTCGAGACATTTGGCTGTTACGATTTTTGCGAACTGTCTTCCTGATGTTCACCGTCATGCTGCTCACTCCATTGATTCGGCACTATTTCCCACGGCGACGCGTCCATTCGATTTGGTGGTTACTATAACGGATTTACTGCGGTTCATAGCGCACCGCAAGACTGTTTGTTGGCTCGCACATCGTCAACGAAGAAAAGGGCAACTCCCGTATGGTCGGCAATCCGGAAGTTGCCAATTGAAAAGTAACTGACTGAAGATTCCGGGCTACTTGGCGGGGGAGTCGGGGAGGGTGACCTTTTTGGCCATGGCGGGCAGGGCTTTGACGAACTCCCTGGCCGCCATGCGGCCGAAGAGGGTGTTGCCGTCGGAGTTGAGGTGGTGGCGGTCGAGTTCGCCGCCGGGGATGCCGGTGGGGCGGTCGAAGGCGTCGGCCTGCTGCTGGGTCAGGGTGACGAGCAGGGCGGTGGCGTCTGCGTTGAGGTCCATGAGGAGGGCGTTGGTGTCTTTGGCGACCTTGCGCGCGGCCTGAGCGTAGGGGGCGTAGGCGTCGGTGAATTTGCCGTCAACGTAGATGCGGCCGGGCAGGGAGGTGACGAGGATGGGGGTGGAGCCGGCGGCGCGGGCGTCGAGCACGTACTGCTTCATGATGGCGTAGTAGGTGGTGGCGGGGTCGGTCTCGCGTTCGGGGCCCTTGCCGGGGACGTCGTTGCCGCCGAAGGAGATGAGAATCCAAGTGGGTTTGAGGGCGAGGGCACGGTCCCACCAGCCTTCGTTGCGGTAGCTCTTGGAGCTGCGTCCGTTCTTGGACATGTTGAAGCATTCGATCTGGCCGGCGAGGGTGTCGCAGAAGCCGCTGCCCCAGCCGGAGGAGTGGTTCATCATGGAGTCGCCCGCGAGGACGATGCGCTGGGTCTTGTCGGGCTGCACCTTGTCGTCAACGGCCTTGATGGCGGCAGCGGGAGCGGGCGTGGTGCTCTGGGCATGGGCGGAGCCAAGAGCGAGCGCGAGAAGGAGTGCGGGTGAGGCCAGGCGGGTGATTTTCATAGGAGGCCATGATAACGGGTGCGGGGAAGGGTCGTCAGGCGGGGGGCGGATTCTTCCTGATGCCCAAGAGCGAGGCACCTGGGGCACCCGCACAACGCACGATGTGTTCGATGAGATAGCAACTTGCGCCCGATATGCCTATACTCTTGTGGCGTGAGCGATACCAACCCACATTCGAGCGGTAGTTCCAAGGGCCACTCGCCGCTGACCCTGCTGCTGCTGGGCGCAGGGCTGCTGGCCGCGCTTTCGCTGGCATGGTTCGGAAGAGTCATCCTGCTGATTGTGTTTGCGGCGATTGTGTTTGCCACGCTGCTGACCGCGGTGGTGGATTGGCTGGGCGCGAGATTCAAGCTGGGGCGAGGAGTATCTTTTCCGCTGATTCTGTGTGTGGCAGGCGGGCTGGTAGGTGTGACGGTCTGGCTGAGCGGGCCGAGCATCATCGCGCAATGCGCAGACCTGCAGACCGCGCTGCCACAGGCGGCGCATCAGTTTCTGGGAAGGATCAACGGGTACGGATGGGGACACTGGCTGGTTGTGCAGTGGGCCGGCTATTCGCACCTGACCAGCAACGTGGGCTCCGCGCTGACGAGCATTGGCGACATTGTGCTGAGCACGGCGACGGTGCTATCAGGAATTGTGCTGGTGGGATTTCTGGGCATCTATCTGGCGGCCGAGCCGGAGGTTTACATCGCCTATGTGCAAAGGGTAACGCCCATCCGGTACAGGGCCACGCTGAACGCGTGCGCCGCCGCCGCGGTTCAGAACCTGCGCTGGTGGGTGCTGTCGCAGATGATTTCGATGACGGCCGTGGGAGTGATTGTGACGGTGGGGATGTGGATGCTGGGCGTGCCGCTGGCCGGGATGCTGGGCATCATCGCGGCGCTGCTTACGTTCATACCGAGCATCGGGCCGCTGTTGTCGGTCGTCCCCGCCGCGATATTGGCCGTTGCCATCAGCCCGATGAAAGGGCTGCTGACCGTGCTGCTGTTTCTGGCGGTGCATTTTCTGGAAGGCAACATCATCACTCCGTTGCTGCAACGCCGGATTGTGCGTCTGCCACCGGCCATCATCATGACCACGCAACTGATGATGGCCGTGATTGCCGGGCCGCTGGGACTGGCGCTGGCGGCACCGTTGACGGCGGCAGGACTGGGCGTGTTCGATGTGCTGGCGCCAAGCGAAGCCGACACGAAAGGGCAAAGGCACAGAGAGGGCTAGGGGCGGGGGTACGTCTCCCATGTGCCCAAAGGCGAGGCACCTGGGGCACCCGAACGCGTGCGGGAGTTAGACGGGCTGAGCGGAGAGGGTGATGTGGGTGATCTCCGGGGGGCAGCAGAGGCGCATGGGGACGGCGATGGTGCCGAGACCGCGGTTGACGTAGAGCTGGACGGAGCGGGGGCCGCGGGGGAGGGTGAAGTGTCCCTGGACGTACTTTTGGCCGAGGGGTGGAGTGAGCAGGGGGCCGAGGAAGGGGATGCGGATCTGGCCGCCGTGGGAGTGGCCGGAGAGAATGAGTTCGGTGGAGGCACCGAGAGGCGAGGCGAGGATGTCGTCGGCGAAGTCAGGCTCGTGGACGAGGGTGATGACGGGTTCGTGGGGCAGGTGGGGCGGGGTGACCTCTGAGACGTTGCAGAAGGGCGGGACACCTGCGTCCTTGAGTCCGGCGAGCCAGATGCGGGAGCTGCCGCGCTCGATGGGAACCCAGTTGTTGGCGAGGACGTGGATGCCGTTCTGGCGGAGGACGGAGGTGACGAGAGCGGCGTCGATGGTGGTGTCGTGGTTGCCGAGGATGGCGTAGCGCAGGGGGGTGTTGATGGTGGCGAGGAGGGCGGCGCAGAGGTGGATGTGGGGCCCGGCCACGGTGTACATGTTGGGGCCCTTGCTGATGTAGTCGCCGGTGAGGACGGTGAGGTCGGGGGCGAGGGCGTTGATGTGTGCGATGGCGCGGCGGACGAAGAAGGGCTCGGTGAAGTTGTCGTAGTGGATGTCGCTGAGCTGGGCGATGGTGAAGCCATGGAAGGCGTCTGGGAGGCGGGGGATATAGAAGGTGCGGTGGACGACCTGGAGGTTGTGACGCTCGACCTCGCCGGCGTAGGCGGAGAAGGAGGCCACGGCACCACCGGCGACGGCCAGGAAGGCTCGGCGGGAGAGGGTGGAGGGTGCCTGAGGCGGTTCGGCGGGGCTGACGGCCGAGGTGCTCATAGGGAGATTGTACCGGGCGGAGGTAGGGGGAGTGACGGTAGAATGTCCAAGGTATGTCTACGAGTGTGTTCCAAACGAGGCGGTCGGAGGCGGCGCGGAGAGCGCGCCGTGAGGGGCTGGGTGCGCTGCTGATCACGCATCTGCCGGATGTGCAGTACCTGAGCGGGTTCACGGGGTCGAACGCGGCGCTGACGGTGTATGCGAGCGGCAAGCCAGCGGTGTTGATGACTGACGGGCGTTACACGAAGCAGGTTCGCGCGGAGGCGGCTGGTACGAAGGTGGAGATTGTGGATCGCGCGGCGCTGCCGGCGGCGTGCGCACTGATTGCCAAGAGCGGCGTGAAGCGCTGCGGAGTGGACGCGGTGCATACGACGGTGGAGGCGTGGGAGCAGATGAAGCGGTCTCTGCCGGCGGCCAAGCGCGGGATTCTGAAGCCGGTGGGGGCGATGGTCTCTTTGCAACGCGAGGTGAAGGACGCGGAGGAGCTGCGCGTGATGCGCAAGGCTGCGAAGCTGGGGTGCAAGCTGTTTGAGCACATGCTGGGCTATATGCAGGCTGGGATGACGGAGCTGGCGGTGGCGGCGGAGCTGGAGCACGAGGCCAGACTGCGCGGGGCGCAGGGGATGTCGTTTACGACGATTGTGGCGACGGGCGAGCGGAGCGCGATGCCGCACGGCCATGCGAGCCCGGCGCGGCTGCCACGGAACGGATTCATCACGCTGGACTTCGGTGTTATTCTCGACGGGTATTGCTCGGACATGACGCGCACGGTGTACATGGGACGGGCGACGAACGAGGAGAGGCAGGCGTACGAGGCGGTGCTGGCATCGCAGATGGCCGGCGTGGATGCGGTGAAGGCCGGAGTAGCGTGCGCGGAGGTGGACGAGGCTTGCCGGAGCGTATTGCGGCGGGCCGGGCTGGCGAAGTGGTTCACGCACGGCACGGGGCACGGCGTGGGATTGGAGATCCACGAAGGGCCGCGGCTGGGCACGGGACAGAGGCAGAAGCTGGAGCCCGGCATGGTGGTGACGATTGAACCCGGAGTTTATTTGACGCGGAAGAAGGGCAGGAACTTCGGAATCAGGATTGAGGACATGGTGGTGGTGAAGAAGAATGGCGGAGAGGTGATCACCGCCGAGGCACCGAAGGGCTGGATTCAGATTTAGCAACCGCAGGAAGGAAGAACGATGGACGCAAACGACAAGCAGAAACTGAGCGAGCTGATTGAGTTCCTGAAGGCGAACGGCGTGCGGGAGTTCGAGAGCGAGCGCGACGGGGAGAAGATACGGCTGAAGTTCGAGGGCGCGGAGGGGGCGGACGTGTCGCAACTGGCGCGGCTGCTGGCATCTCCGGGTGCTGGCGGCAAGTCGCCGAGCGTGAGCATGCATGTGCCGGCACACACGGAGACGGGCGGCGCGGCGGTGGACGAGGACGCGGGGCTGAAGCCGGTGAAGTCGCCGATCGTGGGGACGTTCTACGAGTCGAGCGCGCCGGGCGCTCCGGCGTTTGTGAAGGTGGGCGACCACGTGGAGGTGGGCACAGTGCTGTGCATTGTGGAGGCCATGAAGCTGATGAACGAGATCGAGAGCGACGTGGCGGGCGAGATCGTGAAACTGGTGGCGACGAACGGGCAGCCGGTGGAGTTCGGACAGACGCTTTACCTGGTGCGGCCGAAGTAAGCGATGAGCGCAGAGAAGAGACAGATACGGAAGGTGTTGATCGCGAACCGCGGCGAGATTGCGCTGCGGGTAATCAGCGCGTGCAAGGAGCTGGGGCTGCGGACGGTGGCGGTGTACAGCGAGGCGGACCGGAACTCGCTGCATGTGCGGTTTGCGGACGAGGCGGTGTGCATCGGGCCGGCGCGGTCGAGCGAGAGCTATCTGAACGTGCCAGCGGTGATCAGCGCGGCGGAGATCACGGACGCTGACGCGATCCATCCGGGATATGGATTGTTGAGCGAGAACGCGAACTTTGCCGAGGTGTGCCGGGCGTCGAACATCAAGTTCATCGGGCCACCGCCGGAGGTGACGCGGATGATGGGGGAGAAGTCCACGGCGCGGCAGACGATGAAGAAGGCGAAGGTGCCGATTCTGCCGGGTTCGGACGGGGTGATGGCGAGCGCGGACGAGGCGCTGGAGTGGGCGAAGACGGTAGGGTATCCGGTGATTTTGAAGGCGGTGGCCGGCGGCGGCGGGCGCGGAATGCGCATTGTGCGGACGAAGGAGGAGCTGCCCGGGATGTACGAGCAGGCCTCGACCGAGGCGCTGAATGCGTTTGCGAACGGCGACCTGTACATGGAGAAGTTCATCGAGCGGCCGCGGCACATCGAGTTCCAGGTGCTGGCCGACGAGCACGGCAACGTGATGAGCTTCGGGGAGCGGGAGTGCAGCATCCAGCGGCGGCACCAGAAATTGATTGAGGAGGCACCGAGCCTGCAGGTGACTCCGAGGATGCGCGAGGAGCTGGGCAAGACGATCTGCCGGAGCCTGCGGGAGATAGGGTACTGGAACGCGGGGACCATCGAGTTCCTGATGGACGAGGACGGGAAGCTGTACTTCATCGAGATGAACACGCGCATCCAGGTGGAGCATCCGGTGACGGAGATGGTGACGGGTGTGGATCTGGTGAAGGCGCAGTTGCGGATCGCCGCGGGGGAGAAGCTACATGACATCATCCCGGAGCCGATCGTGGTGCGGGGGCACGCGATCGAGTGCCGCATCAACGCGGAGCATCCGGAGAAGTTCACGCCGAGCGCGGGGAAGATCACGGCGTTCAACGTGCCGGGCGGGAACGGGGTGCGGGTGGACACGAACCAGTACTCGGAGGGCGTGGTGCCGCCGTACTACGACTCGCTGATCGCGAAGGTGATTGCGCACGGGCGCAACCGCGAGGAGGCGATGAACAAGATGCAGCGGGCGCTGGACATGTTCGTGATCGAGGGCATCCACACGACGATACCGCTGCACAAGAAGATCTTCGAGGACGCGGAGTTCCGGTCGGGGAATTTCGACACGAAGTTCATGGAGCGGTTCCTGCACCGCGAGCGCGAGAAGGTCAAGCTGGCCGCGACTAAGGGATAAACATGCTGAGTCGAGTAGAGCGGGTTCTGGCGAAAGTGACCGGTCGTTCAAAGTGGCCGTATGTGAACGCGCGGCTTGAGGAGCGCATGTCCACGGGCAACATTCCGCAAAAGCTGGATCAACCGGGTGAGATTTTCGACAATGAGATGACGGACGACATCTTCTCATACGTGGTTGACGGCAAAGTGTACGCGGCGGCGGTGGAGGAGGTTGCCGGTCATGGCGCGACGGCTGAGATGGTCGGCCACCATATGCGGATCCAATACAACCCGGCCAGTCCGAAGCATATCTACTATGGACCGTCGTGTTCGCTTGCAAGCAAGCTGGTGGTCTTTGTCGCGGTTTTGGCGACTGCCATTGCGATTGCATACAACGTCATCACATACCGGCAATAGACATCATGCCGATGTTCAAGCTGCCGAGGTTCTACGCCATATTGGATGCGGAGACGGCGCTGCGGCGCGGCGTGGGGGTGGAGGATTGCGCGCGGGGGATGCGGGCGGCGGGCGTCACGCTGATTCAGTACAGAGACAAGCGCGGAGGGCCGCAGGAGATTCTGCGGGCGGTGGAGATGCTGCGCGGGATATTCGATGGAGCGGAGTGCCGCGTGATATTGAATGACCGTGCGGATTGGGCGGTGCTGGCGGGAGTGGGCGGCGTGCATCTTGGGCAGGAGGACATGCGGCCTGCGGATGCGCGGCGGGTGGTGGGGGCGGGAGCCATTATCGGGCACTCGACGCACAACGAGGAGCAGGTGCTGGCCGAGGCGGCGGGCGAGGCGGATTATCTGGCGATTGGGCCGGTGTACGCGACGGGGACGAAGGAGAATCCGGATCCGGTGGTGGGGCTGGAGGGAGTGCGGGCGGCGAGGGCGCTGACCACGAAGCCGCTGGTGGCGATTGGGGGCATCACGCTGGAGCGCGCGGCGGAGGTGCTGGCGGCGGGCGCGGATTCGGTGGCGGTGATCAGCGCGGCGATGGGCGGGACGGCGGCGGAGACGGAGCGTCTATGCGCGGAGTGGGTGCGGCTGCTGGGATGAGTACAAATCCTGCGAACCCACATCTCAAAGGCGAGATGTGGGGCACCCGAACAATAACGTCTCCCAGGTGCCCAAAGGCGAGGCACCTAGGGCACCCGGCAGTGAAGTATCATCAAATTTCACCCCAAAGTGAATCGGGGACTGACCCGACCGGATGAGGAGCAACGAGAAACCATGACGAAATGGCTGCTGACCAAGCCTCTGGACCACATACTGGCCGAGTCCGAGGAGACGGGCGAGGGCACGCTGAAGCGGACGCTGAACGCGGGCAACCTGGTGGCGCTGGGAATCGGCGCCATCATCGGCACGGGCATCTTCGTGCTGGCGGGGTCCACGGCGGCGAACTACGCCGGGCCCGGGGTGGTGTACTCGTTCATCTTTGCGGCGGTGGCGTGCGTGTTCGCGGGGCTGTGCTACGCGGAGTTCAGCGCCATGATTCCGGTGGCGGGGTCGGCGTACACGTATGGATACGCGACGCTGGGCGAGCTGTTTGCGTGGATCATCGGGTGGGATTTGATTCTGGAATATGCGTTCGGCGCGGCGACGGTGTGCAGCGGATGGAGCGGGTATGTGCTGAGCCTGGGGCAGGACATGGGATTGCGGTTGCCGCCGGCGCTGGCGGGGACTCCGGGCTCGATCTTCGTCTTCTATCAGGGGCACTGGGAGTTTCTGGGGCGGGTGGCAGGGAAGCTTGCCGCCGCCGGGATTGACCCGTCGTCGCTGCCGCAGCAGCACGGAGTGTTCAACCTGGTGGCGTTCCTCGGCATCATGTTCGCGACGACGATCCTGATCATCGGCATCAAGGAGTCGGCACGGTTCAACAACATCATTGTGGGTGTGAAGCTGGCGGTGCTGTTCGTCTTCATCGGGGTGGGCGGATACTTCCTGATGCATCATCCGCAGATGATTGCGGCGAACTGGCATCCGTTCGTGCCGAAGAATCTGGGGGCGTTCGGGATGTACGGGTGGAGCGGCGCGCTGCGCGGGGCGGGCGTGATCTTCTTCGCGTACATCGGATTCGACGCGGTGAGCACGGCGGCGCAGGAGTCGAAGTCGCCGAAGCGGGACATGCCGATCGGCATCCTGGGGTCGCTGGTGATATGCACGATCCTGTACATTCTGGTGGCGCTGGTGCTGACGGGGCTGGTGAACTACCGGTATCTCAATGTGCCGGACTCGCTGGCGGTGGGAATTGAGCAGACGGGGTTCCGTTGGGGGAGCCTGATGGTGAAGATCGGCGCGCTGGGCGGGCTGACCAGCACGATGATCGTGATGCTGCTGGGGCAGAGCCGCGTGTTCTTCTCGATGTCGCGGGACGGGCTGCTGCCGGCGATGTTCTGCAAGGTGCATCCGAAGTTCCGGACGCCGTGGATATCGTCTTTGACGGTGGGGCTGGTGGTGGCGACGTTTGCGTCGCTGATACCGCTGGGGTCGCTGGGAGAGATGACGAGCATCGGGACGCTGCTGGCGTTCATCATCGTGTGCGCGGGGGTTTGGATCCTGCGGCGGCGGCGGCCTGATTTGCCGCGGCCGTTCCGCGCACCGTGGATGCCGTTCACTCCGCTGGCGGGGATAGCGGTATCGCTGGCGCTGATGCTGGGACTGCCGCTGGCGACGTGGATACGGCTGGTGGTGTGGCTGGTGGTGGGGCTGGTGATTTACATGTTCTACAGCCGCTTCCACAGCAAGGAGCAGATCCTGGCGGCGGGCGGGCATGTGGTGGAGCGGGTGCAGTGCCCGGTGTGCAGCGAGTATCTGGAGCACATACGGGGCACGCGGCAGAAGTGCGGGAAGTGCGATTCGGAGTGGGAAATCTGACGCTGATGGGCAGCGATTATTTATCCCATCGCTTTGCTACGGGCTAGGGCAGGGGTAGAGAAGCAGGTCCTTCGCGGGCGGCTATTCCTTGCCGGTGTTCGCTGACGCTCACCTCGGCGGCGGTGGCCCGCTCAGGATGACAATGGATGACAGGAAAACCCAACGCTGAGCGTTGGGTTTTCCTGTTTCAGATTGTGATGAATAGCAGGACCTTTGCAGTTCTGAAGTCCGCAAAGCGGCTCAACTATGGTTCTTTGTCGAGGGCGGCGAAGCGGTGAGAGGGCTGGTCGCTGGAGATGACGCCGTCGTGGATGGTGACAACGCGGTGGGCGCAGGCGGCGATGTCGGGTTCGTGGGTGACGAGGACGATGGTGTTGCCGCGGGCGTGGAGGTCGTCGAGGAGCGCCATGATTTCTTCGCCGGTCTTGGAGTCGAGGTTGCCGGTGGGCTCGTCGGCGAGGATGATGCTGGGGCTGTTGACGAGAGCGCGGGCGATGGCGACGCGCTGGCGCTGGCCGCCGCTGAGCTCGTTGGGCTTGTGGTTCATGCGAGCGCCGAGGCCGACGGATTCGAGGACGGAGCGTGCGCGCTCGAGGCGTTCGACCTGCGGGGTACCGTTGTAGATGAGGGGCAGCTCGACGTTGTGCAACGCGGAGGCGCGAGGGAGGAGGTTGAAGGTCTGGAAGACGAAGCCGATCTCCTTGTTGCGGATGCGGGCGAGCTCGTCGTCGCTGAGGTTGCTGACATCGAAGCCGTTGAGGATGTAATGGCCGCGGGAGGGGGTGTCGAGGCAGCCGATGATGTTCATGAGGGTGGACTTGCCGGAGCCGGAGGGGCCCATGATGGCGACGTACTCGCTCTTGCGGATGGTGAGGGAGACGCCGCGCAGTGCGTGGAGTTCCTGGTCGCCCATGACGTAGGTCTTCCAGAGGTCCTGGGTGACGATGATCTCTGCGCCGGGAGTGCGGTTCGTGTTGTCGTCGGATGCGGACATGGGGCCTTTACAGGATACGATGCGTGGCGGTCATTCGGAGTCGGAGTCAGTGGCTGCGAGTTTGGGAGGGGCGTTGTCGCGCTGGACTGGGGAGCCGCTCTTGAGGACGCGCAGGACCTTGAATACGCCGGTGGCGATCTCGTCGCCTTCGTTGAGGCCGCCGGTGACCTCGATTTCAGTGGTTCCGGTGATGCCGGTCTGGACGGGAGTGAAGAAGGCGTGGAGGGAACCGTGGGAGGTGCGGAGGACGTAGACGCCCTGAACGGGGGTGGTGCGGGTGGGCAGGACGGCGTTGGGGTCTGGCTTGCCGCCGCGCTTGGCGTAGATGGCCTCGATGGCGGGGTCGCGCATGACCAAGGCTTGAATGGGAATGGTGAGGACGCTGGGCTTGCTGTCTGTGGTGATTTTGGCGGTGGTGGAGAGGCCTGGGCGGAGTTCGCCGTTGGGGTCGTCGAGGGTGACGACGACCTTGAAGTCCTTGGCCTCTTCGGTGCCGGTGGTGGTTTGGCTGGTGGCGATGCCTGTGGTGCGCAGGAGGGCCTGGTCGCCGACCTCGGTGACGCGGCCGTGGAAGGTGCGGCCCGGGAGAGCGTCGACGGTGACCTCGGCGAGCTGGTTGAGGCGGACATTGACGATGTCGGCCTCGTCCACCTTGACCTCTGCGGTGATGACGGACATGTCGGCGAGGGTCATGAGGGTGGAGCCTTCGGCGTTCTGGATGCCGAGGACGACGGTCTCGCCTTCGCGGACGGGGACGTTGGTGACGAGGCCGTCGAAGGGAGCGCGGGACTGGGTGAGGCCGAGGCTGTACTGGTTGCCGCGCATGGTGGCCTGGGCCTGGGTGACGTGGGAGCTTTGCGAGGCGGACTGGGATCGGGCCTGGGCGAGCGCGGCCTGACGCTGGGCGAGAGTGGCGGCGGAGACGTCGTAGGCGGCCTTTTTGGCGTCGAAGTCCTGCTTGGCCATGACCTGTGCGTCGAAGAGGCCCTGGGCGCGCTGGAAGTCGAGGCGCTTCTGCTCGAGGTCTGCGCGGGCCTGGTCGAGGGCGGCCTGGGCGGTGCGCTCGGCGGCGGCGTAGGCTTCGAGATCGAGCTTGGAGGAGTTGATGGCGGCCTGCTGCGCGGCGACGGCCGAGGCGGGCTGCTCGTTTTCGACGGTAG
>Ga0316220_1002015_pt1 | contig 19926 bp, 5 predicted proteins | sample TBH18005metaG_FD_203632 | JGI IMG/M metagenome (GOLD analysis project Ga0316220, IMG submission 203632) | Freshwater microbial communities from Trout Bog Lake, Wisconsin, USA - TBH18005 | ecosystem: Environmental > Aquatic > Freshwater > Lake > Hypolimnion/Profundal zone | place: USA: Wisconsin...
TGCACTAGTACCGGTTATTCCCGACATGATAGATCCATTAAACCAAAAAGCATAAGATTGAAAGGGCGCCGAAATATCAGGAACTCCTCTACCAGTTAAAGGGAGGGGTCCATAAGTTGTTTGTGCGATTAATCCATTCTGCCATGATGGCGTATTAAAAACCGAACTGATGCCTCCGCCCGATTGGCTATCCCCAAATTCAAATTCTATAGAATTATCTGTATTTAGATATAAGTCTGTACCGCCAACTGCAACAATATTAGGACTTGATGCCGGATAGTTAACTGTAGGAAATCCGTTTACGTCTTTGCCACCCTCAGATCCATAATCTCCGCTGGCAGCCAAAACTGTTATGCCTTTTGCCACAGCGTTTGCTAATGGAGCACCTAAAAAATCACCATTACCGTAAATCTCGTCTTGCCCCCAACTAATAGTAATAATATCACAGTTTTCATTTACTGCGCGATTAATTACATTTGCAAATCCAGTAAGAGAGTAGTTTTGTCCGATATAAATCACAATATTAGCTGCAGGTGCTATTCCAGCAACACAATATAAGTCTAATGTATTTTCAAGACTTGCATTTCCTGCAAAAGTTGACAAATTTGAACTGAATGTTCCTGTTGCTCCATCGACTAATACTTGCGTAATAGTAGCAGACGAAAGACTTAAGTTTGATAAAGATTTATCTAAATCGCTTTGAAGGAACCCGCCCCCTAAGCTAACAATACCAATTTTGGCGCCCGTACCATTATTAATTGGCATATTATACGCCGTTGCAATCTGTGTTGGTGTAATATTGCCCGATATTAATGCAATATTAGATACTGTTGTAGTAACAGACCCAATTGAGGATATGGTTGGTACTGATTTATTCTGTAGATTCATAGTTTAAATTTGAAACCAAAAGTCCCCGGGATTACCAACCCCATTAGTGGGTGGCACCGTGCTTACGAATTGGTAACTTCCCTGCCATAGTCCGGTAGTACTAGTTGATATAGCAGTATTAACAAACGCAGTTGTGGCTATTGTTGTTGATACATCGCCCTGTGCTGGCGTCGGTGCTTGTGGAGCTCCTGTTAGTGTTGGGTTGAAACCCAACACAATATTGCCTTGACCAGTCACCCCGCCAGTAGTTCTTCCGTAAATAGTAAGATTACCGCCAACTACAACATCACCACCGATAGTAGTTCTTCCAGTAACATTTAAATTATATAATACATTTGTTGATGCGTCTGCGCCCGAAACCGCCAATGCTCGTGTACTCACCCCACTCACTGTAGGCCATAAGCTGATATTACCACCGTTTATAGTATTATAATATCTTGCGGCGCCAGTGGAAGAAACATAATCAATTGATATTGCACCGTTACCTACTAGGATGTTACTAGCGAATGTAGGAGTAATATCAGTTCTTGCATAGTTTGCCGCCACCACATTGCCCAACATTTTTGCATTAGTTGCAGAGCCCGTAATAACTATCTCATTCGCAACACCAGTCGCCAATGTAAAGCCGGGGTTAATAGTCGTAAACCCTGTAACTGGATTTGCGGGACTTAGCGTAAATGTGCTATCAAAAGAACATATTGCTGTAACATTGTTTTGGTTATAAAATTTAATTATAGTATGGGTGCCGCCAACAGTATCAGCAACAGATTCTACTAAGGAGCCGCTTTTTCCATCAGTAGCTTTGTATGCCGGGCCGATCAAAGTCCAAGAACTACCGTTCCAAGAATTTAGTTGAAGATTTATACTATCCCACCATTGTGTACCAACAACACTACCAAAAGTATTTGCCGCAGGTGCAGAACTTGATACCAGTACTGGACTTACTAAAACCCAGCTAGTACCATTATACACATTTAAAAATCCTGTAGTAATATTGTACCACAGTTCACCTTGCAGAGGTTTTGACGGAGGTGTTGCATTCGCAAAGTTTTGTAATAATTTTATAAAGTTTTCGTCTAGCCATTGACCGTATAAAGGATAATTTTTACCAAATAAATCAAGGTCACTTACATTTTGGCCAGGATTAATATCCGGACCATCAGCAGTTCCGTCTACTAGATTTATAAGTAATTGTCCTGTGGTTTTATTTAACAAGTATGACATTTAATATTCCTATACTATACTGCTTAGATTTGTCAATGTTTGAATACGGACTGTATAGTCAATTTGAATTAATCTGTTTAAACTTTTTTGTACTGGGTGGAATATAACATGTGTCAGCAAAGGCCCCGTACTTGAAGTAAAATTAGATGTTGCAGAAATTTGAGTATCGATAGTTCCGTCTGTACTACGACCCACAAGCCCCAGTTCATCAAACGTATAATTATCAGCTAAAGTTTGGCTGTTGTCGAATGCGCTTAACCCATATGCAGGCTCGCCGTAATCTAGTAGACATTGGACTAAAATATCTGTGTATACTTGTCCCGGAATATGTCTAACTTGAATAAAGTTTTGTGAGGGATTTGAGTTTGCAGAACTAGTGTCATCAACAACCTTACTATAGGTTGCATTATATAAATTACTATTTTGCCCTGTGGTATTGGGTGGTAGATATGTGATTACTCCAGTAGGATCAACTGACGTTCCACCGTTTCCAAAACGCATTTCATAGATAAAATTCTGTTGCTTATTAGCCAAGTTGGTAGCCAGCGCCGAGCTAATATTTTCATAATGAATTGCATTACTTTTATTTACGATAATCTCACCAGAAACAGGATCGCTAATTTTGATATGTCCACGGATGTATAATCCGCCTAATTCGTCTGGTTTTTTAATTCTATTGTTCATATTATTACTCTTGTTTTATATTTATCGGATTATAATCTACCGACTACTACTTCGATTATTCCTACACCACTGCCAGTATGATTGCCCAGTGCTTTTCCGATTACTGAACCAATCATTGGGGTATTATTAGCCATTGCTACGCCGGGTATCGGGCTTGTTACCATCAAATCTCCGCGGACTACTGTACCGGTTACTTGGCACGGAACTCGCCCTTGTAGTGCAACATCAACCCCATTAGTTCCGGCATTCATAGTATAAGCTGGGTTTGTAGAAACAACACCAGCTACTCTAATATCGTTAGGCTTATAACTTGCAGTTACTTCGGTATCTGTACCAAACACTACAACTGTGCCCGGACTATATTGACTATCACTTGTATATCTTTCAGCCAAGTCAGCATATAATGCATGGACTGCGGTGCCGTAAACATTATTAAACCAAGTATTAGTACTACCAATATTAACTGCCGCCACATTAGATACTGGCAGAATTGCCCCAGTGACTACAGTTACCCCGGTTACGTTAATATTTGCGTTGGCAGTCAGATTATTGAGTGTAATGTTGCCCAAATTTGTAATATAAGGTTGATTAGGTGCGGTAATATAGGCTGTGACATTTCCCAATACCCCAGGAACACCACTCACATTACCTGTCAGGTTCCCGCTGATATTTCCACCTGTTATGTTACCGAATGCAGTTTCAGCACCGTATACTGTTAAATTCCCTCCTATTACTACATCATTGGTAGTAGTAATAGATCCAGCAGTAATAGCACTAGTTACTGATAAATTGGTAAAGGTACCAGATGTTGCAGTTATTGATGATATCGATCCCGAAGAAATATAGTTTTTTATTGAACTAGCAGCAATATGGCCAGTAACTCCAGCAGTTTCTACAGGTATCAGTGTAGTATCTAATACTGTTCCTTGTAGTGGTAATCCTGTAATTGTAATTGTCATTTTCTAACCTTTTATATATTTATTGTTCAAAACTCTTGATAAAAATTGCTTCAGAAGTCAAACTGCCCTCTAGACCTAATCCATCAGTTACCGCACTTGGATTTGATCCAGTAGTAGTAATTAAATCCCCGTAACTATCTATCAATTGTGTATTGAAGTTATCAACAAGAATATTACCACCACCACCCACTGGCAAGTTTAGCCAAGTAGTGGTGTGTACCGCGTTTCCTCCGGGGATTAATTCTGATGTATTTGTATCGATTACTGCAGATCCTGCGACATGAACTAACGGAGCACCAGTACCGTCAACTGCTCTACGAATTTGACCCAATATGTTGTGTGTAGTATCAATGGTCCAGAATGTAATCTTTTCACCATTTATATACACAATGCCCGGTAGGCGTTGGACAACACTTGGCGGAGTCAGCAGACTTGCATTTGTAACATGAATACTGCTATCGCCTATATTTAAATTTGCCGATAATGTTGTATTCTTAGATGGGTTAATTACGTAGTACTGTGGCCAGATATTATAGTTCGATGTGCCGGTACTCACAACACCATTAGCCCAGATATTACCACTTATTGCCCCATTGGCATAGAAAGTTCTTGCTGTTATTAGATTTGCCCCAAGACCAGTATTTGAGAAATATGATGTAGATGGGTTTGACTGCATATTAGTAACCACTCTATAACTTGCAGATTTTGTATTATTACTAAATCCTGTAGTTACTGTCATATTCAAGTTATCATATAGGATACCAGGTATTAATTCTTCCGGAGCGTGACTAGAATATGTATCATAATAAGATCCACCATCTATAGTAACATCGTTTATGTTTGATCCAAAACTATTATTAGTGTAGGTATTTTGAATAGATGTATCTAAATATGTAGGATTATTATAATCATAATATTTTAATGTAATATTCGCACCGGTAGTAATGGTGTTAGAAATTCCCTGAGCGACCAATTGATTTTGGGTTATAGCCGCGATAGTCAATCTATAAGTTGTACTAGTATCGTTATTAATTAAAGTAAGTGGTTCTCCAATGGAATAACCCAATGTAGTAAAATCTAACACAGATGTATTTGAACTGTATAATGATCCTATATTACTGTATGCGTATACAATATTAGAATTAATTACTGAAGTATTGGCATTGTAACTGACTCCGGTTACATTCACTCCGGGATAACTAATACCGCTCATTAATTGTGATAAATCTTTGCCCGGCATACCTGTTGCAGGTTGATAATATGCAGTAATTCTATCTGCTGCATTTGTAAAGGTATTTGCTGATATTAAATTGTATTTGGTATAATCAAATATATTGTTAATAGCAACAGGTTGTGTGCCAGAATCACTACCATTTATTGATATATTACCCCATCTACGATTGTAACTCCCAGTTACATTACCTAATGTAACTAATTGTAGATTACTTGATATTGCAATAATTGTAGCGTTGCCTGTGGCATTTGCCTGAGTAACGTAATTACCAACACTAGCAGATACATTGCCACTTAAAGTTAATATTGCAGAACTATAGACATTTGATGTTGCCTGATATGCCTGCCCATTATAACTTACAATAGAACTATTTGCTATAGTAATATTTGGTTGCCATACGATAACATTGCTGGAATATGTTGTGCGATCAAATACCAGTGTGGTGTTTATATTTCGTACTGTGTTATAGCTCTGATTTACAAACTGAGTATATGTACTTGTTGATGTAACTGTGGTATTTAAATTTGCAAAGTCACTGAAAATATATTGGTTGCTTGCAAAGGTACCATTAACATCAATTAAGGTTATAATATTTCCGGTACTTGCGGTTTGCACAGTACCATAAGCACCTGTATTTGGTTGAGTAATGATATTACCTACATACACAGTAACATTTGTATTAGCAGTCAATGTAGTTGTTGGTAGGCTTTCAATATAATATTTGTTCTTTAATACTGTATAACCCGCAGCACCAGTACCAGTTCCGTTAATTAGAATCTGTGGTTGGCTAGTATACCCGTGTCCTGGATCAATAACTTCAAAGCCACTTATAGTATTATTAGTATAATTTACTGTGGCTATAATACTTGCTCCGGTACCGCCCCCGCCAGAAACTGTAACTACTGGTGGGCTAGTGTATCCAGATATTGTATAATTTGATGTTGTAATCGATACATTCGATGCTAGATTACTACCGTTACGATAGATATAAGTATTTCCTGAATAAGTGTTTGATGCAAATGTTCCGGTAATATTTGTTAAATGTATTACCGAATCTGCTATAGTTGAAGCATAGACAGTACCGGTTGCGCCGCTAATTGGTTGAGTTATCGTGTCTCCGGCAATTGCAGTTACGTTATTAAACAACGATAAAGTTGTCACTAATACATTGGCCGTAATTCCAGGATTTGTTAGAATTACTTTACTAATACCGTATGTGTGGTTATTATACCATTGATTATACTGTGGTAATGTACTTAGATTAGTTCCATCAGAGCTCAATGTTCCATTTGGACTACGATATGCGTATGCATTTGCAGATGTTCCGGACTCGATATTGATATAAGTCGCAGGAATATCAAAATCTGTAGTGTCGCCATAGTACTCATCAGTACCTGCATAATCTATTAGATATTCTCGGATACTGGTTCTATAAGGCTTTACCTCATTAATATAATTCTCATAATAATTTTGGTTATCAGGAATATAATTTGGTGGCTGATTCAATTTTCTTAGTTGATGGAAGATGCTAATGAAACTTGTCTTAAATACCCAATCAACTGATGGTTGTTCTGTTAGGATATAATTAATCATAACAAAGAATAACTCATTGAAATTTACCTGCAGATTATCAATAAAAATATTGTTTTGTATCGCATTAAAGATAATACGTATTTCATTTGTTGCAACATTTGAAGTGTATAACTTGCTGCTTAGTTGTATGGTACCATTTTGTATGCCCACTAGGCTTTGTGTAGAATCTGTATTTACTCGATAAATTACAAATTGATTGTTACCATTATTCAATACTTTGATTGTGTCCCCGACGGTTAAAGTCAGTGCAGATACATCAGTAACTGTGTTTACTACATGCGTAGGTAATACCGTAGAATCATATGAAGAATCATACCAATCCGCAAAACTCCAATAGAATGGAGTATAATAGCGTTGTATTTGTGTTGCTATCCAGGTATTTGCAATTAAAACATAAGTTACCCATAACCCATTTTCAGTTTCATCATTCAATACCAATACAGTATAGCCCATTGGTTTTGTAGATTTATCTATATACGATAATTCTGCATGGGTATCTACTTGTAAATCATATGTTGTAGATGCTGGTAATGGGGCAGACTCATATAACGGTGTAATATTATATTCTTCCACAATTGGATTTTGAATTAATATTCCGTTAACATATTCTACAAAATTCTTTAAAGCTGTTAATCTATTGACAAACAATGTTTGATTTGGGTTTACTCCCAAACCAATACTAGTCTGCGGAGATAGGCCTGCATTCGGGACTGCGGCACCATTGGCATCTATTCCGCTTAGGCTATCAACCATCTTGTTAATGATTCTAGTAGGAATTATACTACCGCCGTTACCTTCTTGGACTAATTGATATTCACTGTGTAGAATATTTGTATTCTTTAAGGTATCATAATCAGCATGAAGTGTAGTAGTGTTTCCAGTCAAATAATCACTGACCCCGTACAAACTGATAGTATCGCCACGCACTACTGCTGCATAAGGAATACTCTGAGCTTGTGGATTCTCTATCAAACTTGCAATTGTTGCTACAGTATTTTTATGAGTAGATTTAATATCTAAACTAGTTTTTCCAGAAACCCAATAATAGTACTTGCTTGTTACTAATTTTGTAACAGGATTAATTTTACTTTCGACTACATAAGCACTATTGTCCGGATATAATGGTGTTCCAGAGCCAGTATATGCGCTGGGAGGCATATCGCTTTCAACCCATTCGCATACTTGAATCTTACTTCCCGGGAATGTGCGTCCCCAATTATTTGTACGGTAAGATAAATCTCCTCGCTCATAATCTAAATAACGAACAGAATCAATATTCCACCAAGTCTGCGTCACTTGCTCAGGTCCCCAATGGAAATCTAGACTGTTTGCTAAATTAGGTGTACTGTCCACCCCACCAACTGTATTATAAACCGCAGGATCATAGGCTGTAATATAATCCAAATCTTCAGCGGCAGCGCCAAGAATTTTACCCTTTGCTGGATCAATGTAATCCAAATTGGTTAATAAAGTGTTATTAGAATTATTATACAAGTATAATCTACTGATACTGTCTATATCAACTTTTGGTTGTTGACTTTCAACTATATCCCAACCCACATTGCCACTGAAATTATTATAGGTATAATAAGTTCCGGCATTACTAATCGGCACATATGCCCCACTTAGAGGATCTATTGTTAAACTATTACTATCTCCAGGAGCACCGACTAGCATAGTGTTACCATTCATAGCAACGCTATATCCAAACTGATCGTTTGTGCTAAGACTGCTATTGCGCAGGCGCTGAACTAATACATACTGATCCAATGTTGATGTTGTAAACGATCCATTTACTAAACCATATATGTATACTGTTCCTGAACCTGCAATAGTATCTGCAAAACTAGTTGATCCATAGTCAAATAGTGTGGCATCCGAATCAAAAGTCACTGCATTGTATGCTCCGCCACCAACAGCACCAATTACTAATGAAGAACTATCAGGGCTTGATATAATTTGGCTTCCGAATTGAGTCACTTGATCAGTTTCTGGATGCAATAATGATTGCACACTGGTATGTACTGATATACCTAAATTTGCCAACGCATTGCTAGGTCCAGAACTTAATATTAGTTTCTGATACGGCGTAGCAACATTACTATTAATTGTCAATGCCCCATATCCTTGGGCAATTGCAGAAACACCAGGTATGCCCGCCGAATTAATAGTTGCTGCTAGATTAGCTACAGTATTTGATGTAAATGTAATATCAAAACCGTTAATACGCATACTGTCACCAGGAACAATTATTGGGTTTGTGTTACTGGTAATGGTACCATAACTTGCTCCTTGATTTACAAATCTATAAACAATTCCGCTATAGTAACCGGGTGCGCTATATCCAGGGCTTGCTACATACACATCTGCATTGTTTCCAGCAAGATATGTTGTCAATCCAAATGCTGCACCACTAGTAGGTGTAGGCGCAGTTAATTGCTCCAACTGTTGAATGGTGTTTGTATCTATAGTGATCAAAGATCCAATAACAGGTGTTGTGCTAAAAGAAACTGCGTTTGAATTTGTTGTAAAACCAGTAGTTATTACATTACCGTTTAATGTTACTTTTAAGGTACTTGTGTTTATAGGATATTGAGTAAGGTATACTGAACCGTTGGCAATAAATGATTCTACACTACGATCATATACATAAACTGCGCCGGCAGCGTTAATTCCATTTACTGATTGGTACGGAGATCCAATTACGACTTGTCGACCATCCGTAGTGGTTTTAATTGTGTGTCCAAACTGTGCATAAGCACTGCTGCCAACGGTAATCGTGTTAGTGTAACTATAATAACTTGTGGTGTTTGCATGGTAAACATAAACATTACCTGCATTAGGTGCACTTACATATAACCAGGTACCATCGGCACTTGCACTTACACTTGATCCAAACGCATCACCGGTATTACTACCCCAAGGGCTTGTCAATGTTTGATTCCAAGGGAAACTTATATTACCGTCAAATTTATGAATATGCACTCGACCATAATCAGTAGAACCATTACCAGGATCACCAACATATAATAAATTGCCCGCAGTGTCTAAACTACTACCAAATTTACTTACGTTATTTCCTGGATGAGCACCGATATTAGCAACCTGCGTGAACGTGTAGTTGTTTGATACGTTTGCAACAAAGGCAATTACATTGCCATTGCCAAGTGTTGGTATTCCGGCCACTGCGAATGTTCCGCTGGTATTGATAGCCACCACTTTACCAAAACCACCATTACCAACATAAGTATTTGCGGTTAGCTTCATGCTTGGATTTAAGAAACTTACATTGCCGACCCAAGGAGTTGATTTATTGTAAACTGCCCATCCGCCAGTTATATCATCATTATCAACCCAAAGTTTGTCATTGTCCAACCATCCCTGTGGCGGGGTTATACTATTTAAATCTGTAGGTGCTTTAATTCTAGAACTTTGTAGATGGAATATAGATCCAGATCCAGTGATTTTCATTGCAGATTTTAGTTGATCGCCACGTTGACCATAGAATACTACATTAAAATTATATGGATCAGTTACCGAATAAACTTGATAAAATCCATCTATTCTTACATCAAAGCCTTTGATTAAAACTAAATCGCCATAAACAAAACTGTGTTGGCTATTAGTTGCCACAGTACCTATATTATCAACGCTATAACTTACATTAGTCACGCTTAAGTTAGTTTCTGTAACTCGATATACATTCCAATTATTTGTTGCATCTTTAGCGCACCAAATTGTAGTCCCAATACCCATTGATTGGATATTAGCATTTAGTTGTGCGTAATATCCAGTGTCAAATATCGTAGTTGACACATCGTTTATATCTACATAGCCTGCAGTCTGTATGTCATTTTTATAATTACTGGTATTTGATCTGTTCAAATATATATTTGGCTGGAATCCAGAGCTTGCTATATATACGTTACTTGGATATATGCCAACTATATTGTTACTGCTTGTGGTGGCATTATTAGCTAATAATGTAAATGTAAACGGATCTCCGTTAAACGTGCTTTCGGTCAATACAACTTCAACATATTGATTATTGTTTAACGCACCGTATTCACCAACACGCATTGCCCATTCTTCATACAAACTTATATTACTACTGATTCCGTTAAAACCTGCTGCAGTAAATGCTGTAATAGCGTTCTTTGTACCTTTTTCTCGGATAAAGCCTTGATAAAACTTTGCCTGTGTGACTTCATCAATACCAAAGTTTGTTAAATAATCGCGTGGTTGGAATCCAATGGTGCTATCACTATACAAGTGGAAATCACCCAATGTTTCTGGGTTGTCAATATCATTAAATCTATTAAACTTCTCGGCATTGTAACTAAAGTTTGGTAACAGTCCTGTCTTTAATTCTGAACTTGTCAATTGCGCCCAATAATTGGGGTTGAATGTAGTAGAGCCAACCACATCTTGAATTGCCGTGTATTTGTTACTCTTATAGCTGACCAAACTGCCCATGGCATAATCAGTGCCCTGTTGCCAAGCATCAACGCTGGTGCTATTAAACATAAATCCAGGAGGATTCATTGCCCCGGTCCATGAGCCTGTTTTCTTACCAACAAGTTTAAGTCTGTACTGTCTATTACCTAGTTCCGGAACGTATATAATATCGTTAAAGACATCAATGTTATCAAAAATTATTACATGTTCGTATTCAACAATGTCCAATTTCACTAAACTTAAAGTTTGACCGCTATTGGCAGTCACAGTAAACGTGTTACCATTTACAGTACTGGCCCTTGTAACTGACATTTGGTTATACTTGACAAAATTGTAATTTGTATCAAGAATTCTACTTTGATTTGGTTGATTCTGTATTTTATCCACTACTCCAGAAGTGGTAGTTAAATTTAGTTTATTCAATATCGGACTTAATACTAGAACACTGCCCGCAGTCCATCCTTGTTGAGCCCATGTTAAAAATTCTTTTATACTTAATAAGAAATCTCGTTGTACTCCTAGATCAGGATCGACATCAGTTAATTGTATTCCAATTCCTCGCAAATATCGTTGATAACTTACTAAAAAATCAACTACCTGTTGGCGATTGGCAAATTCAAATCCATATGGTACTGCTACTTTGTACTTTTGATAATCGTTGTAAACTACTCCAGCATCATTTAATACTGAAATAGTATAGGAATTATTATTTGCTAGACTTGGGATTATAGTAAAATATGGTGAGTCGAAATCAAATCCGCTTACAGTAAATCCGCTGGCAGTTTTTTCAATCACAACTCCACTATATGTGATGGTATTCGTTGGGGTAGATTTATATAACTCAATCGTATAACTCTCGTTAGGTATCACTACCCCGTTGTTTGTACTTGTTGGGCTACTTTGTTCTGCGACTACTTCAATAAAACTTTGATCAGTATACGCTGCCATCTTGTAGGCTAATTGTACTGTCACATTATCTAAATATTCGTATAGCTTTGTTCCGGGATCAATTCCTTGGTTACGTAAGTATTCTGCTATCCAGTTAACATATCCTGCGGCTCTATAAGTAGTTGTTCCGTTTGATGTCCCGTTAACAGTAATTGCTGCTGGAGAGATACGTTGAAGCGAATCACTTAGAACGTATTGATTTAACTTGGTATTTTTATAATAGCGGCCAATATCTATTAGACTACCGAAATAAAATGCTGGATGACTTAGTGCCAATGCCTGTTGCATTGCAAAGGCAAAATCACTGCTACGACGCCATACTGTTTCGACAGGGCCGCAATCACCAATTTTAAAAGTACCGCTGGCATTACTGTTACTAGCACTTTTTACTGCGAAATCGTTAGGTGGGCGTAATGCGCCGGTATCATCTACAGGAATTAAATTTAATAAATCAGGGCGCACAAAACGTGCATCTGTATATGAATCACCGTTATTCCAAACATAGCCTGCAGCTAGATCATTCCATAATACTAAATTACCGCCAGTATACGGTGCCGGACCATAACGGGTTTCCCACCATGATGGTTGTTCAGTAAAGCCCAGCATCTCCCAAGGATTTGTGTGTGGACGATCAGTATCATAAAAATACTTAAATATACCACGCCAATAGCCTAACAATGGTTCCCCGTCAATTGAGTCTACTAATTTATTGTAGTTCCAAGTAAAAGCATTGCCATTTACAAAATAACTATTAGTAATATAATCAACTCTATTACCACCAACCCATTGTAAAAAACTATCGGTTAATAGCTGGGTGAACTCTTGATTACTATAATCACTATCCCTAAACTTTCCGGGCATATAATCATAGATGTCAAATACATTTTTTGTGTAATCAACTTTAATATTATTGTAGATGCGTTTTTCAAACTCTAATAATAACTGATCACGGTAATCGCCCCAAGCAGGCGTAATACTACCATCATGACCCTGAATTACATTAATTGGGTTTTGATATGTTGTATCTAAATAGATACTTGGTGTAAATTTAGGATACAACCCCAACTTGGTTGGTGTTTCTGGAATATAATTACCATCGGTATTTGAATATTCGTTTATAGTAATTACGTCACCGACTGTCAGCGGAGCTGTTATTGTAACTCCCGAACGGGTAGCATCAAATGTATAATCTTGTCCCTTGACCAATTGAACGTTATTTTGATAAACTAGCACAGCATTGTTGCTTAGAGTAGTGTCACTAAAAATATTCGATATTTCATAGTCTACTATCTCAGTACTTAATACTGTGTATGTTATGGTATTTTTAATGCTACCGTATGGTACCATATCGCTATAGTACCAAGCAAAACTTTTATTTTTTACTGCATTAATTTGTAATAATAATGTGTCAAGTAATACTGGAATATTACTAAAATCTAATCCTGTAGTTCTAGTACTTAATTCTATAATTTTATTTTTAATTTTGCTATATTCATAGCGAGCCAAATCTAAACTTTTTATAAAATTTGTATCTGAATCGACTAAAAATAACTCGCTATACATCACTGGGCTTGCATGTTGCAATATACTTCCGCCCTGTGCTTTGATCTGCACATCACGCAGATTACTAACTCCTGGAACTACCCCACTGATTTGGTTGCTATTACCCACCATTGTTGTTAAATGGTTGCGCAATTGCCCTAATGTTAGAGTTGAAAAATTAGCATTGGCACTGTTAAAATCCAAATTCTTTGGGATTTCGTAATAACCCTGTTGGCTTATTTGACTACTATTATAAATTAATATATCAATTTGATCACCAGCAACCAGCGATGAATCTGTTATATGTGCGTAACTAAGTACCCCGGTAGGTGTTACAATCGAGTAATTCTTAGATTCTATACTGTTAATGTATACTCTAAAGTAGGGGGTTGATGCCTCAGTAGATGCCGGAATATCAATCTTAAAATACGGATTATTACCGTCATATATTCCGCTTATAATTTGAAACTGTTTAGACTTTTCTGTATTAGTAGTCCAAGTATTTCTTAAATTATAATCAGTTAGACTTGTATTTTGTTGTAGTGTACCAACATTGTTGATTGCAACGCCAACTACATCTAATTGTGTACTATTATCATGATAATCAAACGTATCAGTATCAAAGTTATTAGTGAATTGAATATCACCAATTTGGTTAAAGTTTCTATAACTTAATGGGAAACCCAGCACTGGGTCAGATGCGCCTGATCCCTGCTTATATGAAAATATTGGAGTCCCGACAAATGTACTATTTGAATATGTGCTTAGACTTACATCATTACTATCAATAACATCAAACATTGGTGCTTGATTTATGCCAGTTTTTTGTTGCCCTTTGTGCCAATTTGCGCCATCGTACCAGTATTCAATTCCTTTGTTAGGTCCCTGTAATACTACCAAATTATTATTTGGGCTTATTACATAATCAGTTGCTGGTACCAAATTAATCACATTTGCAGAGAGTGCTGGAATGTAAACGATATTAATTTCAAAAATTTGATTTCTTACTGTAGGATCAAAGTCATTGGCAAATATAACTCGCATACCCTGCGTTAGAGCAGGAGTTGCAGCATAACTTACACCATTAACAGTTGCTGCCGGAATGTTGTAACCAGCAGTTTGCAGTTCTATTGTGGTTCGGGCATCTGTAATTGTAAAATCTATTAGATCCACAGGTGCTTTGGCTACTCGACCAAAGTTATATAATTGTAAATCTGCTTCAAATTCAATAATAGGACGGGTCGCACGTAGAGCTTGGTTTAATATTGGTGTGGTATTATTGTATTGTGCTGTTGCATTTATAATATCAATATGAAACCATCTATTACTTCTTGTCCAAGGATTTAAATCACTACTGGCTCGATTAATTGTAAGATAGTCTAAATTAGCGATGCCATTAGCCGCGTATGCTTCGGGAGTTTGAAAAGTTGATACGTCTAATAATTTTATAGAGTCACCAACACCTTCTATATAATATGTATTACCTGCATAACTACTTGGAACTGCACTAGAGTCAAACGTTACTTTTAATCCGTTACTGAATATAACACCGTTTGGACTTTGATAATTTTTTGCTCCAATGATATCTGTGTCGACATTTACTGTAGTATCAGTTACCACTAACAATTCTAGTTGGCCTGCATAAGATGCATCGACACCATCTTGGTAATAAATTACTGGTAATGGTGCAGTAATGTCTGGCATTGGTTTAAACACATTATAGATTAGATAATCAGAATCTAAATAATAACTATACTCTGCACGACTAACGCCAGATTTAACAAAAACTTTCTGCCCCGCAGTGATTGTAAATGCCTGAGCTAACGGATTTAATGTTACTATAGGATCAGCATCATTGCTTAATGTTATTTGCCAAGCATTTAATCTATTTGCAACAGGAACAATCTGTGAATTAGCTGTCCAAAATATAGCATCAAGATCTCCGTTAACAAAAATTAACGATTTTAAATTTATTTGGTTGGATGAGCTTACCCCATCAAATCCGCCCTCACTAGTAGCAACTATAGTGCTTAATCGTTGCCCTTGCACTTGACTATAATGAAGTTGCGTACTTAAATCAACAACACCAGCTAGGTGCATACGTACATAATTGTCTTGTGCAGTGGGTTGTGGTACGTTAAAAGTTATAGTGCCAACGTCAGCACCATTATTAGTTACACCGAGTACATTTCTACTGCTTAGATTTGTCTGATTTAATTTTAGACCAGATACCCCAGGACTTGACTGTATCCAGAATGGATATCCGGGTTGGTTCACAATGAATGTGTACGTGCCACCATAGGCTAATCTAATTGTGGGATTATCAACACCGTTGGCAGTCGAGAACATGTAGCTACCAGTATTTGGATTACGTGTTACTGTGAATGTTTCTTGGGTAGGAACTTGTGCACCAAATACTGAAATAGCATCGGGGCCATCTTCTAACCAATAATATTGTGCAAAGTTCACAAATTTGTCAAAATCAAACAAGCCATCAAAACTATAAGATTCATTAGCAAACATTCTAGTTTGATTATCAGTCAATCCGCCGTAATGATTAACTTGATTAATCAAATCAATATAACTACTAAAAAAATCAATGTTGTCGGTAGTTTTGTTTTTAACAACAACACTAGGCTCAAGTTGATAGTTTTGTCTTAAAGTCGTAGGTTCGGGAACATAATTATCTGTGCTTTTAAATGTAGGAGCAAACTTACGGCCAATGTAACCATTAATATTTCTCAAATCAGGTTGAGTTACTAATTGGTCCAGTGTGGCATTTAAAAACTTTTGATTTGTGTCTGTTCTAAAAACTTCTGGTAGGAAGTTGCTGGTTTTTATTTGTGCCATATTAAATTACGATTCCTAATCCTGCGAGGGTTTGATTAATTTGTGCCGCGGTAATTGCACTTATGATTTGTACATTATTTGCGGTTGCTGCACTTACCATGATTTCATTTGGGTTTGCATTAATTTGTAGCAGACTTCCAAAGGCAATATTTGTATTGCTGGGTACTATGATAATGCTTGCTACATTTGGTGCTAATACATTATGCAAGTATGTACTTAATTCACTAAAATAGAAAGTATCACCGAAGCTCCAATTGCTAGGATCAAAAAATTGATTAATCGCTGCAATAGTACTACTTATTATATCAGTATCACTTACGTTTACATTAGGATTTTTAACAATCTTAAATGTTGCCTGCAGATTACTATCTGCTTTATCGCCAAATAAAGGTTTGTAAACTCCCGAATTATAAACAATGGTGTCACTTAAAGCCTTATAATTTTCAAGACTAGTTGAGCCAGTGCCGTATAAAGTTTTTAAATCATCATTTGACGGTGGGGTTGGCTCTGTTAAAGTTCCAGTAGTATCTTGAATCCAAGCAAGATAATCTTGACTGTATTGGGTAGTTAGAATATACAAGTCCATAATATTATTGGGGCTTGGGTCTATTCTACGATCATTAGGACTACTATGTCTATATTGGAAATAGAGTTGTTGTCTGCCTGTTTCAGCAATATAGTTTGTTAGCGGGCTACTTAATATTCTTGTAGTTGAGCTTCCGTTTGTAGTCACCGTCAATTGATAAAAATTGTTTTCACTAGTTGCGTAAAATATTTGCCCGTTTACATATAATGTTAGCGCTGCATTGATCGCACTTTGTGTGGCATAGCTTGTCACTACTGTGGTATTATCTACAGGTATAGTTGTGATAAAGTTATCAGTGTCTGTTACCTCTGTGAAGAATACATATTTTTTGTTTGGATTTACTGTGGGTGCAACAATATTAGTAAACAAATCTGGATTATCTGGAGTACCACTGTTATTTGTGTCCGGAAATGTCAATAAAATTTCTGTATTATTGACATAACCATCAAGACCTATTACAGAATCGTGTATATACCAAGTACTGTCTTGTCCGATTGGAGTTGAGCTATCAGCCTGGGTATTTGTTTTTAATACTGTAATTTGATCAGTGATTGTTAGTCCAGTTTTACTGTCAAACACTTTAACTTCTGGATCAAAATAAAATCTTGTTTCGCCAACACTTTGGAATACGTATTGAAGCCCTCGATGAACTATATTATAGTTTATGCCGTTGTATGTAAGTGCCACAAGCCAACTTGAATCTAATCCAGTACCAGCGGTACTACCTTGATTAGTAAGACTGAATGCACCGAGATTTAAATCTTGTGGTAATATAATTTGCCAAGATTGTTTTGATACATTATAACTTAATCCAATGTTTTGATAACTTTGCAGTAATCTAATCATCTGTGATGTAAATGATGATCCAGGTAAATCATTTTTAAACACTGGAATAATTGTATCAACTACTGCACCTGTGGGGATATTAACGCTTAATTGTATTGGGAACCCGGCATTTGAGCTTACTACGGACGCCCATAGGTATGTATTCTCATTTGGGTATGTACTTGTGCCTGTTTGGATAGTATTCTGCGCATCAAAAAATTTACCAGCGCCTGCGTTAAATCTTATCAATGAACCAGTTGTGATATATTGTAAATTACTACTTACCCCAAATCCAATTTGATAAGGTGTTACATAACTTGTTGTTGGATAAAAATATCCTGTACTACTATTACTTGATGCGCTAGATTGTCCCCAATAGGTTGATGTTGTTGGTGTATATCTTGGAAAGTTTGCATAGTAGTAATGCAACATGTCTTTACTAGCTATCAATGGTTGTACAGTATTATAGATTACATTATATAAATCTGTGGGTGTATTAAAGCTAAAAGTATTGCTAGTTGTAGGAGTTTGGGTATATATTATTCCGTCATCACAGAATATATTTGTGCTGGAGTATTTGCCAGTGACATCTAATACATCTAAATATCTACTAATTCCGCTACTGCTACGATTAACTGCTTTTACTTTTAAAATACTACCAAAGTTTGTGTACGGGAATAGATTGTAATCTTCTCCGGTAATCATACGATTTTGTGTGTAGTATTGTGCCGGTGCTTTTGTGCGAATATCGTCTATACTTTCACGAGTCTGACTGTTATTAACTGTGTAATATAGACTTGCGCTAATTGTAAGAGTTTCCACTTTATTGTTACGACTTACGTAATTTAAGGGAATAGTAATATTCTGCATTTCATCGGGTGTTACTTTATATTGCAGTCCGTTACTAGTTCTATAGTAAAGTCTATATACACCCTGCGGAATATTTGCAAAACTGCCATCACCAAATACTAAATCAATTTGATCATTAGTCTTTGAGTTTATTTGATATAGGTTTCTATTTGTGCTTTGATTATAGATGATGTTTATACCGGCGATTGCAGGCACTGCACTCCATTCTGTAGTAGGATTGCCTTTTACATCTAATTCGTATAGCCATACGTCTGTGTTATTAATATTATTATAGTTTACATTTACAACACGATTAGGTAAACTTTGTTGCAAATTAAAATCTTGTGTGGCCAAAGATCCCTGTTTAAAATAAACAAAAAATCCAGTATTATTACTACCGTTTCCTAAATTATCATTGCGATAAAGAATATTAAATTTGCCCGAAGGAGTAGGATTAGGTTCGTATATGTAATTTTGATTTACTGTAGTAGCACTAACTGCTTCAAAATTAACTTGGTTACCCTCTACTAGAGCGTTAAAACTATACTTGGGCAACACTCCGGGAACTAGATTAATACTGTACTCATCAGTCTGAATCCCATTAATTGATTGGCTTGCCCCTGGTTTTCCGATTGCTTGATTGGTGATGATTGACGCATTTAAAATCGTAGTCATCTGCTCTTGCCAATCAGGGTTGGCGGTGTCATTCCACGAAATTAGTAAATTGCTTAGGTTTAGCCCGTTACTGTCAAATAGATTTTCGGTAGTTTTTACACTATCTATTTTTAAAAACCCGCTGGCAGTGATATTACGTTTGGGATTATAGCTGATTAATCGAGCAAGTTTTAGAATACTATCACGACGTTCTGCAGTGTCAAAGAAGTTTTCGCGGGCATTCATATCGCCACGGAAAGCCAAACTTTGACCTAAAAATGCGATTAAATCTATTAGAGCAACGTATTCACTACTCTCTGTAAAGTCATTAAAATCTTCAGGGTAGTATGTACGCAAGTAGTCAATCATGGTCTTGCGTAGAGTTTCAAAGTCGTAGCTTTGGAAATCAGCTTGTTTGAATGTTTGGTAAACCTGTGTCCAATCCTGATTTACTAATAAATTTGTCTGACGAGTAGTTATTGACATCTAAATATATCCGTTATCATATATTTATTTAAAAAATAAACTACGTAGTTTATTAGTAAGGGCCACCAGCAGTTAGACTGCTCGAATTCGCATCAAATTGTAGGCTAAGAACTGTAGATTGATTTGTAGGGATAAAGACTAAATCA
>Ga0316220_1002025_pt1 | contig 19869 bp, 17 predicted proteins | sample TBH18005metaG_FD_203632 | JGI IMG/M metagenome (GOLD analysis project Ga0316220, IMG submission 203632) | Freshwater microbial communities from Trout Bog Lake, Wisconsin, USA - TBH18005 | ecosystem: Environmental > Aquatic > Freshwater > Lake > Hypolimnion/Profundal zone | place: USA: Wisconsin...
GCGGCGGCGCGGAACGTGACGATTGTGCCGGAGATCGAGATGCCCGGGCACTGCACGGCGGTGATTGCGGCGTATCCGGAGCTGGGCTCGACGAAGACGCCGCCGACACAGCCGGCGAACACGTGGGGCATCCACTACAACCTGTACAACGTGGACGACGCGACGTTCACCTTTATGGAGAATGTGCTGACGGAGGTGATGGAGCTGTTCCCCAGCCCGTTCATCCACGTGGGCGGCGACGAGGCGGTGAAGGACCAGTGGAAGGGGAACGACGCCATCCAGGCGCGGATGAAGGAGTTGGGCGTGAAGGATGAGGACGGGTTGCAGAGCTACTTCATCCAGCGGGTGGAGAAGTTCCTGAACGCGCATGGGCGGCGGCTGGTGGGGTGGGACGAGATACTGCAGGGGGGGCTGGCGCCGAACGCGACGGTGATGTCGTGGCATGGGGTGGAAGGTGGGCTGACGGCAGCCAAGGCGGGGCACGACGCGGTGCTGACGCCGGTGCGTCCGCTGTACTTCAACTACCGACAGGGCGACGGTGCGGACGAGCCTCCGGGGCGCGCGCCGCTGAACACGCTGAAGGATGTGTACCAGTTTGAGCCGGCACCGTCGGCGAAGCTGACGGAGGCGGAGCGGGCGCACATACTGGGCGTGCAGGCGAACATCTGGACGGAGTTCATACGGACGGAGCCGCGGGTGGAGTACATGTTCTTTCCGCGGGCGGCGGCGCTGGCCGAGGTGGGCTGGTCTCCGGAGGCACGGGACTGGCAGAGCTTTCTGGGGCGCATGACGGTGGAGTACGCGCGGTACAAGGCGCTGGGGCTGGGCGCGGCGGACACGGTGTTCCGCGTACGGACGGACGAGACGCTGGACGCGGCGGCGCACACGGTGAAGGTGGCGCTGAGGAACCAAGCGGAGTACGGAACGATTCGGTACACGCTGGACGGAAGCGCGCCGCGGGCTGCGTCTGCGGAGTACAAGGAGCCGCTGGAGGTGCAGTTGCCAACCAAGCTGCGTGCGGCGACGTTTGTGGACGGGCGCGCGGTGACGCCGGCGATTACGCGTCCGCTGGACGAGCTGAGCGTGCGGCGGCGGGACGGGCGCGAGATGCAGCCATGCTCGGACGCGCAGGCGATACAGATAGACGACGACGCGCCACTGAAGGGCGAGCGGGCGGTGTTCTTTTTGACGCTGCTGAATCCGTGCTGGATCTACAAGGATGCGGATTTGGACGGGATTGCGGGCATCGAGGCGGGTGTGGGGCAGATTCCGTGGAACTTCATGGTGGCGAAGACGTCGAAGCCGGTGCTGCGCGCGCCGGAGACGCCGGACGGCGAACTGCAGGTGTACGCGGGCAAGTGCACGGGCAAGCCACTGGTGAGTTTGCCGCTGGCGCCTGCCGTGGGGAACGACGCCATCACGACGCTGAAGGCGGCGATGCCGAAGATGAGCGGACGGCAGGACCTGTGCTTCACGTTCACGCGCAAGACGAACGACTGGATATGGGCGGTGAACTGGGTGCAACTGGTTCCGGCGGGCGCGGCAAAGCCGTAGCGTCAAGATTCGTGACGGTACATGGGCCAGTTGAGGTAGCGCGAGACGGCCTCGTGGACGGAGTCTGCGACGGAGGAGAAGCTGGCGGCGACGTGGTGCTCGAAGCCGTTCTCGCAGATGTAGCGGAGCAGCTTTTGCATGGCGGGGATGCGGACGACGCCGGCGCCGCCGAAGGTCTTGAGGGGGTCGCTGGTGAACTCGCCTGCGCCGACGTAGCCGCGGATGGAGCCGTGGAGGTCGTCTGTGGAGAAGCGGGCGAAGGACATGGCTCCGGCCTTGACGCGGCCGTCGCAGGTGCCGAAGGTGTTGAGCTTGCCGACGGTGCCGGCGATGATGGCCTGGAAGTCCATCTTGACGTCTGCGAAGAAGTGCTTGGGCAGGTTGGAGCAGTGGAAGCAGACGGCCTTGTCGGGGTCGTCGCCGTAGTTATTGTTCCAGTCGAGGAGGGCGCTGGGGGTTTCTGATGCGAGGGCGAGGGCGACCATGCTGATGGTACCGGCGACGTCGGTCTCGCATGCGCTGGAGAAGAGGTTCTCGCTCATCATGCTCATGACGGTGCAGGGGACGACGCCGAGGAACTCCTCCATGGAGGTCCAGCACTGGATGGCGGAGACGGAGAGGTCGGCGGACTTCATCCAGTCGTCAATGACGGCGCCGAGCTTGGCCATCTTGAGCAGGGCGGCCTCGGGGACGCCGGCGGTGGGGACATACTGCTTGATGGCGGCGAGCTTGGCGGTGGCCGCGTCGTCGGAGTCCTTCATGCGGGTGATGCGGCCCATGACCTCGGAGAGGTCGAGGGTCTCGACGGTGATGCCGGAGGCCTCGAGGAGCTTTTCGGAGTAGCGGACGGTGTTGAAGGCGGTGGGACGCGCGCCGATGGCTCCGATGCGGAGGTTGCGGAGGCCGCGGACGACGCGGCAGACGGCGGCGAACCAGGCGAGGTCGGCGACGAATTCGGCGGAGTCGGGGGCTTCAGTGTGCAGGCGGGTGAGGGAGTAGGGTATGCGGTACTGCTGGAGGTTGTTGCAGACGGACATCTTGCCGCAGAAGCTGTCGCGGCGGTCGGCGATGGTCATGCGTCCGGCGTTGTCGGGGGTGGCCTGAATGAGGACGGGGACGCGTAGGCCGCTGAGGCGGAGGGTGTCCGCGACGGCGCGCTCGTCGCCGAAGTTGGGCAGGGTGACGATGACGCCGTCGATGTCGGCGGCGTGCTGCTGGAAGAGGGCGGCGCAGCGCTTGGCGTCGGAGTAGGTCTCGACGGCGCCGTACTTGGTGTCCTGCTCGGAGAGGACGACGGAGCGGATGCCTGCCTTGGCGAGGGCGTCGATCATCTGCTGACGGCCGCTCTTGGCGAGGTGGTCTGGAAAGAAGCCGCGATTGCCGACGATGATGCCGAAGGTCATCTGTTTTGCCATGATATTTCTCCTTGTTCTACAGCGACTGAAAGCGTTTTATGCGGTGGAACTGAAGTATTTCGGAGGCGATGCGAGCAGACTAGGCCTTTTGGGGGCGGAAGCGGATGGTGTAGAAGGCGCCGAATGTGGTCATGAGCAGGCCCCACCAGAAGGTGCCGTGATATTGCGAGAGGACGATGCCGACCGGCGGATGGGAGAACTCCCAGATGCCGATGGCGAGGAGCACCAGACCGTAGGCCAGCGTGAGGACGCCAACGAAGAACCAGATGGAGAAGCGTTGATAGACGGGCATGTATTTTCTCCTTTGTGTGCGGCTACCAGAAGATGACGTTGAGGGCGATGAGGACAAGGGCGACGATGATGGCCCAGAAGATGGGGCGTTTGTGGAGCGGGAGGTCGCCCTCGGAGGGGATCTCGGTGGCTCCATAGACGAGGCCGTTGAGTTCAGCGATGGGGCGGGCTTTGGTCAACAAGCTGACGACGACGGTGACGAGCACGCAGATGAGCCAGGACCACATGGCGCGGTAGATGTTCTCGCTCATGGCCTGAACCTTGTCAATGATGAGCTGCGAGGCGTGGGGCTGGAGGATCATGAAGCGGATGTTGTTGGGGTTGGCGCGGACGAAGGCCCACAGGCTGATGGAGGAGACGGTTCCGCAGAGGAGGCCCCAGAAGCCGCCTTGACGTGTGGCGCGCTTCCAGAGCATGCCGAGGATGACGGTGCCGAAGAGCGGGGCGATGAAGAAGCTGAAGAGCGCCTGCACGTAGTCCATGATGCTGGCGGCGCTGGCGACGAGGTAGGCGGTGCCGATGGAGATGACCATGCCGACGACGGTGCACCAGCGTCCCATGGCGACGTAGTGCTTGTCGTCGGCCTTCTTGTTGATGTAGGCGCCGTAGATGTCGTAGGTCCAGACGGTGGAGAAGGCGCTGACGTTGCCGGCCATGCCGGACATGAAGCCGGCGACGAGTGCGGTGATGCCGAGGCCGAGCAGACCCGGGCCGAGGTAGCGCGCCATCATGAGCGGGAGGACTTCGTTGTAGGTGTGCTGGCCGGCGACGGCGGCGTTCTCGCCGACGAGGTGCATGAGACTGCCGTCGGCGTTGCGGAGCACGGCGAGGCCGAGAATGCCGGGCAGGATGACGATGAGGGGCACGAACATCTTGAAGGCTGAGCCGATGATGGGAGCCATCTTGGCGGAGCGGAGACTGTCTGCGGAGAGGACGCGCTGCACGACGAGGAAGTCGGTGGTCCAGTAGCCGAAGCTGATGATGAAGCCGAGGCCGAAGACGAGGCCGAACCAGTGGACGCCCATGGGATTGTTGGCGACGTTGCCGGTGGTGCTCCACATGTGGATGTAGCCAGCGCCAACGTTGTGGATGATTTGAGCCTTGAGGTTGTGCCAGCCGCCGGCCTCGGCCAGACCGAGGATGGGGATGAGCGCGGCGCCGGCCCAGATGAGGACGAACTGCAGGACTTCGTTGATGATGGCGGAACGCAGGCCGCCGAGGCAGACGTAGAGGCCGACGGTGATGGCACCGACCCAGATGCTGAAGTTGAAGTCCCAGCCGAGGACGATCTGCATGACCTTGGCCATGGAGTACATGTTGACGCCGCTCATGAGGACGGTCATGAAGGCGAAGCTGACGGCGCTGACGCCGCGCGCGCCCTCGCCGAAGCGGAGTTGCAGGTAGCCGGGAACGGAGTGGGTGCGGGAGATGTAGTAGAAGGGCATCATGACGATGCCGAGGAAGAGCATGGCGGGGATGGCGCCGATCCAGTACCAGTGTGTGGCGAGGATGCCGTACTGGTAGGCCGCGCCGGCCCAGCCCATGAGTTCGAGGGAGCCGAGGTTGGCGCTGACGAAGCTGAGGCCGGCGATCCAGGCGGACATCTCGCGGCCGGCGAGGAAGAACTCCTCGCTGGTGTCTGCGGCTTCCTTGTTATAGAAGCCGATGAAGACGACCATGGCGAAGTAGAGGGCGAGGATGAGGAGGTCGGCTGGGGACATCTGCGCGAGGCGGGGCATGGCGAGGGCGAGGAGGGCAGGGGTCATCGGGCGGCGTCCTTGAGAGGGAGATGGATACGGGGGAAAGAGTAAACGATTACATCAGCCACTGTCCATGAGCGATAGTGTGCGACAGCAGGAGCGAACGGGCGGTGGAGGGAGAGCGGAAGAGGAGAGATCACGGGGCGTTGGAAAAGCGTTTTTTTATGAATCGAGATGAGTGTAGGCCGAGGGGGGTGCGGCTGTCAATGGGAGAGTGCTGGCGAATCGAGGAGCAGATAGCCAGAAGGCTGCGGAGAGGGCGGACGAACAGGTGAACCGCCGGCAATGTTCGCGGCTGCCTAGCGGCGAGGGGGCGGCTCATCAGTTGCCAGAGGTGACGACTCCCGTTGTGGGGTTGAGCAGGACGACGTTGGGATTGGGAGGAGTGTTGTTGGAGAAGTCGAAGAGCGGAGCCATGGAGTTGGCAATAGCATCGTACGATCCACCGCCGATGCGCTGGCTGCTGAGGAAGGTGTCTTCGATGAAGCGCGTGATGCTGGTCTGGTCGATGGGAGTGGAATTGATGGTGTTTCTGTCCACCCAAGGGGAGATGACCAGCAGAGGCAGGCGCGGGCCATGGCCGCAGCGTCCCTGAGCGTGCAGAGTGGTTCCGTTGACGCCGGGCAGCGCAGCGGTGGGCGCGGCGGAGCCAGTGGCGTTGCTGCAGATGGACTGGTCCACGCCAGTGACTGTTGCGCTGGATCCGTTGACGACCCAGTATTCATGGTCGTACCAGCCGTCGGAGTCGTCGTAGGCGACGATGATGGCCGTAGAGGGCCAGAAAGGAGAGGACTCAATGGCATTGATCATCGTCACGAGCCAGGTCTGTTCATCGAGCGGGTCGGAGTTGCCGGCGTGGGAGTCCTGGAAGGCGGGCGGCTTGAGGAAACTAACGGCAGGCATATTGCCGGCTGAAAGCGCGGCGAGGAAATCGTTGGTGTCGTACTGGTGGTTGGCGGCGTCGGCGTTGGAGCCGATGGATGCAACCGATGTGGGGCGGGTGTGCTTGAGGTTCTGTGTGGTGGCGTAGAACTGGAAGGGTTGGTGGCGCGACACATAGTCGGCGGTGGTGTAGGTTCCGACGCTGGAGGGGTAGTTGAGCACCTGCGTGCTGCGCTTGCAGCCGGTGGTGCCGTTGGTGTTGGTGAGGGTGAGGTTGAAGCCGCCCTGGAACCATCCCCAGGTGACGTTGGCCGCGGTGAGCAGGTCGCCGATGTTGTGGCCGGTCATGTGGATGGTGGCGGAGGTGCCGGAGCATGTGTCGCCGGTGGGTTCGGAGTCGTCCACCAGGGAGTAGCCGCCGTTGCCGTCGGTTGCGATGTCGGCGCTAGAGCCGACGTCGTTGACGACGCCGTTGGTCTGGCCGGAGATGAGATTGATAGCCCCCAGCGTGGAGCCGCCGAACGTGGTGCCGAAGAAATGATCGCTCATGGCATAGTGCTGCGCGTAGTTCCATAGGGCGGTGACGGTGTTGCCGTCAAAGTAGCCGAGAGTCAATCCGATGCTGGCCGCCTTGGATGCGGTAGCGCCTGTACCGGCCAGACCGGCGGGGCTGTCGGGCGCGCCGACGTAGGCGGGGAAGAGGTCCATGGCACCGCCATCGAAGGCCTGCTGCTCGGGGGTGTAGCTGTGTTCCTGCGTCGAGACAAAGGCCTGCGAGGGATCCAGACGGAAGGGATTGAAGGCGCCGCTGCCGTTCTGGCTGTTGGAGGCGTTGGGATTGGCGGTCAGAAGGGAGGGATGCGAGATGTAGTTGTCCGGAACGGGCGTACCAGCGGCGGCGGTGAAGGTCGTCTGGCCGGAAGGATTGGCGGCGTTGGGATAGGTGCCGAAGTAGTGGTCGAAGGATTCGTTCTCATCAAAGATGACGACGACGTGTTGAATGGCCTGCGACTGGGTGGTGGGCTCCTTGATGAGGCTGAAATCGGAGCTGCAGCCGGTGATGGCAAGGAGAGGAAGGACGAGGCAGGAATGGAGAAAGGTGCGGCGCGAACGCGTCATGTGAGGCCCTCGGGGAATAAGGGTAATTGTGTGGCAGTTCACTTAACTTAAGGCGAATTGAAAGACGTGTCAATCCGTGTGCGGGAAGGATAGGTTTCCTTTGTGGAAGAGTTTGGCCCAGTCTGGGGCAAGGTAGTCTCTTCACATTTCGAGGATGACTCGCCACGTACACTCACTGTTGCTCAAAGCCTAGTGCAGCTTCGGCGGGAGCAGGAGATATTTGCGGCTGCTGTAAAGCTTATGCAGCAGCTAAACCGCAATGCGAAAGCTGATCCCGTGGTGATGCTCCTTGCGATGGCCCGAATCTTACCGCCGCAATTTCGACCACCGGACGGCTTTCCAACCAGCAAGAGCTGTCGTAACTATGTCACACCTCTGCCGACTGGGCCCAATACCATGTCATATCCGGTTGCGGTAAGGTTTTCAGCCGTAGCAATCGACCTGTGGTGTAGTGACGGTTTTCCCAAGGCCGACAAGAAGGAAGCCGTAATCGGCCTCGCGCGACAAGTCTTATGCGATCTGTTGAACCAGCATTCTCCTGTCCTTGTTCCCATCGGAGGAGAGGTCATAGAACTGCCGGTCATCGCGAATGAGGGAATCATACAGGCCCTCTATTTTCAATTGCGGCTAGATTTTGTAGCCCAGCGGCAAATAGGGATCTGCCTCAACTGTGGGGCGCACTTCCCAGTATTGAGAAGGGGTGCAAAGGCCTGTGGTGCCGGTTGCAGAACGGCACTTCGTAACCAGAAGTATTGGGATGCTCACAAGAAGACAATCAACCGCAATAGGCGGAAGAAGCATAGAGGGAGAGGATAGCGATGGCAATTTATCGTCAGAAGGGAAGCAAAGTCTACACAATGGATTTCCGGTTTCTCGGCCAGCGCATACGGGAAAGCACGAACACCCGCTCCAAGACGCTTGCTCAGAAAATCGAAGACAAGCGTCGGCAGCAGTTGGAGGAGGGGGCGGGCGGCATCAAGAAACGCCAGCAGCCGCGCATACTCTCGGTTGCCGCTACTGAGTGGCTGGACATCAAGAAAGCCACGCTCGCACCCAGATCGGTAGAGATCGAGAACGCCAATCTTGCCCATTTGCTCCCAGAGCTAGGGCGTAAGCTGACCTGCGATATTGAAGCTCGGGACATTGCACGATACCAGCAGCGCCGAATCGAGGAGGAGGCTTCCCCGAAGACGGTCAATTTGGAGATCGGGACCCTGCGAGCCATCCTGAAGCGTTCGGGCCAGTGGGCACACCTGCAACCGGAAGTAAAAATGCTGACGACAAGGGATGATGTAGGACGGGCGATTACAGCCGAAGAAGAAGCAGCACTGCTAGAGGGCTGTGCCAAATCACGCTCCCGCTCACTGGTCCCTTTCGTCACTCTGGCACTTGAGACCGGTGCGAGGTTTGGAGTCATTCGTACTCTGCAATGGGAGAGTGTGGACTTTGCGAATCGCTGCCTCAAGTGGGGCAAGGACAAGACCCCATCAGGCACGGGCCGCATCGTTCCCCTGAGCCAGCGTGCAATGGCCGCATTGAGCTTCTGGGCCACGCACTTCCCAGAGCGCAAGCCTGAGCACTATGTATTCCCGGCAGAGCGCTACGGGGCCGCTGGCGACAAATTCTGCGCCAAGGCATACAAAACCGACCCGGAGAAGCCAATCGGGAGCATCAAAGAAGCATGGGAGGCCGCCAAACTACGGGCTGGCAAGATTCTCAAAGAGAAATCCAAGGGCAGGGGATCAGATGAAGAGGCTAAGCCCTTGGCTTGTCGCTTCCACGATATTAGACATACCGCGGTGTCCCGTATGCTGAACGCGGGCGTTCCCATGGCGAAGGTTGCCAAGATCGTGGGATGGAGCCCGGCCACGATGGTACGCATGGCCTCTCGCTACGGGCATTTCTCTCTGGATGAACTGCGGGGGGCGGTGGAGAGCATCAGCGGCAAGGGAATTGAACCGGGGTCCCCGTTATATTCACCGTCATCGGGAACGCCTTACGAGAAGGCACGCGCTAACTGATTGGAAGAATTGGCTCCTCAGGTAGGACTCGAACCTACAACCCTTCGGTTAACAGCCGAATGCTCTGCCATTGAGCTACTGAGGAGTGATGGCGTATGGATGCGCCGAGCGGCGCACATTGTCCAAAATCATTTTACAACAAAGTGCGGAGGCGCGGTGAAAGCGGGTGCGTGGCGGAATGGGTTGAGATGGCAGGGGATTGCAGCCGATGGGACGGTGATTTTGACAATGCGCGGGAGTGCAGCGCAGAGTGGAGAACGGAGGGATTGATGAAGATGCGGTGGATGAGGATTGGCGGCGGGCTGGCGGTGGGATTGCTGGTGGTGATGGGCGGCGTGCGTGGCGTGGCGCAGACGGGCGCGGTGGATGATGCGGCGACGGCGAAGGCGGTGGCTGCGCAGCCTGAGGTTCCGAAGCCGGTGGCGTTCCAGAACATCGCGTACGGGCATGAGAGCGGCGTGGACCAGACGCTGGATGTGTATGTGAATGCGGCGGCGACGGAGAAGCATTTGACGCCGGTGCTGGTGTACTTCCACGGCGGGGCGTGGGTGCGCGGGACAAGGCCGAAGAGCTATGGGGGTTTCCGGAGCTTTCTGGCAATGGGATTCTCTGTGGTGACGGTGGACTACCGGCTGGGGGATGTGGCGTCGGCGCCGGCGGCGGTGCAGGATGCGCGGTGCGCACTGGCGTGGGTGAAGGCCAACGCGGCGACGTACCACTTTGATGCGACGCGGGTGGTGCCGTACGGGACGTCGGCGGGCGGGCATCTGGCGCTGATGGCGGCGATGCTGCCGACGGGGAACGATGTGGACCTGCCGCAGTGCAAGGACGTGCCGCGGTCGGCGGCGGTGCTGGACTTCTACGGGCCGGCGGAGTTGCGGCCGGCGATGGACGGGGCGTTCAAGTCGCCGTCGGTGCTGCTGTGGATTGGGGACAAGCCGAATGCAGCCGCGTATGCGACGAAGATGTCGCCGATTACTTATGTGCGGAGCGGGCTGCCACCGATCTTCATCGCGCACGGCGACGCCGACCCGGTGGTGCCACATGCGAGCTCGGAGCATCTGCTGGCGGCGCTGACCAAGGCGGGAGTGCCGGCGGAGCTGTATACGGTTCCGTTCGGGAAGCATGGACAGTTTCCGCCGGACCAGATGCTGATATTGGCGGGCAAGATACAGGAGTTTTTGACGCAGAACGGCGTGCTGGAGAAGGCGGCGAAGTAGGGTTGTGAAGCAGGAGGGAGAACGACGATGAAGGCGATGCGGGTTGCGGTGGTGGTTGCAGTGGTGGCGATGGGTGTGGCGGCGATGGGGCAGACGGCGGTTCCGAGCGCGCCATCTGCGGCGGCGAATGCCGTCGTGCCGTTCACGATGCCGGTACTGACGGGCGAGCCGCCGAAGGAGACGGTGCTGCTGTGGGCGCAGGGCGCTCCCGGGGCGGTGGGGACGACGGAGGCGGATACGCCGAAGATACTGGTGTACCTGCCCAAGGAGAATCCGAAGCATATGGGGGTGCTGGTGGCGCCGGGCGGAGGGTACGCGCACCTGGCGTTCCAGAAGGAGGGTGCGGACATCGCGCACTGGCTGAACGACCATGGCATCGCCGCGTTTGTGTTGCAGTACCGGTTGGGGCCGGTGTACCACCATCCAATCGAGTTGGGCGACGCGCAGCGCGCGCTGCGGCTGATACGGTCGCGGGCGGCTGAGTATGGCGTGCAGAAGCTGGGGATGTGGGGCTTTTCGGCTGGAGGACACCTGACGGCGACGGCGGGCACGCACTATGACGCGGGGAATCCGGATGCGCGGGATTTGGTGGAGCGGCAGCCGAGCCGTCCGGACTTTCTGGTGTTGAGCTACGCGGTGATGACGATGCAGGCGCCGTACGCGCACAAGGGGTCGCTGCGGTATCTGCTGGGCGACAATCCGGACCAGAAGTTGAAGGACGATGTGTCGAACGAGCTGCACGTGACGGCGCAGACGCCGCCGACGTTTCTTTATGCGACGACGGACGACCAGAGTGTGCCGGTGATCAACAGCGTGCTGTTCTACGAGGCGCTGGTGAAGGAGGGCGTGCCGGCGGAGATGCATCTGTTCCAACACGGGCCGCACGGTACGGGTCTGGCGCAGCAGTATCCGGATTTGAAGGCGTGGCCGGATCTGCTGTGGACGTGGCTGCAGAAGCAGTAATCAGATTGCTTTGCTGAGGTGGATGTCCACCAACTCTATTTCCAAACCACCGAAGTCGGGATGGGTGTTTTCACGCAGGGTGAAGGCGACGTCCACGAGGGAGCCGGCGGAGAGTTGCATGGCCATGGCGCGCTCGGCCCAGTTCCAGGCCATGCAATTGATGGCGGCAGAACCCTGTGTGAGGCGCAGCTTGAGGTGCTTCTCCTTGAGGACGCGCAACGGAGAGGCGATGGTGAGATTGCGGGCGACGAGGACGGGCGCGGGGTTGCCAGCGCCGGTAGGTTCGAAGCGCGACAACCACTGGTAGAGTGCGGGGGTGATGCGGTCGAGGGTGAGTTCGGCGTGGCAGTCGACGGTGCGGGTGAGCATCTGCGGAGTGAGGCGGTCGGCGGCGTAGGCGGCGAGGCGGGCGCGCAACTCATCCACCAAAGCGGAGGGCAGCGCGCAGCCGACGGCGTAGGCGTGACCGCCGAAGCGCGTGAAGAGAGGCGGGCCCATGGCGTCCACGGCGGTGAGCGCGTCGAGGAGGTGGAAGCCTGCGATGGAGCGGCCGGAGCCGTGGGCAACGCCTTCTGCATTGCCGTTCGCACTCTCGTCGTCGATGTGGGGATTGTCGGTGAAGATGAGCGCGGGGCGGTAGAGGCGGTCCACGACGCGGGAGGCGAGGATGCCGACGACGCCGCGGTGCCAAGTGTGGCCGAGGAGAACGACGATGGGGGACTCGGCGAGTTGGGGAGAGTTGGCGAGCATGTCGTCAATTTCGGAGAGTGCGGCGGTCTCGGATGCGCGGCGGTCCTCGTTGAGCGAATTGAGCTTGTCGGCGAGGGCGGTGGCGCGCGCGGGGTCGCGGGTGAGGAACAACTCAACGACTTCGGATGCGTTGTCCATGCGGCCGGCGGCGTTGATGCGCGGGGCGATGCGGAAGCCGACTTCGGTGGTGGTGAAGGGGCGTCCGGCGCGGGTGGCGGGGTCGAGGTCGGCGAGGCGCATGAGTTCGCGCAGGCCGGGCTGCGAGGGGGTAAGCAGCTCGCGGAGGCCGATGGCGGCGATGGCGCGGTTCTCGCCGCGCAGGGGCACGGAGTCTGCGATGGTGGCGATGGCGAGCATCTTGAGGAAGGAGGGCAGCAGGCGGGAGTGGAGGCGGTCGCGTTCGTCGGGCGTGGCGGCGGCGGCGCTGAGCAGCGCCTGAGCGAGCTTGAAGGCGACGCCCGCGCCGCAGAGTTCCTTGTTGGGGTAGGTGCAGCCGGGCTGGTTGGGGTTGAGGACGGCCAGCGCGTCGGGGATGCCCTTGTCGTCGTCGGGGAGGTGATGGTCTGTGACGATGAGGTCTAGCGAGAGGCGGCGAGCCTCGTCGGCGGCGGCGAAGGCGCGGACGCCGGTATCCACGCTGACGACCAAGCGGACGCCGGCAGCGGCGTAGTCGGCGAGCACGGAGGACTGCATGCCGTAGCCCTCGCGCAGGCGGTGGGGGACGTGGAAGCGGACGTCGGCGGGAGAGCCGGTGGGCGTGGGCAGGCGCTCGATGGCGGTCTTGAGGAGGACGATGGCGGTGGTGCCGTCCACGTCGTAGTCGCCGTAGATGAGGATGGGCTGGGAGTGAGCGACGGCGTGCTGGATGCGGGCAACGGCGGCGGACATGCCGAGCATGAGGTAGGGGTCGAGGAGGGAGGCGAGCGTGGGGGAGAAGAAATCGGCTGCGGCGGCTGATGTGGAGATGCCGCGAGCGAGGAGCAGCTCGGCGACGGTGTGTGGCACGTTGGCGGCGGCGGCGAGCGCGGCGATGGCTGCGGGGTCGGGCGTGGGGAGAAGCCAGCGGGTTGGCGGCGGGGCGTCGGGCATGGGTGGAGCGTGTGGAGTGTTGCCACTCCGACAATACGAGTGTAATTTGTTCTTATCTTCCCCGAGGTGAACCATGAAACTGAAGCATGCAATCTTCCCCGTAGTACTGTTGCTGTTTGCCGTTTCCGCACGCAGTGCCGACAAGAATCCGGCGGACTACACCATCAAACTGACCATCCTGCAGACCCACACGGACACCACCCGCTGGGGCACGCACGGCACCGGGCGCGGTCGCATCAACAACGGCGGGCAGGTGAACGGCGTGGAGTTCGAGTACAACTGCGACGAGAAGCTGGGCGTGTCGTTTGGCGGAGAGTTCTTTCCGGCCAAGTGGAAGAAGGAGCCGGTTGAGCTGACGGTGCTGAGCCACGGCATGGGCGGCGACACGCACCTGAACACCTGCGACCTGACGGTGAACGTGCATGAGTTTGTGTACGTGACGAAGGACGGGCACCTGACGACGATTTCGCAGAAGGAGTGGGCGGCGCGGCACCCGAACGGACGGGAGCGCGCCGAGGGAGACGAAGCGCCACCGGCGGAGTAGTACTGACTGCGATGCAACTGGATGAGATGAATGGGCCGACGCCGAGCGCGTCGGCTTATTCGTCTGTGTCGCGGCCGTCCACGGTGATGTTGCCGCTCATGCCGAGGGAGGCCATGAGGCGCTGGAAGCGACTGTACCAGGCGGTGGAGATCTCGTAGATGTAGAGGATGCCGTGGTAGCCGAAGCCGAGCTGGAGGTATCCGGTGCGGCCGACGTAGTTGACCAGCAAGAGCGACTCGTCGAGGTCGGAGGATTCGGCGCTCTTGGGGGCGTCGTCGCGCAGGGTTTCGATGAGGTCCTCGAGGTCGGACTTGGTGAGGACGTAGTCGTTCATGGTGACGAAGAGCGAGCCGGAGGACTTGGCCAACTCGACAAAGTCTTTCCATGCGTCGGGATTGCCCTCGTCCTCGAAGACGACGCAGGGGACGTCTTCTCCGACGCGGCCGGGCATGCGGCGCAGGCCATGTCCGGCGATGAAGGCGACCATGTCGTCCTTGAGGGTGACGAGATTTTCGGGATGCAGTTCCATGGAAAAAGTATTGTGTCACAAAACGCGGTGGATGGGTGGGAGAGTGGGGTAGACGGTGGAAATGGCGGAGAAACGTCCGAGAATCAGCGTGTTATAGTAAAAAGCGATGATTTTCTCGCGGGATTACGTAGGATATCTGGCCAAACAGACGGTGAAGCACCTGCTGGAGGCCAAGGTTATCTCCACCCAGCAGGCCAACGTGCTGAACGAACGCGTGTCGGCCGCGATGCTGGACGAGATGATGCTGGAGGACCGCATCAACGAAGAGGTGCGGGAGATTCTGGAGGCATTCCAGGACGACATGCGGAAGACCGGCGCGAGCTACCCGGAGATGTTCAAGAAGGTGAAGAACGAGCTGGCGCGGAAGTACAAGGCGGTGCTATGAGGATTACGCGCGACAAGCTGAACAAGCTGGCCCACACGGTGGCCGACACGCTGGCGGAGATCAAGGAGTGCGACTTTCTGGAGGAACGGAACGTCATCCGGCAGGAGGCGCGCAAGCATCTGGAGAAGCTGCTGGCTGAGGAGATGCGGATTGACGCGGCAGCGCGACAGAAGATTGCATCGCAGCGGAAGATCATTCTGGAAGGCTCGCAGGAGTGGGACATTCTGTACCGCAAGTACTACAACGACGAGGTCAAGAAGCTGGGGCTGTAGGCCGGCTGAAGGCGCAGTAGTGGCTGTATAATTTGGGAATGCACCGTGAATCACGGTGCGTCAACCGGTATGGCGTCATGGTGTAACTGGTTAACACGCCGCCCTCTCAAGGCGGAGAGTTCGGGTTCGATCCCCGATGACGCTACCAAACACACATCCAATTCATGCTGATGGGGAGACGCTCTTGAGGCGCAGTCAGCCTTTGTGTCCGGCGACCTGCGCGAAGGCGTGCTGGAAGGCGCGCATCTCGTCGGCGGTGCCGACGCTGACGCGTATGTGATTGGGCCAACTGGGCCAGATGCGTCCGACCAGGACGTTGTGGTGGGCGAGTTGTTTGGAATACTCTTCGGCGGGGCGCTTGACGTTGACCATGAAGAAGTTGGTCTGCGAGGGAGTGACGTCAAATCCCTGCTGCTGGAGCCAGTCCATGGTGGCGTTGCGCACGCGAGTGTTGAGCGCCTTGCGCGTAGCGACCAACGACTTATCGAGCAGGCTGGCGCGGGCGGCGACGACGCCGGGCAAAGGCAGCGGATTGAGTCCGTAGAGTTGCAGGCGTTCGAGCAGGTCGGGACGGGCGACGGCGAAGCCGATGCGCAGGCCGGCGAGGCCGTAGAAGCAGGAGAAGCTGCGCAGCACGACGATGTCGCGGTCGTCGAGCGCGAAGTCGAGGACCGTCTTGGCATCGCTGAAGTGGATGTAGGATTCGTCCACGACGACGATGGCACGGCGGGGCTTGTGGGTGAGCAGCCAGTAGATGTCGTCGCGGGAGGTGACGGTGCCGGTGGGATTGTTGGGATTGCAGAGGTAGATGCAGCCGGCGTCGGCGTCTGCCGCGGCCATGCGCGCGACGTCGTGGGAGAGGTCGGGGCGCAAGGCAACGGAGTTGACGTAGGCTTTGGCGGCGCGTGCGACGAGCACGGGCGTCTCGTAGGTGGGGTCGGCAGTGACGAGGCTGCGGCCATCCTGCGTGAAGGCGAGCACGGAGAACTGGAGCGGGTCGCTGGCGCCCGGGTAGAGCGCGAGGTAGCCCTCCTTGAGGCCCTCCTGGTCCATGATGAGGTTGGCGAGTTCGATGGTGGCGGGGAACTCGTAGCGTCCGGCGCGCGCTCCGAGGGTGGAGATGGCTGTGAGAGCGGCATCGCAGGGGCCAAGGGGATTCTCGTTGGCGTTGAGGAGGGTCTTTTTCTCCTCTTCGGATTCCATTTTTTTCTCGGTCTGCTCGGCGGCGGCGCGCTCGGGATCGAGGATGAGCGGGAGCGCGGCGGCGGCAGCGGCGGCGATGAATCCACGGCGGGAGAGAGCAGGGAAGAGCGAATCAGACATCCTTCACCTCAGGGACAATCTACCGCAGCGGGGATGGAGTGGGGAAGATGCTGCATCAGGCACGTGCGGAGCCTGCGGCGGGGGCATCGAGGAGCAGATGCGCGGCGAGGAGGACGAGGGCGATCCAATAAAGCTCGGTGCCGAGCAGATGGACAATCTGCATCCACGCGGGTGCGAGCAGTATGACATCGGCCAAACCGAGCGCAAACTGGAAGAAGAGCAGGGCGACGACGGCCTTGGCGAGCGGATGGAGCGAGCCGCGGTAACTTGCGAGGATGCTCCAGATGGCGAAGGCCCCGGCGATGAGCGCCATGGTGGGGTGCGTCCAGCGGAAGCGCAGCAGCCAGGGTGCGGCGGCGCTGAAGTCCTGCGCGATGGATTGGGAGAGCGTGGCGGCGGGGAAGAGTGTGTCACCCAGCGCGGCGAGCGAACCGGTGACGCCGACGAGGATCGTGGCGGCGAGGCCGGAGAGAATCCAGAGCAGTGTGCCGGTTGGGACGGTGATGCGCTGGCGTGACGGAGCGCGGCGGAGGAGTTCGGCGGTGAGGGTGAGCGCGGCGATGAGCAACAGCGTGTTACTGAGGTGGATGCTGAGCACGTAGACGCGGGCCAGCGACTGGTTGCCGTTGACGTAGCCGAGTTTGACGAGCAGCGCGCCGAGGAGGGCTTCGTTGACGAGCAGGATGGTGGAGAGGACGGCGGCGATGCGGGCGCGGTGGCCGCGCTGTGTGAAGCGCAGTACGCCGACGAGCACGGCCACGACGAGCAGGACGTCCACGAGCGTCATGCAGCGGTGGGTGAACTCGATGAGGGTGGCGAGGGCGGGCGCGAGCGGGATGACCTGACCGTTGCAGAGCGGCCAGTGGTTGCCGCAGCCGGCGCCGGAGCCGGTGGCGCGCACGAGCGCTCCCCAGAGGATGACGAGGACGTTCCAGGCGAGGGCAATCCACGCGAGGCGTTGCAGCAGCGTGCCGGGAGTGCGCGGGGAAGAGGACACGGACTAACCTCTTGCCAGTTCGCGGGCGCGCAGGGTGGCGCGCTTGACGGCCTTGATGAGCGTGACGCGGAGGCCGCCCTCTTCGAGTTCGAGGATGCCGTCCACGGTGCAGCCGGCGGGAGTGGTGACGGCGTCCTTGAGCATGGCGGGGTGGTAGCCGGTTTCAAGCACCATGCGCGCGGAGCCGAATACGGTCTGCGCGGCGAGGAGGGTGGCGGTGTCGCGGGGCAGGCCGACGTTGACGCCGGCCTCGGCGAGGGCCTCGATGATGATGTAGATGAAGGCGGGGCCGCTGCCGGAGAGTCCGGTGACGGCGTCCATGTGCTTTTCTTCGACGACGACGGCGCGGCCGATGGTCTCGAAGAGGCGCTGGGCGAGCTTCATCTGCGCGGCGTGGACGTGCACGCCGGGGCAGTAGGCGGTCATGCCGGCGGAGAGCATGGCAGGCGTGTTGGGCATGGCGCGGATAACAGGGACGGTGGGGCCGGCGGCGGCTTCGATGGCTGCGGTCTGCACGGAGGCGGCGATGGAGATGAGCAGGGTATTGGCAGACAGGGCGGGGCGAATCTGCTCGACGAGCGCGAGGACCTGGATGGGCTTGACGCCGAGCAGGATGACATCGGCGTTCTTGGCGGCGGCGAGGTTGTCTGTGCCGACGTGCACGCCGTACTGGGCGCTGAGGGCTACGGCGCGGTCGCGGTGCTGGACGGTGGCGGTGATGTTCTCCGGGGCCACCAGACTGGTCTTGAGGAAGGCCTGCAGGAGGATGCCGCCCATCTTGCCGGCGCCGAGGACGGCAATCTTAAGTCCTTCGATTTGAGGGGCTTGCTGGCGGGGGGTGATGATTTGCTTTTTGGATTCGGTCATGGCGGTTCCTTTGTTCTTTAAGACTAACAAAACACGCGGTATTGCGGTGTTTGGGGGCGGGACAGTGTTGCGGAACGGGGCGGACAGGCCGTGGGCGGACGGTACGAAAGTGCCGTATTTCAACGGTGAAACGGCGGGTTAATGATGGATCAATGATGGCTGGCGCATGGTGAAATGCATGGTTTTGATGGACATTTGCATGGTTGTCGCGCGGCGGGACGGCGGCGGGGTTCCGGAACGGGATTTGGCAGGGATTCTGCACGGTTGAGGGGGTGCGGGAGGGGAGTGTGTGCCATGGAGAAGATGGTGGAGATGCCGGAGGCGAGTGCGGTGAGCTTTCTGGGTATGGTGTGCGGGATTGTGGAGGGGGTGTTGGCGAAGTACGAGAGGCTGACGCCGATGGAGGAGGAACCGGAGGACGCGGTGGAGAGATGGCTGCGGATGCGGAGGGCGGCGTAGGGCTAGGGGCGGTCGAGGATACGGTAGAGGGTGGAGCGTGAGATGCCGAGGAGGTCGGCGGCGCGGAGCTTGTTGCCGCCGCAGTGTTCGAGGACGTGGCGGACGTGGCGGCGGACGAGATCGTCGAGGCGGAGGGGCGGGTTGTCGGGGGAGATGGCGGGGAAGGCGACGAGGCGCGAGGGGGAGGCGAGCGGGGGAAGGTCGTGGACGTCGAGGAGGGGGCCGTTGGATTGCATGGCGGCGCTGCCGAGGACGTTTTCGAGTTCGCGGACGTTGCCGGGCCACTGGTGGGCGCGAAGGACGGCGGTGGCGGCCAGCGAGATGCCGGTGAGGGGCTTGCCGTACTGCGCGGCGAATTGGCGGACGAAGTGCGCGGCGAGCGGGGCGAGGTCGTCGGGGCGGGCGCGGAGGGGCGTGACGCGGAGTTCGACCATGCTGATGCGGTAGAAGAGGTCCTGACGGAACTGTCCGGTGGAGGTGAGGGCCTTGAGGTCGCGGTTGGTTGCGGCGATGATGCGGGTCTCGATGCGGCGAGGCTGGGTGGAGCCGACGCGGAGGATCTCGTGGGATTGCAGGGCGCGGAGGAGCTTGGACTGGGTGGCGAGGGGCATTTCGCCGATCTCGTCGAGGAAGAGTGTGCCGCGGTGCGCGGCCTCGAAGAGTCCGGCGCGGTCGGCGGTGGCGCCGGTGAATGCGCCTTTGACGTGGCCGAAGAGTTCGGCCTCGAAGAGGGTTTCGACGATGGCGCCGGCGTTGCAGACGATGAAGGGGCCGTTTGCGCCCGGGGAGAGGTCGTGGAGGGCGCGGGCGACGAGTTCCTTGCCGGTTCCGGTTTCGCCGGTGATGAGCGCGGTGCGGAAGTAGGGGCCGATGCGTTCGAGCTGGGAGCAGAGGCGCTGCATGGGGAGGCTGGCGGCGACCATGCCGTGGCGGAGCGGAGCGGCAGGAAGCTCGGCGGAGCGAGGCAAGGGAAGCGGAGAGAAGGCGTGGGCAGACATGGCTCACAGGATGTATCGGCTTATTCCGGCAAGTAGATGAGTGCGGTGGATTATCCCTTCGCTGTGCAGGGATAAGCATCTGCGGTAGAGAAGCAGGTCCTTCGACTGCGCATCGCACGTGCGCGATGCTCCGCTCAGGATGACGATGATTGAAAGGGATACCCCACAACGCTACGCGTTGCGGGGTATCCGCGCACAGGGGCGAAAGATGGAGACGCTACGGGCAGAGTGCGGTTCGCGCTTGCGCGCGAATACCCACACAACACGTGAACTGTGTTGTGTGGGGCACCCAAAGACACATGCAGGTCACTCGACGGCGCTGCTTCGCTCGGGATGACGACAAGAACAAAAGCAGGTCCTTCGACTGCGCATCGCAAAGTGCGCGATGCTCCGCTCAGGATGACGATGATGGAAAGGGATACCCCACAACG
>Ga0316220_1002027_pt1 | contig 19856 bp, 12 predicted proteins | sample TBH18005metaG_FD_203632 | JGI IMG/M metagenome (GOLD analysis project Ga0316220, IMG submission 203632) | Freshwater microbial communities from Trout Bog Lake, Wisconsin, USA - TBH18005 | ecosystem: Environmental > Aquatic > Freshwater > Lake > Hypolimnion/Profundal zone | place: USA: Wisconsin...
TCGGTTTTGGGTGCCGGTCCCCAGCCGGTCGCCGTCTGCGTCTCGGAGTGGGCCATGAACACACCGTGATGATGGCTGTTGCGGATGGCGACATTGTAAAATTTATTCTCGCGGCTCGCGCGCATGAAAATGCCGAGGTCGTTTCCGATTAAACAGGCGTTGCTGATGACATTGTGGTTGAACGCGAGGTCGAGCGAAATGCCGGCGCCGGGATTGTCGTGCAAATTGAGTCCGGCGAACGTGCTATCTTCGGTCAAATAGCAGGCCAAGCCGTCGAACTCGTTATCGAACGATTCAAAATTATTCACTACCAACCGCCGCACGCCAAGCGTGGTCACCAGTCCGCCGGAACGGCAGTGCGCCGCAGCGACATTTTCCACCGTGCAATCCTCCAGCGCTTGCGCGGTAATGCCGTTGTTGCGAATTTCCGAGCCTTCGCCCTGCTCGCGCCAAAGCTCGCGCGATTGATGACTGCGATTTCCGTCAATAAAAAATCCGGCCACCTTCAGGTGCCGGATGATTTTGGTCGGAGTATTGAGTGGTTCGCCCATGACGACCACGGGGCAGTTGGCGTTGTCCGCCAAATGTAGAATGGTCGCCCCTCCGGAGCCGCGCAGCGTTTGAAAATCGCGTTGCAAGACGATGGGTTTGCCAATCTCAAATCTTCCCGGCGGCAACACCACTTCCCCGCCAGCCACCGGCAAAGCGTCGAGCGCGGCTTGGATTTGAACATCCGAAACGCCCGCGCCCAAATTAATCACGACCGCTTCGCCAACCGGAATTTGCGAGGCGGCCACGGCGAGCAGTGGCAGGAGAAAGGCCCAGACTATTACGGCGATTTTCCCCGGCGTGCTGGCACCGGTCGTCTGATTGTAGTTCGTTTTCATAACCCACGAGACTTTGCGGTCAATCAGCTTTCTTGTCCTAATGTCGCCCCTTTCAAAAATTCGTCCAGCAAATAATTAGATTTTTTTGAAAAAAGTTTTGGGCGGCTAATCGCCCGGTTTTCCCGCCCGCCAGCCGGTTGATGAAAACTCGTTTCCGATTTCCCAAACCGGCGGAAGCGGTTATGCTCCGCGCGAAATTTATGCCGACCCAAATAAATTCCGCCGCCACCACGCCCGCCGCCCTCGGCTACGCCATGCCCGCCGAATGGGAAAAGCACGAAGCCACCTGGCTCGGCTGGCCGCATAACGCGAGCGACTGGCCCGGCAAATTCGAGGTCATTCCGTGGGTCTATGGCGAGATGGTGCGGAAAATTTCCGGCGGTGAAAAAATCAACCTCATCATCCGGCACAAACAGGACGAGGCGTTTGCCCGGCGCGTTTTCCAGCACGTCGGCGTGGATTTGCGGAAGATTCGATTCGTCACGCACCCAACCAATCGCGGTTGGACGCGCGACACCGGGCCGATTTTTCTTAAAAAAGCGGAAAGCGGAAAGCGGAAAGCAGAAACGGACATCGTCCATTTCCATTTCAACGGCTGGGCGAAATATGACAACTGGCGCAAGGACACAAAAGTTCCCGAAACCGCCGCGAAGTTGCTCGGCAAAAGACTTTTCCACGCCGAACACAACGGCAAACCCTTCATCATCGAAGGCGGCGGCATTGAGTTAAATGGGCGAGGCACGCTCATCTCAACCGAAGAGTGTTACCTCGATCCGAAAATTCAGGTGCGCAATCCCGGCCTTAGCAAAAAGGAAATCGAAACGACGCTGAAAAATTATCTCGGCGTCAAAAATGTTTTCTGGCTCGCCAAAGGCCCGAAAGGCGACGACACGCACGGTCACATTGACGACATCTGCCGGTTCGTGAACGCCAAGACGCTCGTGCTCGTGCGCGAAAAAAATCCGCGCGATGAAAATTACCAACCGCTCGCGGAAAATTGGGAGCGCATCGGCGACTTGCGTTTGGAAGATGGCAGCAAGCCGGAAGTTGTGGCGTTGCCGATGCCGAACCCGCTGTATTTTGACGGCGTGCGGCTGCCGGCAAGCTACGCGAATTTTTACATCTGCAACGCCGCCGTCATCGTCCCGACGTTCAACGACCCGAACGACCGCGTGGCGCTCGGCATTTTGGGCGAGTTGTTCCGCGACCGTCCCGTTGTGGGCATATCCGCCGTGGATCTGGTCTGGGGCTTCGGCTCGTTGCACTGCCTCACGCAGCAACAGCCGGCGTAACCGGCCAACAGTTTTGACAGGTGGTGGGGCATGGACATTTACATACTGACGTGAATCATAAACCGATCAAAGATCCAAATCTTGACGCCAATCCAACTGTAGAAGGTCGTGCATAGCAACAGCGCCATGAGTCCGCAGTATAATCGGTCATACCTGAAGGCCACAATACCACAAGCGATTGAGATGACGAAAATAGATGTCCAACTAATGATTTTCCCAGCAATAGAGTCCAAGTAAGTTATGGTCTTATTGGTCAAAGCCAGAAACCCGGGGTCATGATGTTGATATTCATTGGCAGTATAATTCCACTGCCATTGATTTTCCCGTTTTTGCTTGGCGATGCCTTCGTAACTTAAAACGACGGACAAAAGCATTATGGTAACCAGAAAACCAAAAAATGCTTTAGGCAGATAGGTCATTGGATATCTATCAAAAATCTATTTGCCCCTCGGCTGTTTGATCACGATTTCAATCTCCGCCTTATTTTTCGCAATCATATTCGCCGGGAGAATGCCGCGCCAGAAGACGTTCGGATAAACCACCGCGTTGCGTCCGAGGATGCTGCCGGGGTTCAGCACGGCGTTGCAGCCGGCTTCCGCGCCGTCGCCCAGCAGCGCGCCGAATTTGCGCAGCCCGGTGTCGCGCGGCACGCCGTCCACGTCCACCGCGATGTTGCCGGGAAATAATTTTACGTTGGAAATTTTCACGCCCGCGCCGAGATGCGCCTGGTGGCCGAGAATAGAGTCACCGACGTAATTGTAATGCGGCACTTGCGCGCCGTTGAAGAGCAGCGCGTTTTTTAACTCGGAAGCATTGCCAACCACGCAGTTGTCGCCGATGAGGACATTTTCACGAATGTAAGCGTTGTGGCGGATCTGGCAGTTTTTGCCGATGATGGCGGGGCCTTTGATCATCGCGCCAGGTTCGACGACGGTGCCAGCACCAATAAGAACACGGTCGCCAATACTGGCGCCGGGAAATCTGGGCGACGGATTTTGGCGCGGCACTTGGGCGAGATAGGCTTCGATTTTCTTCAACGCGTCCCACGCGAAGTCGCCACCGGCGAAGAGGGCGGCGTGTTCGGTCTGCGTGAGGTCAAACAAGTCTTCGGCTTTGAACATACGGCAAGTTAATAGAAACCCCCGCGCCGGCAAAGGGAAATGGCTGCCGTCCACTTGCAAGACAGTGGCGGATGTTTTATGGACACGGCGGGAAATAAAGTTAAATGAAGCTGTGGATTTGTGGCGAATCATCGGGAAATAATTTATCGGCCAAACTGAATTAATTGGCTTGGAACGTGCTAAACCAGAGGCAGGTCGAAGTTATAAAAAGAAGCACAACGGTATGCCACTCAAGTTTCAATTTCAGTTCGCCGGGGTTGATTTCAGCCGGCCCAGCTCGCCGTATCGCAAAGTGCTGCGCGTCAGTCTCACGGTGTTGGCGGTGGTGCTGGCCGGTCTGGCGTATTGGGGCTACCTGCATCATTTGACGCACCGCACGCAACCGGTGGCGCGGGTCAGCGCGGCGATTGCGGTCAAGCCGGCGGTGACTGTGGCCGCCGCCACCACGCTGGCGAAAGCGGCCAGCACCAAGATTATTGCCGTCGGAAATGTGTTGGTGGCAGCCGTTGAAAACGCCTCCGCCAAAGCGACGGCTACGATGGCCCAACCGGTCAGCGTCGCGCCCAGCGAAACGGCCGCCCAGCAGGTAGCGGCAGCGCCGGTCGTCGTGACGACGGCCCCCAAACCCGTGCTGGCGCGCCCGCTGCGTGTCCGCACGGATCAGGAACGGCTGTTGATAGCCGCGCAAACGGCCTTTGCCAACGTCATTGACCATGCCGGTAAATATCCCGATGCCTATGGTTTTCAAGTGGGCGATTTTCTGTCGGATGCGAAACTGGGCGAGGCGGTGCCGGTTTATACGATTGAAGAATCCGCCCGGGCAAATTATCAGCAAGGGCAGCCGGTCAAGCCGCTGCTCAAGCCGGCCAAGCGGTGGGTGTTTCCCGTGCTGATGGGCGACCGCGTCTGCTGCATGGTGGAAGTGAATCAGGTCGGCCACGACTACGTTCCCGGCAAAGGCAACAAATCACTCGCGATGGCCTGGGGCAAAATTCAGGAGAAATGGCCGGTGGAAGAAGGTTTCCATCCGTTGCTGCTGGTCAATGCCGCCGTGCCCGGATTTTACTTCACCGTGCCGGAACTGCCGATGCAAAACATCACGGACACGATTGAAATGTTTTACCTCAACCCCGGCACCTCGCCAGCGGATGTGATTCTCGCGAGCTGGCGCTAAACTTCGGTGGCTAGTAGCCTCTGCAAAATGGAACGGTTGGGCGCTCCGACCAACCCGCTTAAAAAAGATTTAACGCGCCGGACAATTACGGTAATTTCCCACCGTTCATTATCCCTCGAGGATTTATTTTCCGGGCACAATCATCAGTGCCTTGAAATTATTATTTTTGAAGCGATCCGCTTTTGCCCCCATAGCTCAAATGGATAGAGCGCGCGTTTCCTAAATCTAGGCAAGCACTTTTTTTGAATTTTTGCTTTGATGGGTTTTCGTATTTTCTCATTGATTCTATTGGCTACTTTTTACTTTTGCCCGCAGTTTTCAAATTCCGACCTTTGGTTGTTTTTGGTTCTAATTTGTTCTAAAAACTCAATATGGTATCAGATGCGGTATCAGATTTGAGTCTGTGGAATTCGTTGAAAACAAAGGCGAAAACCGAGGAGTGGTGCTCCCGCACGGAATCGAACCGTGATTTGCCATTTAGGAAACGGCCGCTCTGATCCATTTGAGCTACGGGAGCACAAATTTTGACCAGCATACGCGCCCGCGATTTTTTTCCAAGTCACATCGTTGCGAAGTAAAATGGACGCGGGGTTCGTAACAGGCTAGACTTCTCAAAATGACGTGGCGTGAATTAAGCGATTTTCTGCATTTGCAACGGCGGGCCATTGAACCCAAGCCAGTCGCCGATTTTGCCCGGATTGGAGAAAAAAGGGCGGACACTTTCAAGCGCCTTGAAAAAGCAACCCGTGAATCGCTTGACGAAGCTGTGCGCGAATTTACCAAGACCAAGAATTGGCCCGCGCTTTCAGACAAGCAGGTTACGATGCTATATTTGCGCCTGAGTTACGGTGTTGATTTGGCTATGGCGTTAAGCATCTGCAAAACGGGTCTTTTCCCCACATTGAAAAACCGTGATTCGGAAATGATCCAGTGGTTGCTTAACGAAGCATGGGATTATCCGGGTCAACCACATACGCTTCGCCTATATTCTGAAAGGCGACGCGATTTTGGCAACGACCCAATGCGGAATTAGAAAAATCGTCAAAGGCGATTGGTTAATTTTCTTTGCCGCGTTGCTTGATTTCAATGTCCTCGATCACGCCTTCGTTTCTGGCAATCGCCGTGTATTTTTCAGGACACGTTTTGATGCGCTCCACGGCGAGCCGTTCCAAGGCATCGCACAGCGGCTCCAAACCTTTTCCTTTAACCATGACGATTCGGTCTTGAAATTGGATTTCAACAGCATCCTTGCCATTTTGCCGGATGAATTTCGCGTGCTGAAAATAACCGTAAGGGAAAAGGTGAATTTCCCCCGTCGTTTCCACGCGCAAACATTGCGGGCTTGTGGCCGTGCGCCAGCACGTCAGATTCTTTGTCCGCGAATCCGTTGCGGCGTCATTCGAGGGCTTTGTTTGTGTTTCCATAAATCAATGTTCTCAATTTTTTGTTGAACCGATTCTGCACGGCGGTTTTGAATCAATCCGGCGATATATTTGCAAACTGGCGGCGGCACACGTTGCGCCTGCGCTGAATCCTGTTCGGCAAATTCAATTGCCAGTTCACGGTCGCCCAAGCGACCGACGTTCTCGCGCAACTGTGCTTTGTCCTGGGTGAAGATTTTGACCGCCCGCGTTCCGCGTGAAATCGTAACGAGCCATTGCTGATTATTCGTCGCGGCCTTCACCGACGAATCTGAAAACAAAACGTGTTCGACAGTTTTGCCTTGCGAGCCGTAGGACGTAATCGCGTAACCGCGCACAAACTCCCGATAATTTTCCGGCAGGACTCGCCCGTCCTTCAGTTGGATTTGCCTCTTGCGATTGACTCCCGCCACCGTCACCAGTTCACCGTTAATCAATTCCTTGCTGTCGAGCGACGGCGCATTGGCCTTGAGTTGAAGTTGATCGCCTTTGGCGAGCATCATTTCAACTGGCTGGCAAACCGTGAGCCGGTTTAGCAGCTTGAAAGGAACACGTTGAATTTTACTTTCCGTTTGAACCAACAAATGAGTCGGCGTTGCTTTCAGCAACGTGCCGACTTCGCCTTTGGCGAAATCCTTTGTCTCGCGGTTGAACACAATCACCGCGTTGGCCGGATAAAACCGAGCATCGCGCTTTTGGGCATCCGTCAAATCCAGCCGTTCATGCGCCGTCATCAGCGAGTCAGCCTTGTCAATCAGTCCCGCGCTTCGCAGCCCGATACGGATGCGCTCATTGATCTCGCGAATCTCGCCCCATGTCTGCGAAACAATTACGGTGGATTTTTTCTTTTCCGCCAGCGTCAGATAATCGGCGACCAACCGTTCGCGTTGCTCGTCAATCGTCCGACATTCGACAATTGCGCCGAGGTGATCCAAACGGTCGAATGATTCGGCATATTGGCCAGACTGCGCTTTGCGAACCGCTGCGCGGTATTGCTTGATGCGCTTCCGCTCGGACTTCGTTTCACCCGCCTTTGGATTTTGCCGCCGAATCTTTGTCAGCCTTGCGGCTTCCAGACCGGCATACCGTTCAATCGCGCGCAGCGCGTCCGAGGCTTCGACCGCTCCATGCTGGCGCGTGTCGCCGGAAAGAATGACGCGACCGCCATTCGCTTGCACGAGACTCAAAAGTTCGTGCATCTGCTTTCCGCCGATTTGTCCGGCTTCATCCACAATCACCACCGAGCCGGGCATCATCTGCCGTTTCGCTAAAAATTCCGAAACGGTTTGGGTGTCGGCAAAACTCTTTTTCAAATCAAGGACTTGCTGGCGCTGCGGCGCGATGACGTAAGAGACGTGACCGGCAGCTTTCAAACCGCTGCCGATTTCTCGCAGCGTATGGCTTTTCCCTGTCCCCGCGCCACCACAGAACAGCGTGACGAAATCACGCGACCCCAAAATCAATTCAGCGGCGGCGCGTTGATCCGGCATGAGTCCGACGGAAATGTTGTGACTCGGATTGAACTCCGCGAACTTGCCACGCCCATCGCGGGCAAGGCAGACGATTTCCCATTCGCAGCTTAAAATCTCTCTCGTCGTGATTTTTGACGGCGCGTGTTCGTTACGGATGTAATCGCGTTCCCGCCCTGCCGCCTTGATGTCTTCCGCCGTCAGTTCAGACCCACGCCCACGCTCCAGAGCCGCGCTCCAAACTTCGTTTTCGCGCACGACCGAACGGCGGTCGAACAGGTGTTCTTCCGCCCACTGGATTGCGACTTGCGCCGTGACGGATGGCGATTGCTCCGCCGTCTTCGACTGGCGAGCCAGCGCGCGCAGGGATTGGCTTTCTTTGCGCGTAAGCTGGCTGTCCCACAGACGTTGAAGTTCAGGCAGCGCGATTCCCTCGATCTTTCGGCTGCGCTCCGCTTGCGCGATTTGCGAGCGCAGTTCCTTCAAATTGCCCTTCGCCAGTTCTGGCTTTTCTTTCAGCATCTTTTCGATTCTGGCGTCAATTTCATTATGCCGTTTGGAGAACCGCGATTGCAGTTCACGGGACACGCCTTTGATTTCAAAATCGCCGCGTGATTTGTTTTCAATCTCATAACCGAACTGCCGCAAGTCGCGGGCGAATTCGTGGTAATAAACATTCTCGGCAAATTTCCGCGCTTGCAGCATTTCGTAATTTGAAAGTGCCTTCCAACGCTGCTCGGTTGCGTCAAATGTGGCGTTGAACATAACGCAATGCGTGTGCAAGTGCGGATCAAGTGCGCGTGAGGTGTCATGCCGGAACGTGGCGCAGACCACATTGCCGGTGAGCCGTTCCGAGGTGTTCAAACCCTTATGGATTCGTGTTCCGGCGAAGTGTTGCAGTTCGTTCACCGCGATTCGCACCGCCCGACTGTGCGATTCCAAGAGCCGCTTGTCATCGGCGATCAACGCCTGTATGGAAACTGATTTGGGCGGCGAAAAAGTGAAGTCGTAAAAAATCCGGCGATTGGCGACCTCTGCCATTTTGTCGGTGTCCCATCGCGTCGTTTTTAGTCGTTGCGTCAGCAATTCGCCGGTCTGTGGATTCTGGTTGTGGCACAGTTTGAGGAATTGATCTTCTTTGACCCTGCCTGTGAGTCCAAGTTGTGCAGCCCCGATTCCAGCCCATTCGCCGGACACGATGTTTTCCTGACTGTAATAATCACCAAGTTGCAGATGCTCTTTGAAGTATTTTTCCGCGTTGTTCAGGTTGCATTGTGTCTTGGTGGACAGCACATCCACTTTTTAGCTCATCCCGCTCGAAAAAGTTGTAATGAATTCGTTACAACCTGACTGCTTGAAATCGGTTTACATGAAAAGATGAATTCGTCGCTGAAGCGTCATTTTTCATGGCACGCCTTACCTCTAACTGTCGTTAGAACTTTTGCGTCCGAACACTATCCGAAGGCTGGCGGCGATGCGTTGGAAGCTCGTCCGATTTCCGTCCGAAAATTATCCGATTCTTGTCCGACGATTTATGAGCGATAGCAGCCCATCCGAGGACAGCCAGATTCGCTTCAAGGAGCTTGCCAACGGCTACCAGCCCAAGTTGCCGCGCAAGCTCGCGTTGCTGCTGCCGTTCAAACCGCAAATCGAAAAACTTTTGGAACGGAAGGCGTCTTACGATGACATCCGCCTACTTTTGGAAGACGTAAAAGTCACCGTTTCCAAAGACACCGTGCATCGCTTTTGCCGTCAAGTGATCGGCCAAAAGGCGGTTCGCCAGCGCAACGCGGGCGCGAAAGAAATCTTGCCGCTGAAAATTTCGCCAGTTCAACAATCACCGTCCGAAAGCATCCAAGTGAGCTTGCGGGAACAACGCAAACTTATCCCCGGCCCGTGGTCACGACGCAAGCCTGGCCCACGCATCGCCGATTCCAAAAACCTTTAACCCAATTTATGCAAAAACAATTCAATGCTGTCATCAACGGCAAAGGCGGTGTCGGCAAAAGTTTTTTCGCTGTCAATTTCGTTCAGTATCTCAAAGACAACGACCTCGCTCACATCGCCGTTGATACCGACAACGAAAATTCAACGCTGAAGCGTTTCCATCCCGAAGCCCGGTTTCTTAACATAGCCGACCCAACGGACATTGATTCGGTTTTCGCAATGTTGGACAAAACGGATTTGGTTGTCATGGACTGCCGCGCGGCCTCGACCGACATTTTTCTCGATTATTTTGACGAGGTGCAAATCTTTAATTTGCTCAAACAGTTTGGCGCGTCGTTGAACCTCATCATGCCGGTGAACCACGAGACCGACAGCTTGGAGCAAATTCGCAACATCACCGACCGGCTCAACCACAATGCCCGATACCTGGTTGTCAAAAATGAGGTGTTGTCGGAACGGTTCGCCAACTACGAACGCAGCGCCACGCGAACACGGCTGATGGGCGAACTAGCAGCCAAGGAAATTACCATGCCGAAACTTTATGATTGGATCGTCGCCGATTTGAACAAGCACGACCTGACCATTTCCGCCGCCATCAAAAATCCTGCCTTTGATTTCTTCAACCGTGGACGCCTTCAAAATTGGCTGCACAAGTTTTATGACGAACTGGAAACCGTGCGCGGAATGCTATTGCCGCCACCGCCAAAGATTCAGAAGCCGAAAAAAGAAACAAAATCCGGCGACTCCTTTTTGTGAGCGAAGAAAAGAACAGCTTTGACGAGGCGGTTTCCGAATGGCGGCGCAAGAACGGAATTCGGGACGACGACTCCGTTTTGCAGATGCTGGAACTGCTGAAGATTTTTTTCCAGAACGTCAAAATTGAAATACCGCCAGATACGGATTCCATCCAGTTGATTACCGTCCGTGTCTCGCTCCAAACGCTGACGCAATTGACCAAAGACTTTTCAAAGGAGGCGCGGGAGCTGAAGCAGGAAATTCGCAGCGTCCCCCAAATCACCAAACAACTTTCCGCCGGTCGCGCCATGGCTTTTCTTTGCGTGGCAATCGCTTCGCTCTTGGCCGGAATTTTGATTGGAAAATTTCTGCTCTGATTATGCGTTTGGCAAATTACATCACGGCTGGTCTATCATTCCTACTGGCAGTCGGCGCACTTTTTTATCCAGCAAGGCCGGCTTCATTCCTTGTGGCGGGCATCTTCGCCGCCATCGCCGCTTATGCTGTTACTGCGAAAGACAAAATCACCAAAAGCAAATTTATCGTCCGGCTGAAAGGCTTTGCGTGGACACGCGAAGATTTTTGCCGTGGCTGGCTCATCACTGGCGACACCGGCTCTGGCAAAACCCGCTCTGGCATCAATCAACTGCTCTTTCAGGTTTTTCAAAACGATCCGAACTGGGGCGGACTTTGCATTGACGACAAAGGCGTGTATTGGGAAACGCTTGTTGAAATGGCGGCGGAGTTTCATCGTCAGGACGATTTGATTTTGTTGCAAGTCAGACCGGACAATCCGCCGGATAAATGGAAACCGGCGCACACTTTCAATCTGCTTTCCGACCCGACCATCCCGCCGTCCACCTACGCAAAATTCGTCGTGGATACGGTGACGAGCTTGGGGCAACGCGCCGAGCAATCCTTTTTCAAAAGTCAGGCGCAAACGCACATCGGCTTGGCTCTCGAAGTATTGGCGCGCTTGGACATGGAAGCAACCTTGTTCAACGTCCGTGATTTTCTTCTCGATGACAATACGATGAATGAGGTGTTGGGAGAGATGCAGACGGATTATCCAACTGACCGCGACAAAGCTCTCATCAAACATTTCTCCGAACGCTATCGGGGACAGCCAGCCGAGCAGATGGGCGGCGTGAAAGAAACCATCGCCAATTATCTCCAGTTTTTTTTGACGCCCGATGTCATTGAGGTGTTTGGCGACGCCAAGAACAGTTTCGACTTCAGGGAAATTGATCGCGGCAAAATTATTTGCGTGGCGATGCCGCAGAAATTCCAGATGGAACGCCGCTACATAAACACGTTTCTCAAAATGCTTTTTTACGCCCACGTTTTGCGCCGGTTCGACAAGCCCAAGGAAGAACGTGCCACCGATAATTTGCTCATCCTGTGGGCGGATGAAGCGCAACGCTTCGTCACGGCGAGCGAGGACGGCATGAGCGATTACAACTGCATTGATGTTATGCGCGAAGCGCAGGCGACACTGGTAGCCGCCGCGCAATCCTCAACGTCATTCATCCCGCCGCTTGGAGAGGAAAAGGCACAAGTGCTGACGTTGAATCTTCGCAATCGGATGATTTTCAAAGGTGCGGACGAGGCGGGCGCAGTTGAAAGTGCGGACTTTCTCGGACAACGAAAAGTCCGTCAACGGACGTATGGCTATTCCGGCGGCATGGCCACGCGCAGCTTCACGCAGATTGAGGAACATAAGATCAAACCCTACGAATTGCGCAATTTGAGAAAACACCAGTGCGTTCTCGTTCACTGCGAAAAGGGTTTTCGCAAAACGATTTTGCCACCGCTCGAAGCCGATGGCATGGTTTCAAAATGGTTTCCTTGGTGGAAGCGTTTTTTGTAATCAATTTCGTCAGCAGGAGGGTCGCCGATTTGTCCAAAATGGTTTTTATCTGCCGTCACGGCCTTTCGTTTGCCTGCATCAGGCTGTCATGCTTGAAATCTGAACCAATACTTTCGACCTGAATATAGTCCGAAAGAGGTAATCGGGAGTGTTGCTGGCGCGGAGTTCATCAACGCCCGATCCGTAACTACGGCTTCGGGTTTAGGTTGGTTTTTACTGTAGATACGCCATCACGGCCTCGGTGCGGGAGCGGACGTGGAGTTTCTCAAAAATGTGCGCGAGATGTATCTTCACCGTGAACATGCTGATATCCAGCTTGTCGCCAATTTCCTTGTTGGAAAGCCCCTTGGTGAGCCAGGCGAGAATCTCTCGTTCCCGTTCGCTGAGGAGCAGGTTTTTGTCCGCCGAGGGCAAAGGTTCCTGAAACGCCGCCACCACCTTGCGGGCGATGTCGCTGCTCATGGGCGCGCCGCCCTGCCGAATGTCACGGACGGCGGCGAGAATCTCCTGCGGCGTGGAACGCTTGAGCAGATAGCCGCTGGCCCCGGCCCGCAATGCCTTGAAGATCGTGTCGGCATCCTCATACACCGTCAGCATCATGATTTGAAGGGACGGCAGCAACCGCTTGAGTTGCGCGGTGCATTCCACGCCTGACATCCCCGGCATCTGAACGTCCATGAGCACAACGTCCGGCTTCCACTCCGGAACCAGCCGCAGCGCCTCCGCCCCGCTCCCGCAGCAACCCGTGCAATTGAAACCGGCCGTGCGCGCCAGCCATTTATCCAAGTGACGTCGCAGCGCAGGGCTGTCATCCACCACCGCCACGCGAATCATTCCGCCTGCCGGTTTGTTGCCGCTCGCAGATGTCATTGGTCTTGGTTCCAGCAATTCAATCATAAGGCCATTATTCCGGCTTCAGAATCGTTTCTTTCAAGCGCCGGGGCAATAGCCCGTTCGGACTATCAGCTTAACAATGCGATTCCCTCAACGGGAGGATGAACTTCACCCGTGTTCCTTTTCCCAGCTCGCTAGCGAACTCGAATTGCCCGCCCATCTCCTGCATGCGCGTCCGCATGTTCGCCAGACCATCCGCGCCCGGATGATCCGTCACCACGGTGAACCCTCGTCCATCATCCGCAACTTCGATTGTCATGCGGTCATCCATTACCCGAATCCCCAATTCCACCGTGCGGGCTTCAGAGTGGCGCATGACGTTATTCAACGCTTCCTTGAAAGCCAGAAACAGGCTGTGGCGTTTTTCGGAGGGCAACGGCGTCGCCGGCAATTCATTCGCGACATCCAAACGACAGGCGATGTTGGCGGGACGCAAAAACTGCTCGGCAAAATTGCAGAAGTAGCTGGCGAGCGAACCCAGATTGTCGTTCTTGGGATTCACCGCCCAGACGATTTCGTCCAGCGCCAGCACCATCTGGCGCGCGCGCTGGCTGATTTCGTGGAGTGATCCACTGACCTCATGCGCAGACGCCGAGGGGGCGAGTCCCAGCGCGCTCGCCACGTGAATTTCCGTCAGGCCCGTGCCCAAGTCATCGTGCAAGTCCTGCGCGATCCGCGCCCGCTCGCGCTCCAGCAACTGCGCCCGCTCCAGCACCGCGAGTTTGCGGCGATGCCGCAGGCGCAGCGCACTGATGACAGCTCCCCCCACGAGGGTAGCCCCACCAAGCCAGCACAGCGGTTCAAACCACCATGTTTCCCAGAAATGCGGCAGAATTTTCACCCGAATTTCCGCGCCGGCCTCGTTCCAGTAGCCGGAGGCATTGCACGCGATGACGCGGAACCGGTAGTTGCCCGGCGGCAGGTGCGCATAGATGGCGGAGCGGCGAGCGTCTGCATCCACCCAATCCGTGTCCAAGCCCTCCATCTGATACTTGAAGCGCACGCGCTTGGGCGCGGAAAAACTCAAGCCGGCATATCTGAACTCGATCTGTCCGCTGCCCGGCGGCACCACGACTTCTTCCCTCTGCCTGCCAAACTTCACCACCGTGCCGTCCACCCGCACTTCCTCCAGCACCACCGGTGGCAGAGTGCGGATAACGTTGATCCGCTCAGGATCCACCACGGCCAATCCGCGACTGGTCGCAAACCAGAGGCGGCCATCCGCTGTGCGACAACCGGCGGGCTGGTTGCCGTTCGCCATTTCCAGCGACGAAAGACCTTCACTGATATCCAGCACCAGACAAATCACGGAGGCAATCTCGCCTCGGGCGCAGCGTTCCAAATCGCCCTTGTCCACCCGAAAGATGCCGCCATAACTCGCTATCCAGAGGTTTCCCCGCTCATCCTTCTCAATATCGCAGATGAAGTCGCTGGTCAACCCTTGACGCGTCGTGAAGTTGAAGAACTTTCCATCACGATAGCGCGCCAGACCGCCGCCCGAAGTGCCGATCCAGATGCCGCCATCGTCATCCGCGCACAAACAGGACACGTATTCGTAAGGCAACCCCTGCGCCCGCATGAACTGGGTGAAACGCCCTTCGTGATACCGCGCCACACCGCTCCCGCGCATCCCCAACCAGATGTCGCCATCCCGCGCCTGCACCATGCACCGCACGTCGGCTTGCACGAGATCCGTTGCCAGCCAGTCAAACTGGTCGCCGGCAAATCGCGCCGCTCCATTCTGGGTCGAGGCCCAGATACTGCCATCCACAGCCTCGAACAACCCATAGATCAAATTGGGGAACAATTTGGGCACGGCGGGATTGCCGTATTGCCCATCTTTCCACCAATTTATTCCACCACCCAACGACCCAATCCACAATCTGCCGCCGTTGTCTTCCAAAACGGAACACACAAACTGATTGTGCGGCTCCTTTTCATTCACCAAATGTTGAAAATGCTGACCGTCGAAACGATACACGCCCGCGCCCAAAGTCCCCACCCACACGCCGCCGCCAACGGCGGGCGTCACGGTCTTCACTGGTTGGTCCTGCCAGCGGTCGGCGGGAGTCACCATCGTAAGCGCCCGCTTCCGGAGCAACTGCAGACCACCGCCATTCAATCCCAACCACACATTCTTTTCCCGGTCCTCCCAAATGCTACTGATCCAATTATGGGCCAGCCCAGTTGCTCGCGTGAGGCGATGCTCCCGTCCGGTTTCATCCACCACAAACATACCCTGGTTCTCAGCGCCCGCGCCCGCGAGCACTTCGCCGGTGGAAATTTCCCGCATCACGACGGGGCGGTCGTCACCCCACGAATGAACGCCCCGATCCTCCACCCATTGCCCGTCATCCCAGCGCCGCAGCCGCAGGCCATCCCGCACCCAAAATCCACCATGGCGGGCGGCTGCCACGTTCCGGTAACCCCTCTCCGGTGGCGGCCCGGCGCTGTCCGTAACGCCGCCATCCGCATCCAACCGCTGCATCGCTCCACCGAAGCGGACGGCCCAAACCTGGTTCTGTGCATCCGTCATGATTTCAGAATAAAGCGGGGTGTCCGGTCCATGCGTCGGCGTGCCTGCAACACCATTTTTGATGCGTAACAACTGACCGTCGCGGTTCAACACCACCAAAACATCGTTGGTCGTATCTGCCATGTAGATGATGGGAGAAATGCGCCAGCCGGTTTTCTTGATCGGCAGGTCATGGAAGCCGGCTTCGTCGCACCAGGCGATTTGTCCCGTGTCCATTCCTACCCATAAACGTCCTCGCGCATCCTCGAATAATTGGTTGATGAGCCGGTTCTTCAAGTTTGGCGTGTTCGCGTCGTTATAGACGTGGAATCTCACGCCATCGAAGCGGGCGAGTCCGTTGTAGGTGGCCACCCACACGTAGCCATCCCGGGTTTGCACCACCGCCCTCACTCCGTCCGACGGCAACCCGTTCTCCATGCTCCAGCGGGTGATGACATAATCCGGCGAAGTCTCCGGCCGCGTTTTCAACTCCTGCAACTGCTGCGCCCGGCCCATGACGACGGCCATGAGCAGAAAGCAGATGGTATGTCGCAACGTTTTCATGAGATTGGCATAGCTTAACATCCGCCGTTGCCTGGTTGAAAGAATGAAATCTTTTCCCACCCGCTTATGAAATCTGTGTCATCGCTTCACACATTTCGCGCCATAATTTATTTGCAGCTCAAACGCCTGTCGGAGCAACTGCCCGATCTCTGCTGGCTGCATTCAGCAGACCAGCTTGGAGGATAGCTCGAAGGCCTTTCCTTGTTCACTCAGGGCGACCGCAAGCGGTAAAAGACGTTCGTCCGTGACGAGCTGGGGATAATGTTCAGGTTGGTCAGGCTGGATGAACCAGGAATGTCGAACCAGTTGCTCGGATTGGCCAACCCCAATGAATTCGACTGCGCCCACCAGCCCAGATGCGTCGCAGGCCAGGTCAATGTGAGCGTTCCACCCGTCACGCTGAAACTGATGTTGGTCGGATAACTCGCCGTCGCCGACACGACGCTCAACACGCCGTTGGTGGGATTGAAACTCCACTGTTTCCCGCCCGTCAGCGCGGGCGTGATGCTGCTGAAGTTGCCCGCAAAAGTTGCCGGCACGGTGAACAGCTGGAACGTCTGCCCGTTCGTGGGCTGAATGCCGGCCACGTTGCTGACCACCAGACTCCCGCCGTAGGTGAGATTGGTAACGCCCTGCACCAAATCGCTCTGGCCGTTCGTGCTGTTGACTTCCACGAATGTCGTGCCCGCCAGTGTGAGGCGGTTGCTGATGGTGAGCGTGCCGATGGATGCGCCCGGCGATAACGTGCCCCCGCCCTGCACTGTCACCGCGCCGCCAATGGAACCCGTGCCACCCAAGGTGCCCCCAGTCTTGACCGTGACGGCGCTGCTGCCAATCGCGCCGTTCACCAGCAACGTGCCGTTGCTGACGGTCGTCGCGCCGGTGTAGGTGTTGTTGGTGGAGAGGATAAGCGTGCCCGCGCCGCTCTTGATCAAGCCGTTGTCGGCGGAACCGCTCAAATGCTGGAACGCCACGGAAACCGTCAGCGTATCGCTGGCGCCGAGGTTGAACACCGTCCCGCCGGTTAGCACCACGGCGGCGTTGCCGCCCGTGATCTGGGAGGTGGCGTATCCGTTGGTGGCGTCAATGGTGTTGTTGAAGACCCAAGAGCCGTAGTTGGTGTCGGCAGTGCCGCTGACATTCAAGGTGCCGCCGTTCAACACGACCTTGTTGAGAGCGCAGTGGTAGCCCCAGTTATTGTCGATCTTGCCGCCCGAATTGATTGTGATGACATTCGTCGGGCTGGCACCGGCGATCGTGTTAACCCCCTTTCCCCAAATAGTGCCGCTGTTCACGGTAATATTGCCGCTGCCCAGCGATGTCGGGGCGTAGGCAAATACCTGCCCTTGGTTGACGATCGTGCCGCCGCTGTAGGTGTTGGCGCTGGTCTCGCGAAAGAAGAGACCGCCGGGACCGGTCTTCGTCAGCCCATTCGTGCCGGCCACGACCGCGTAGAGCGTCGCGGCGACCACACTGCTGCCGTTCACTGTCACCATCGGGTTGGTGCCTTGCAGCGTCAGGGTGTTTCCAGCCACGCTGTTGGTCAAAATCCAGTTGCCCGCAGTCGCCGGGGCCGTGTCGGCAAAGATGAGGTTGCCAATCACGACGGGCGTATCCAGGGTCACCACCGCGTCCGATGTGAGGTCCAGTTTGCTGAAGTCGGCGGTGATGTTGGCACCGCCGCCCACGATGTTATTGGACCAGTTGGCGGCGGTTGACCACAACCCGCCGGCAGGATTGATCCAGGTCGGCGTGGCCGCAGCCATCGTCCTGTAGCTGGCGCTGACGGTGCCGCTTGGGTTTTTGCCCGGCGTCACCGCGTAGGCGGTGATGACCAGGTTGGAAGTGTTCACGGGCACCACCACGGTAGCCGGGCTGGAGTTAGACATCACCGTGCCGGAGACAGTCGGGTCACTGCCGTTCGTGGTGTAATAAATCGTGGCGCCGCTTTCCGATGAAATCGATACGGATAAGCTCCCAACATAGCCGCCAGCGGCGGGATTGAAGACGGGTGACAGCGTGTTGGTGCTCATCACCGGTTCGGAGAACGCGAGCAAGCCGACTCCGTTTCCGTTCCGCACCCAGCCGGCGGTGTTGCCGATGTGGGCGAGGTAGGCGAGATTGGTCGCCGCGCTCACGTCCTGAGAGTATTGCAGTTCGATGCCGCCATTGGTGACCGTGGCGGAGGCTGGCAGGGTGTTGGTGGTCAAGCCAGGTCCCTGCACGCGAAAATCCGCCAGCGCGGCGGCATCCACCGTGATGGTCGCAGTGGGATTCCGGAGCATCACGCGCAAGCGGGTGGCGGCAGTGTTGGCAACCTGCGCCGGGTTCGGCGGGTCTATGTCCGGGTTGTCCGCTGCGCCGTAAAGCTCGCGCGCCACCTGCCGGAAAACATTCAACCCGTGCGTCTCGTATCCACCCGCAAACGGGAAATGGCAACCGTCGTGTGCAAGTCCATTGACGGACATCATGCGAACCGTGTTGTAAACATCCTCGAAACGGCGCTGGGCGTCCCGCAACTCGGGCAATTCACGGGTGACCCCGCAGCCCACATGCAACTGAGTTTTGAAAATCCGCTCGACCGCCGGGTAGTCAAGCTGCCAGGAGGAAACCAGCGACGCGAAACCGGTCGTATGTTGCGCGGTATTGTTGTTATCAGCTTCGCCCTGATAGTAAAAGATTCCGCGCACGTTGCCGGCCACCCCGGCCTGGATGGCCCGGTAACGCAGGCGATTGTAAACGCGGTAAACGCCGCCGCTGTTGTCCAGCGCATCCGGGTTCGCATTGTCCCGCTGCAGTTGGAGCATCGAATAGCCGCCCCGCGCACCGTTCAGGATCGCCACCGGGATGCCGTAGGTATCCACAATCTTGCGCCCCACCACCAGCGCCCATTGGCCGATGCCTGCGGCACTTCCCAACCCTCCGTCGCCGTCCGCCTGCGCCCAGAACAGGTAAGCCATGGTGGCGGTCGCGCTATCGCTGTTCATCCCGAAAGTTCTGACCCACGAAGAGGCATAGCCGCTGGCGCTGCCGGAATGCAGGCTGGCCTCGGCATTGGATTGGCCATACCACAGAAACACGTCACCCGCCACGACGTCGCTGACCCGCCGCACCAAACGCAAGGTCGTGCCCGTCTTGAGATACAGCTCGAAGGTGTAGGAGGCGAGTTCGGCGGGAATGAGGGGGTTGAAAGAGAAACTGGCGGAACCACCGGAGTAGGACAGGACTTGTTCGCTCTCCGTGCCATACGCCACGCCGTTGCGGTAAACCCGCAGCACGGCCTTGTCGAAACCGCCTTGCGTTTCCGTGCCGGCAATCGGCACGGTCGCCTTGCTCGTCGCCAGATTCCGCGGCACCACCTGCTGGTTCACCGGCAACGCGGTGAACGTGACCGCAAAGCGCTTGGGCCGCACCAGCACCACCAGCTTCCGGCTTGTGTAGTTGGTAATGTTCGCAGCATGCGTCCAGTCGGGATTCGCCCCGCTCGAATTGCCGATTCCGATATCGTCGCTCGTCCCGCTTGAGGTGGCCCAACCGCTATAGGCAAGCACCACCTGCCGCGATCCCGGATTGTGAACCTGGAAAGAACCATAACCCGACGCGGTGGTGCCAATGGTGTCACCCCAATCGTAGGTCGAACTGCTCGCCGCGAAGACCGCCGTGGAGTTGCTGACGCTGTAGTTTTGATGCCACATTTCAATCTGCCCCCGATCAAACGAGCCGGTCTTGACTCCCGCCACACTCGAAAAGACAACGAGGTTCGTGACGCCCTGTTGAAAAGCCACCGGGTTGTAAATCGCGTGCGGCATGCCGATTTGAACCGCCGAGGCGGTGAACGCGTCCATGGACACATACGCCCAGTTCGTGACCGAGCCATAGACCAATTCGAGATAATAGGCCACGCGGTCAAAACTCCCCGACGCGATGCTCCCGCTGTTATTCACGCTGTAAGGCACAGTGGTTGTGC
>Ga0316220_1002059_pt1 | contig 19540 bp, 16 predicted proteins | sample TBH18005metaG_FD_203632 | JGI IMG/M metagenome (GOLD analysis project Ga0316220, IMG submission 203632) | Freshwater microbial communities from Trout Bog Lake, Wisconsin, USA - TBH18005 | ecosystem: Environmental > Aquatic > Freshwater > Lake > Hypolimnion/Profundal zone | place: USA: Wisconsin...
TTCGACCAAGTAAATGGCTGGCCTCTCATATTGAGAAGCCAGCCATCTTGTTTTTGCAGCCAGGTTGCGTTATGCCTTGGTGGCGGAGGTAAGTGCGCCGAGGTCGGCCGCCAGCTTCTCCGTCGAGAAGGCTTCGATCAGATCGCCTTCCTTCAGGTCGCTGAAGCCGCTGAGGCCGATGCCGCACTCCATGCCGTTCGTGACTTCGCGGGCGTCGTCCTTGAAGCGCTTGAGGGAGTTGATCTTTCCCTTGAACACCTGTTCGGTTCCGCGCATTACCTTCACCTCCGCGTCGCGGCGGATGACTCCGTCTTGAACACGGCAGCCGGCAATGGTGCCAACCTTGGGAATGCGGAAGACGTTGATGACCTCAGCGCGACCAAGGTAGTTCTCCTTGAAGGTCGGGTCGAGCAAGCCAAGCATGGCCAGACGCATCTCGTCCTGCAACTCGTAGATGATGGAGTGCAGACGAATCTGGATGCCTTCCTGCTGGGCCAGTTCGGCAGCCTTGCGCTCGGGGCGCACGTTGAAGCCGATGATGATGGTGTTCGAGGCAGTGGCCAGCAGGACGTCGCTCTCAGTAATGGAACCGACGCCGGAGTGGATAACCTTGACACGCACCTTCTCGGTGGACATGCGGGTGAGCGAATCTGCCAGCACCTCGACCGAACCAGTGACGTCGCCCTTGATGATGAGGGGCAGGTCCTTGATGCCGGCGGTGCGGATCTGCTCTGCAAGACCTTCGAGCGATACGCGGGAGCTCTTGGCGAGCTGCGCTTCGCGCTCCTTCATCTTGCGGTACTGGGCAATGCCCTTCGCCTTGTCGCGATCGGCTACCACCAGGAATGTGTCGCCGGAGTCAGGCATCGATTCCAGTCCGAGAACTTCAACTGGTGTCGACGGCCCGGCTTCTTCAATGGCGCGACCGCGATCATCAAACATGGCGCGGACCTTGCCGAACGTGTTGCCGACGATGTAGCTGTCGTTGAGGCGGAGGGTACCATCCTGAACCAGAACAGTTGCCACGGCGCCACGGCCACGATCGAGCTTGGCTTCAATAACGGAGCCGACTGCCTTGCGTCCAGGAGTTGCCTTGGGAGCGCGAATATCAGAAACCAGGCAGATCATCTCAAGCAGAAGATCCAGGTTGATGCGCTTCTTGGCGGATACCTCAACGAAGACTGTTCCTTCGTCTCCGGCTGCCCACTCTTCAGGAATGAGCCCGCGATCGGCAAGCTGCTTCTTCACGCGGTCGGGGTTCGCTTCAGGCTTGTCAATCTTGTTGACGGCCACAATGATGGGCACGCCTGCAGCCTTGGCGTGGTCAATGGCTTCCAGGGTCTGTGGCATCACGCCGTCGTCTGCTGCAACTACGATGACAACGATGTCAGTGACCTTGGCGCCACGCGCACGCATGCGGGTAAAGGCTTCGTGACCGGGAGTGTCCAGAAACACGATCTCGCGGCCGGAGGCGGGTGAGCCTTCCTTGGCGAACTTCACCTTGTATGCGCCGATGTGCTGAGTAATGCCTCCAGCTTCGCCAGCGGCAACGTCGGTTTCCCGGATTGCGTCCAGCAGCGAGGTCTTGCCGTGATCGACGTGGCCCATGACGGTAACGACAGGAGAGCGCGGAACTTCGAGTTCGCCAGTGTTGTCGGCTTCGAGCACTTCTTCGATTGCCTGGTTGGCGATCTCTTCTTCGTAGCTGATGACGGTGGCGGCAGCGCCAAACTTGGCGGAGACATCCTTGATCATCTCGGCGTCGAGGGACTGGTTGACCGTAACAAAGACGCCGCTCATCAGAAGAGTGGCGATCAGGTCCTTGGCGCGAACATCAAGCTTCTCTGCCAGGTCCTTTACGCTGATGCCTTCAGTAACCGTAATTTCGCGGGTGATGGGAAGCGGCTCGCCGCCATATTGCACCCCGCCGTAACGTGGCGGTGGCACAAAGCCCTTCATTGGGCCTTCCTTCGTCTTGGGATACTGCGGGCGTCCACCACGGCCCCTGGAAGGAGCACGCTGCGGACGGGGCGCTTCGCCGGTTGGAGCAGCGCCACCAGCGCCAGGACGTGCGCCGAAGCCGGGACGGGGCGGTCCGCCAAATCCAGGGCGTGCGCCAAAACCGGGACGTGCGCCGGGCGCTCCAGTTCCGCCGGGGCCAGCGTAGCCACCAGGAGTAGTGCGGGTCGGATGCTTGGGCCGAGGGCCGCCAGGGAACTGGCCGGGAGCTGAAGGCCCGCCGGGCGTGCGCTGCGGATAACTGCCGGGGGCTCCAGAAGGACGGCGGTCAAAAATAGGCTTGCCACGCTGGATTCCCGCGCCAGGTGCCAGGTTTCCAGTCGCTGGGCCGAGGTTTGAAGGCGGCAGAATGGGAGCCTTGTAGACCGGCCTGGGGCCGGTTTGAGGCATCACCATGCGACGTACAGGCGGCGCGGGCGGACCCGGCGCAACGTGCGGCTTGGCAGCAACTTCAGCAACCGGTGCAACGGCGGACTCAGCAGCAATTGTGGGTACGGGAGCTGGCGCTTCAGCAGCGGCAGCGGGCGCTTCAACGGCGACCGGGGCTGCTACTGCAACGGGCTCCGCCACAACGGGGGGAGGCGCGACAACGGACGCCTCGACCACCGGAGCCGGGACAACGGCGGCAGGCGCTTCGGCAGGCTTGACGGCGACGACAGGCTTTTCAGCCGGACGTGGCTGCTCTTCCTTGACGGGAGCGACAGTCGGGGCCACCGCAACAACCGGGGGCTTGACGACCACGGCAGCAGCTGGCGGCGCAACCACAACAACAGGGCGCGTGGGAACTACCGCGCCAGCGGGAGCCTTGGCAACAACCGGGCCGACTGGCGGACGCGAGGCAATCGCCGGGGGCGCTGGAGGATGAATGATCTGTGGTGCGGAGCGAGGCTGGGGAACAATCCTGCGCGGCTCCGGACGGACCGGCGGCGGGGCAACCACTGCGACTGGAGGGGTAGGAGGCGCAGTCCTGACGGGAGGGTGTACGACGGTCGCGACCGGCGCCTTGGCCGGAATCTGCGGGTGACGTGCTCCGCCCTCATCCTCCATCTTCTTGGCCAGGATGGCTTTGAGTACGTCGCCTGGCTTGGAGATATGAGAGAGGTCAATCTTGGGTGTGATGGCCTGGGGTGCACGCGAGGACGATGCGCTAGCATGACCTGCAGAGCGCAAACCGCGCTCAAAATGCGTGCGAACCTTTTCTGCCTCATCGGACTCCAGGGAACTGGAGTGTGTCTTACCGGTGGCCAGGCCGAGCTCCGCCAAAATGTCAAGAATCTGTCTGCTCTTGACTTCCATCTCTCGCGCGAGATCGTTGATACGAACCTTACTCATCCGCCTCTTTTCAAATTGTGCTGCCCACAGCCCTTAGTTGCTCATGGCTACCTCGTGGCAATGGTTGCTCAAAAAACTTCCATTATCGTTCGATTGGCTTTGAAGGATTGGGCGCATACTACGCGCCGTCCTCTTTGGCCGCCTGCTCTTCCGTTATTGCACTTTCGGTTTCAATCTCTTCCGGCGCCTCATCGGCATCGGGTACGCCTTCCACAGCCGCCTCTTCCAAGCTGACAGAGTCGCCATCCGATTCAACTGAGGCCACGCTTTCAGCCTCTTCCAGCACTTCGGCGGCGTTTTCAGCTTCAGCTTCTGCGTCCGCCACTACCGCGGGGGCATTCTCGATTTCAGCTTCTCCGGGCTCTGTTGTTGCAGGCGCTTCAGGCACGTGGCCCTCTTCGCCTTCTTCAAAGTGGCCGAAGTAGTGGCGAACTGCCACCGAAATCTTCTCAAGCGTCTTTTCGCCGATGCCGGGAATCTCTTCGAGCTGCTCGGGCGTCATGTCGGCGAGAGACTCAACTGTTGTGATGCCCGCCGCAACCAGCTTCTGAAGAATGCCGTCACCCAGTTCCGAGACAGCCTCAATGGGAGTGGCGGGACCGCCGGTGAGGTCTTGCATCTGCTGCTCGACTTCCTGGCGCTTTTCCTCTTCGCTCTTGATATCTATCTTCCACCCAAGAAGCTTGGCGGCGAGCCGCACGTTCTGGCCCTTCTTGCCAATTGCGAGCGAAAGCTGAGTATCGTCGACGATCACTTCAAGCTGCTTGTCAGTCAGATCACTGATAGACACGCGGCTCACCTTGGCGGGCTGCAGTGCCTTCTCGGCGAAGGTGGTGATCTCGTCCGAGTACTCGATGATGTCGATCTTCTCGCCGCGCAGCTCGCGGATGATCGACTGGACGCGCATCCCCTTCATGCCAACGCAGGCGCCTACCGGGTCAACGTCCTTATCGCGGCTCTGCACCGCAATTTTGGTACGCTCGCCAGCCTCACGGGCAATGGCCCGGATAACAACGGTGTTGTCGTAAATCTCCGGAACTTCCGATTGGAAGAGGTTCGAGACCAGCTCAGGGGCGGCGCGGGAGACGATTACCTGCGGTCCCTTTGCTGCGCGGTCCACCTTGAGCAGCACAACGCGAACGCGCTCGCCGATGGAGAACTGCTCAAGACGCGATTGCTCGCGCTTCGGGCAGCGTGCCTCCGCCTTGCCGAGGTCATAGATAACATCCTGGCCTTCGATGCGCTTTACAGTGGCGTTGAGTACTTCCTTTTCGCGGTGCGCGTATTCATTGAAGACCGTGTCGCGCTCTGCTTCCCTGACTTTTTGAAAAATGACCTGCTTGGCGAGCTGGGCGGCGATGCGGCCCAGTGGGCTGGTATCGCGATACATACGGATTTCAGAACCCACTTCGACGCCGGGAGCCAGCTCGCTGGCAGCCTCAAGCGTGATCTGGTTCAAGGGGTCTTCCACCTGTTCCGCGTCCGCGACAACCGTTTTGTAAATGTAGGCCGTGATTTCGCCGGTCTCTTTATTCAGTTCCCCGCGCATGTTTTCCTGGGTTTTGTAGAACTTGCGCGTCGCCAGGGCAATGGCTTCCTGAACCGCGTCAACAACGATGGCGGGGTCAATGCCCTTTTCCTGGCTGAGGAGCTCGATGCTCTGATACAAAACACTGGCCATACTTTTCTTACTCTCTCAATTGCTGCCCGGCGGCAAAAATCAGGCTTCGATCCCTTCAGCCGGTTCAGTTGGGTTTAGAGAAGGGGTAAAGCTTGTCACCTTCTCCTGTTTCAAGTTTCCGGGCGCCAGCGGCGTCCAGAGAAGATCTTAGATTTCAGGCACCAGTTGCGCCTTTTCAACGTTGCTCAGCGCTATCTCGACGGTGCTAACGCCAGTCTTGCGGCTCTTGCTGTTCTGCTTCACCGCGTTCAGGTCCAGCGTGATGCTCTTCTCGGCACTGGCCTCATCGCCCGCGATCAGACGCCCCTGCCAGTGGCGGTTGTTGCGGATAGCCTCAAAAGTCTGCACTTTGACCAGGCTGCCCCGGAACCGCTCAAAATCATTAGCCTTGCTTAGCTTGCGGTCTAGACCCGGAGAGCTGGCTTCAAGAGTGTATTCCGCGCCGGGAATCAGATCTTCCACATCAAGCAGAACGCCAAAATCACGGCTGAAGGCGGCACAATCCTCGTGCGTAACTCCGGATAACTGCTCTACGCTGAGCGTCCCCTCAACCAGGCGCTCAGGAAGATCCTCAGCTCCGGCGGCGATGGCGGCTTTCAGTTGTGCGCGGCCTTCGGCATTCTTTTCCAGATAGATGCGAAGGGTACGCTCTTTCGCTGGCCCAATGAACTCGAGGTCCACCACGTCCAGTCCATGAGAGGCGGCCACCCTTGCCGCTGCCGATCGGATTGCTTCAAGCTTGACTGCCATCGTTCCTTTGCCCCAGCAGGCCAAAATCACTCACTGAGGACCCCGCACGTACGCCGCCTTTGGGCGGTTATTTTCGGAGCGTTCACCCCGGTGAATTTGCCGCAAATAAAAAGTGGGCTATAAGCCCACTCATCTCTCCGCCAGCCGGTGCGCACACGGTGTTCTCTGACGGACAAATTCGTCTGCATCCTTAGCATAAGGCCAAACGCACGGAAATTCAATGGGGAAGGGGAGCGAAAGGGGCTAAAACCGCGTGACAGGTGCTTGTGCACCTGTAAATCTGCAATACTTGCGGCCGTGAACCCAAAAGCTGTCCTCGGTGCCGTCGCGCTTGCCGCAGGACGGGGCGTTTTTGTGCCCGCTCCGGGAGGCGCGGATTGTGATATCGAGAGAAGTGTTGCGAATCAGCGGCAAGAAGGTTGTGGTGGACTATGACTTCCGCAACGACACCAACGAGGATGTGACGACTGAGGTGTCGGAGACGCTCCCGTCCAAGCAATCTTTTGAGCCGTTTCGACTGTGGGTTGACGGTAAGCCAGTGAGCTACCAGACCAAGAGCAAAGCGACGCTCGGTGACCAGTCCGCCTGCGCGCAGAGCAGGCTCTATATCGATGGGTAGTTGCGTGTAGCCTTTGCTTCGCCTGTGGATCGAGCCCCCGTGCCACTCCACAGAACATTTCCGTTTTGCACCGGGGAGCGCGAAAGACGACAATAACGGAATGAAATTGTTCCGGAGTGGAGTGCTTTTGTTCCTGGCAGCTTTGGCGGCCATACCCGCGCTGAACGCGCTGGAGAAGCAGCCTGCCAGTGTTTACCACGCGCGGCGGGTGGCGCTGGGCGCCAGCTTGCATGGCGGAGTGGCGGTTCTGTTTGCAGCCCAGGAGCCGGTTCTGGACTTTATGCCCTACCGGCAGGATGAGGATTTCTTTTATCTGACCGGGTGGACGGAGCCGGGAGCGGCGCTGCTGGTGGTGGGCGAGGCTCCACAGGCGGCAACTCCGCGCGCATACAGGGAGATTCTGTTTCTCCCCACGCGCAATCTGCGCCTCGAGAAGTACACCGGAGAGAAGCTGGATGCGGCTACGCCGGGCGTGGCCCAGAAGACGGGCGTGGACTCCGTTGAAGCAATGACGGAGCTGCCGGCAGAACTTAACAAGCTCATGGCGGCAGATCGGCGTCTGGTGCGGAGTGTGTGGGCGCAGCCCGCAAGCGCCACGGCCAAGGCTCTGCTCGGGTTTACAGCGGCCACAATGGGAATGGACGCCAGCGACTCGGCGCGCGATGTGACCAGTTTGACGGCCGCGTTGCGGATAGTGAAGGATGCGGGCGAAATCGCACTCCTGAAGAAGGCTTCAACCGCTTCAATCGAGGCCCAGCGCGTAATGATGCGGGCAGTGAAGCCGGGCGTGACGGAGCTGGCTGTGGCCGGCAAGTTGACGGCGGCGTGGATGGAAAACGGCTGCGAGCGGCCCAGCTACGCACCCATTGTTGGGTCGGGCATCAACTCCACTACGCTCCATTACGATGCAAACTCGCGCACCATTGAGGACGGCGACATCGTTGTGGTGGATGCGGCATGTGAGTTCTCAATGTACGCCTCGGACATTACCCGGACGGTGCCCGCCAACGGGCGCTTTTCGGCGCGGCAGCGGGAGATTTACGACATAGTTCTGGCGGCGCAGCAGGCGGCGGTAAATGCGTTTGTGGCAGGCAAGTCAAAGATCAACGACTTCAACCACAGCGATCCGGATTCGCTTGATCTTGCGGCTTACAACTACATCAACACCCACGGAAAGAGCCTGGACGGCAAGCCGCTCGGCCAGTACTGGCTGCACGGGCTCGGGCACATGGTGGGTATCGACGTGCACGATCCGGCGGATTATCCGGCGGTGCTGAAGCCGGGCATGGTCTTCACCATTGAGCCCGGAATCTACATTCCCGAGGAGAAGTTGGGAGTGCGGATCGAGTGCGACTTTCTGGTCGGGCCGGATGGAAAGCTGATCGATCTGGATGCGGATCTTCCGCACACTGCTGCGGACGTGGAAGCGGCAATGCATGGCAAATAGTCAGGACGAGATGGACCCGCGGGACGAAGTGGAATCAGACCAGTTGCAACTGCTGGGCCGCGCCTTCAGCGAGCAGTTGCTCGCCTGCCTGGACGAGTGCGCGCGGGGACGCAAGGGCTTGTTCTCTGGCGTCGAATTGCTGGGCGATGAGGATGGGCGCGGGTGGCCGGAGGCAGAGCGGTTGCGAGAGCTGGCGATGGCGCTGCAGGGAATTTATGCGCAGCAGGAAGAGCGGAATGCGCTCTGCGACGAGTTCCTGGATCTGTGTACGATCCATGGCGAAAGCAATCCCGGAGAACGAAGGCTGGCTCGGACGTTTCTGGAGCGGATTGAGCGGGGCGATGTCGGCACACCGACCCAGGAGGAGAGAAAACTTTGGTAGTACTGCATGCATTTTTAGCGCTGGTGGCGGGGTTTGCCACCATGGCCTTGTTGGTTACGGCGCTTACGGCTCTGCTGACGCGGCTCACGCCCAGCTGGGTGGGCGACCCAGGAAAGCCTGAGTTGGGATATATGTTTGTTAATCTTGGCTACTCGTTCTTGGCGGCGGCGGCGGGGGGCTACGTAACCTCAGTCGTGGCTGCCGCGAACCCGCTCTACCACGTGCTGGCCCTGGGAATTGTGGTGCTGGTGCTCTCGGCTCTGAGCGTAATGCAGTTGCGGGGCAAGCAACCGGTCCGCTACCAGTTGGCGCTGGTGGCGTTGACGCCGCTGGGGGTTATGGCTGGCGGGTTGGTGCGCCTGCGCATCCTGGGGATTTTGTAGACCGGCAAGTTGGTATTCCGGTTCATGCGATTAGCTAGACTGCTTCTGAGTGAGCACCAAACAGCGAAGGCCGGAGCAACTGCTCCGGCCTTCGCTGTTTGGTGCGGGTGTTTGCCTATCCCTGGATATCGAATTGCTCCGGGTGCAGGGTGGCGTCGCTCTTGACGAGGATGTTCTTGCCAACCAACTCCTCAAACTCCGTAAGCCAACTGGCGTTGTTTGACTTGAGCACTTTTACAGTCTCGGGGTTGACGCGGAGCAGAACGTCGGCGCCCTCGAAGTGCTTCTTCATCTTGCGCAGCTCAGTGTAGATCTCATTGCAAACGGTGGTCGGGCTCTTGACCATGCCCGTTGCCTGGCAGGTTGGGCACGGGACCGAGAGCGTCCGTTCCAGAGACTGCTTGACGCGCTTGCGGGTAATGGCAACAAGTCCAAAGTCGTTGAACTGGAGAACCTTCGTCGGGGCGCGGTCGCTCTTGAGCGCTTCTTCCAGGGCGGCCATCACCTTGAACCGGTTCTTACGTTCGTCCATATCAATGAAGTCGATGACGATGATCCCGCCCAGGTCGCGGAGGCGAATCTGGCGGACGATCTCAGGGACTGCATCGAGGTTGGTCTTGAGGATGGTATCTTCAAGCCGCGCCGACTTGCCGACGTATTTGCCGGTGTTGATGTCGATGGCCACGAGGGCCTCAGTCTGGTTGATGACGATCGAACCGCCGGACTTGAGCCAGACCTTGGAGCGCAGCGCCTTTGAGATCTCGTCCTGAATGCCGAAGTGCTCAAAGAGCGGCGTTTCCTTGGTGTAGAGCTTCACGCGGCGCACCAGCGACGGAGAGAAGCGGTTCAGGAAGCGCACGATGCGCTCGTAGTCCGCTTCGCTATCCACCCAGATGTTGGAGAAGTTGCTGCTGACCTGATCGCGAAGGATACGCTCGATGAGCGAGAGGTCGTGATAAATCAGCGCGGGCGACTTGGAGCTGTCTGAGCGCGTCTTGATGTCGTTCCAGAGGTTCATCAGGAACCGAAGGTCGGCGCGGAGGTCTTCTTCCGACGCACCCTCGGCTGCGGTACGGACAATGAGGCCGCCCGCGGAGTCGCCGCGCTCGTTGATCAGAATCCTCTTCAGGCGATGACGCTCTTCATCGGAGGCAATCTTGCGGCTTACGCCAACGTGCGTAACCGTAGGCATGAAGACCAGGAAGCGGCCGGGAAGGGCGATGTGCGATGTGATGCGCGCACCCTTCTTGGCGATCGGCTCCTTGGCAATCTGGACCAGAATCTCCTGACCGGGCTTCAAAAGGTCAGAGATGATGGGCAGGTCAGAGGTCTGCATCGAGCGGCGCGAGGGTCCGCGGCCACCACGGTTGGGCGGAGGAGGCGCTGCTTGCGCGCCACGGCCTCGCCGTCCGCGAGTGCCGCGCTCGCCGCGACGCTGCTGTCCGGCTGCTTCGCCGGTCGAGGGCTGTGCTTCCGCAGAGGCGTCGTCATCATCCTCGTCGAAGGACTCGTCTTCGCCGCCCTTTTCGTCAAAGTTCAACTGGATGCGGTGGTCGAGGTGAGCTTCCTGAAGCATCTCCCCCAGGTCGCCGGTGCGCAGATGGGTAGGAAGGGTCTCTTCTTCAAAATCGTCGATTTCGTGCGCTTCAGGCTTGTTGCGGCGATGATGAGGTGTCGCTTCAAACTCCTCGCCATCTATCACTTCTTCTTCAATGTGGCCTGTGCCGGGGGCATAGGCTGAGACGGATGCAACGGAAGCGCCTTTGGCAGGTGCCTCTTCTTCCTTCTTCTTCTTGCCCAGGCCAAACAGGCGGAAGCCTGTGGGCGGTACTGGGTCAACGTTGTGAGATGCGGAGGCGTCGGCTTCCGGCTCGGCTGCTGTTCCCTCGGGCGCTGCTTCCGCTTCGACTGGCTCAACTACAGATTCCAGAACCAGATGGTCCTCTTTGAGTTCGGGGACGAGGTTTGACTCCTCAAATTCCTCCGGGGCTGCTGGAGGAGCAAACTCTTCTGTCTCTTCGACGAATTCTTCTTCCTCTATCTGATCCGGCGCAGAACCGGAAGGCGGAGCTTGAGGAGTTGCGACTTCTTCAACCTCCGGCTCGGCCTCGCGGGCGCGATGTTTTGAGAGTGACTCACCGGGGAGCAGGCCGCTGCCGTCCCACTCGATCGGAGACTCAATGAGCGTGGCGGGCTTGAAGAGACTCGACGCCATGACGTGCGATGGAGCCTCTGGCGCGGATTTGGGAGCCTCTTCGACCGGAGTGCCGCCGTACTTGGAAAGCGACTCGCCCGGAAGCACAAAGGGAACAGGGGCAGCAGACGACTCGCGCGGAGCGCTCGCGGCGGGAGCCGACCACGCCTGCGCGGGTTCAGGTGCTCTTTGCGCCTCTGCAACTGGGAATGCCGACGCCTGAATCTCCGGCGCGAACTCAGCTTCAGGCACTTCAGGAGCGATATGGATGGTCTCTTCGGATTGCGCTCTACCTTCAGCCGGAACCGCGGAACCGCGTGCGCCGCGGCGATTGCGGCGTCCACGCCAGCGGCGAGCGCCGCTGCCGCCTTCCTGCTCGTCGCCAGCTTGATCCTGGGTCACAAAGGGCTCAGCTGCGGGGGCAGAGATTTCAATTGTCTCTGCGGCTGCTTCTTCCACCGGACGGCGTTCTCTCGGGGCGCGGTCCTGGCGGGGCTCCTGCTGCTTTTGGCCGGAGCGGGCTTCCTGGCGGCCTGAGTTACGTTCCGGAGCGGCAGCCGCGTGCCGAACTTCGCGGGGAGCCTGGTTGGCTCCGCTGGCGGCGGCTTTTTCAAGCTCATCCGTCTCTTCGGGGTCTTCCAGCTCCATGAAGTCAGTTACATAGAGGAAGGCGTCGCGCTCTAGGCCAAGATCGACAAAGGCGGACTGCATACCAGGCAGGACGCGGGTGACGCGCCCGTTGTAAATAGACCCTGCCAGGGTGTACTCGTTTTCGCGTTCGTAATAAATTTCCGCGAGCTGATCGTCTTCAAGAATTGCAAGCCGCGTTTCATGCGGCGTGCTGGAGATACAAATCTCTTTTGCCATCGTACCTTTCCGTCCGGCAGCTTATGGCTGCCGGTACCCGCGGCAAGGAGGGATGAAGATGCGCAAGACCGGAAGGCGTGGGGATGTGCGGAAAGGATGACCTGAAAGACGCTGCCGTAGCGGCTGCCACTCGGCTGCCAGCCCCTGGGGGCGACAAGCTGTGTGGGATGTTCCTGAGAACAAGCCGAAGGAGCTGATTGAAGCGGTGATCCGATTGCAGAGATTTTGTGGCCAACCAAGCCGGTATGACCGGCGGGGCCGTTACCACGCTGGCGAGTGCATGGCAGTACCGCGTGAGAAGAGCGAGGCAAAAGTGCCCAAATGCTCTCACGCGATCCATGCAACCTGTAGGCCGCCAACGGTTTTCCCGTCTCTGCGTGCTCATGAACCCAATCCTGCCGGGCGTGCGGTCCATCGGGACCTGGCCGGCGAAATACTTGAAAATACTTCACTTGCGGACCGGACAGTTCCGGAAATCGCAAGAGGTGAACCTTTACAGCAACGGCTGGCCCTAAAGCCAGACCGCCTTAATTTACGAACCGGCGCATGCGGACATTCATCGCCGCACCCAGAGCCAGGAAGGTAAACAGCACCGAAGACCCGCCGTAACTCATTAACGGTAAAGGAATTCCGGTGACGGGCATAAAACCGATGACCATGCCGATGTTGACCGCAATCTGAAAGGTCAACACAGCCACAACTCCCATGATAATCAGAGAGCCAGACAGGTCTGCGGCTGTTTGAGCGTTCTGAATCAAACGCATCAATATGGAAAAGTATAGCAGCAGGACAAAAATCGCGCCGACGAAGCCGTGCTCCTCACTGAAGGCAGCAAAAATGAAGTCGGCGTGGGGAATGGGGAGAAAGTCCCCTTGCGTCTGCGTGCCCTTCGCGGAACCCTGGCCAAGAACTCCACCTGAACCAACGGCGATGAGCGATTGTTTGAGTTGGTAGCCGGTCCCCTTCGGATCGTTATCCGGATTGACGAAGCTGGTTAGACGCGCCTTCTGGTACGGCTTGAGTATCTTGCCGCTCGTCCAGGCTCCACCCACAAGCAGAGCGCCCACGGTGCCGAGAATTAGCGCCTGGCGGATATTGATGCCGCCCAGGAACAGCCCCGCAAAGAGGATAGGCGTATAGGTCAAAGTGGTTCCAAGGTCGGGCTGCTTGATCACCATCAGCATCGGAATCCCAACCAGTACAAAGGCCTTGAAAATATCTTTCCAGGTGAGCGAGCGTCCGCCAAGGTTCGCGAAGTACCGCGCCATCACCAGAATAAGAACAAGTTTGACCCACTCGGAGGGCTGGAAGTGCATGGGACCAAGCCGTATCCAGCGCCTGGCGCCAAGCACCTTCTGCCCAACGGCCAGCACCGCAACCAGAGACACAAGACAGACGCCGTACGCCCACGGCGCCCAATCCAGAAGACGGTGGTAATCGATCTTGGCGAAGAGAAACATCGCGATCAGCCCGCCGGCGATCCAGAACATCTGCTTGGTATGGAAGCCGACATATTTGGTGTGCAGCGTGGCCGAATAGATCTCAAGAACAGAGATGGAGCACAGCAGGAGCACCATGGCGAGCAAGGCCCAGTCGAAGTCGCGAAAGCTCAGTATGCGGCGCATACGGGTTATTGTCCCTTCCGGTCGATCGCTGGCTGTGCAGGTTTAAGTGGTGTTTGCGGAACGGCAGGGTGAGACGCCTTGGAAGCCGCTGCGCCGGATTTGCGAACCGCTTGGGTTGAGGTGTGCGCGTCCGGGGTGGCGTGCGCAACAATCTGGCCGTTCTGCACCAGAAAGTGCCCCGCCTGCATCACGGTTTTGCTGTCCTTATTTGCGCCGCTGGCAGGCGTGGTCCAGACTGCGGCCATTTCGGCCGCGGGAGCTGCCTTTTGGGGTACAAGGTTGTTGGCCAGGCGGCGCTGCTTCTCAACGTATGCAGACACAATCTTCGCGCCAATGCGGGCTGGATAGTAGCTGAATTCGCCATTTTGCCAAAGCACGGCGACCACCAGTTCGGGGTTCCGGCGAGGCGTGACGCCAACAAACCACACGTTCGGATTGTTGCTTCTGCTCTTGCCCATGCGCCCCAGGGCTTCATGGCTCATCACTTGGGCGGTGCCGGTCTTCCCGCCAAAGTCGATGCCCTCAAGATGTGCGGACGCGGCGGTATGGAAGTAGCCCGGTTGGGTAACCTCTGCCATGCCATCCGTTACGGTAATCCAGTTCTCAGGGTCGATGGGGAGGTCGGCAGAACCGGCGCCCGGAAAGCTCTCCTGCATGGCCTTGCGAAAATCCAGGGGCAACTCGTCCGGAGCAACTACGTGGGGGCGCACCAGGTGACCGCCCGAGGCGATGCCGCCGATCACGCGCGCCAGTTGCAACGGCGTAGCTTCCACAGCGCCTTGGCCAATCGCGACATCAAGCGTCTCATCGGGATACCAGCGTGCATGGTAGTTCTTGAGCTTCCATTGCGCAGAGGGCATGAGTCCGGGCTGTTCGCCGGGCAGGTCGATTCCAGTCTTCTGCCCGTAGCCAAAGGCTGTGGCATACTTTGCGATTCTGTCGATGCCGAGCTTGTCTCCCAGCATGTAAAAGTAGGTGTCGCAGGAGAAGGGGATGGCGTTGTGAATATCCACCGCGCCGTGGTGCTCGTCGCAATGGTGGAAGAATCCATAGGGGCCCCAGCCACCGGGACAATTGATCTTTAGGTTCTGCGCGATGCCCTCTTGAAGGCCTGCCACAGACATCAGAATTTTGAATGTGGACCCTGGCGCTAACTGCGCCTGGATCGTCTTGTTCATCAGCGGGTGGTCGGGGTCAGAGATCAGCTTGTTCCAATCCAGGCGTTTGATGCGGATGGCGAAGGCGTTGGGGTCAAAACTGGGACGGGAGACCATGGCGAGGATATCGCCGTTGCGAGGGTCCATCGCAACGACTGCCCCGGTGCGGCTGCCGAGTGCCAACTCTGCCGCCCGCTGCAGATCGTTGTCGATAGTGAGCTTCAGGTCCTGGCCAGGTGTTGCGTGTTGGGTGCGCAGATATCCAACCTCGCGTCCATGGCTGTCTACAATCACATCCTTTGAGCCATCCTGTCCACGAAGCAAGGCGTCGTAGGTCTCTTCCACGCCGGCCTTCCCCACAACGTCTCCAGGTTCGTAGTAAGCAAAACGGGGATTATTGAGGTCTTCTTCGCTGACTTCGCCAACGTAACCAATCAAGTGGGCGGCAAAGCCGTCGCGCGGGTAGAGGCGTCGCTCCTCGTCAACGGTTTCCAGCTCTGGCAGTTCGTTTCGGTGAGCCTCGATGAAAGCCTGTTCATCGGCGGTAATGTCCTGCTTGATTGGGATGGGCTGGTATCCGGGAGAAGCGTGGAAACGGCGCAGGGTGGCGCGTAACTGTTCCAGATCCAGATTCAGGCCGTGGGCGATCAGTGGTAGGTCTGCTTCGACGTTCCGGCTCTGCTCGCGCACCAGAAAGCAGGAGACCGAGGGGTAGTTATCAACCAGGATGCGGCCCTCGCGGTCAAACAGCTTCCCGCGGGCCGCCAGGATGGGCTCCTTGCGAATGCGATTTTGCTCGGCGAGCTGACGGAAGCTCTCCGCTCCCAGCACCTGCAGGCGCCAGAGTTGGCCGGCAAGCGCAAGCATCATCAGCAAAATCAAGTACTGCACCACCGTCAGTTTGAGGGTGGAGAGCTTTTCGCCGCGATTGCCGATACCCGAGAGCATTCTTTTGAGCCTTGAAACACCGTTGCAAATATTGCCTGGTTCCCGTTCCCCGCTGCGCTATTCCTTAATCTGGAGGCGGTCGAGAAGGGGAAAGAGCACCAGGGCGATAAGCGAGTTGCCGATGGCGCGGAACAGCTCGGTGAACCACCGCCATTCCAGGTCCAGGCCCAGCAGCACGCGAACTATAAACACATAAATTGCACTCGAAAGCAAAGAGAGAAGAAAGTTCAGAATCAGCCGTATAGTGTGGTTCTCGACATCGATCCGAACCCCCACCGATGCGGCGAGAAAGCCAACAACGGTCTTCGCCACGCCGTTGATGCCTATGGCGTGGTGAGAGAGCGCGTCCTCAAACAGTCCCATGGATGCGCCCATGAGCGTGCCCTGAATGGGGCTGCGGCGTCCGAGCGCAAAGTAGACGGTGACCACAAGGGGTAAATCAAACCAGGCATAGGGACCTACAACCCGTGGGAGCCAGGCCTGAAGAACCAGCGCAATCAGCGGAACCAGAACGTAGACCAGCAGCGGGTAGCGGCGGATCTCCATATCGCGGCGGAAGTTGGCTCCGAGAACTGACATGGCTACTGATTCCTCCCAGGCACGGCGGCCTTGGTCGCAGGCTTCGGCGCGGGTTTAGGACCGGTCGCTGATGCGGCCCTGGCATCCTTCACGCCGTGCGCTGGCGCCTGCGTACCGCTCGGAGCCGGAGAATTTGGCTTTGCGTCGCTCTTGCCAATGGGAGTCTCTGCAACCCCTCCCACTGGCGAAAACCGGTCAGGATGCAGGGCTTGCGGCGGGTGAGGCACTGATGTGGGGTTTGAGTTGTCCAGAAGCGGCTGCTGATCGGGTGGCAGGTTGGGGTCAATCAGTGCGGGAAGATGCTCGGCCATGATTTGCGAGGCCTTCTGCTGTTCCTTGATAGCAGCTACTTCAGCGCCCTTGAGCGACTCGCTGGTGGTCAAGTCCTGCTGTTCCTGTGGTGAGAAGCGAGGCTCGGTAGAGGTGATCACCAGAACCTCGTCCAGCCGGTCAAGACGGGCGGCCGGCTTCACGATGATGTCGATGAAAGAGTCGTGCTCTGGGTCAGGAACAATTTTCTGAACTACCCCAACCGGGAGCCCGCGCGGGAAGATGAGGTCGCCGCCAGCCGTCAGAATGCGCTCGCCGGGCTGGATACGCTGGTCCGACAGAATCCCCACAATCTGGAGCTGGCCCATCGCATTGCCTCGAAGAATGCCACGAATCCGTGTCGACTCCAGAATGACTCCAGCCCCGCTGGTTTGGTCATTGATCACCAGAACCTGGGCGGTGGTGGGAAACACATCGCGCACCTTGCCAACAATGCCGTCGGCGGTGATCACAGCCATGTCAGGCTTGACCCCGTCCTTCGAACCCTTGTCGAGGTAAAAGACACGGGACTGGTCGCTGCCGCTCGATCCGATCGCCTGGGCAGACAGCGTCGAGTAGATGTACTTGTGCTGGAAGTCCAGCAGCGCTTGAAGGCGCTGGCCCTGGCGGGCATCCTCAAGCAGAGACGCCTGCTCAAGCTGCAGGCGGCTGATGGTCTCCTGCAGACCCTGGTTCTGCTCGCGAACATGCCGCAGATCAAGGTAATTCTGCCACAAGCCAAGCGCGCCCAGCTTCGAATAGTGGATGCCGCGTTCCGGTGGCGATACAACGCCTTCTGCCCACAAGCGGATCAGGCGAACCCCGGGCCCATCCTTCAGGTCAAGGGTGCTTCGTCCGTCACCCGCCCGGCGCACCTGCACAGCCAGGCCGATGATCTGCGCCATAAGGATGGCCAGCAGTACCAGCAGGTTCCGGTAGCGGGTAAAGAAGGATTCCATAAGGTCCGGCGCGCGTTAGTCGATCTTGATCTTGCGCAGCAGACGGAAATCAGAAAGCATCTTTCCGGTACCGAGCACGACGGATGCCAGGGGGTCGTCCGCGACGGAGACGGGCAGGCCAGTTTCCTCGCGAATGCGCTTGTCCAGGTTCTTGATCAGCGCGCCGCCGCCCGTGAGCACAATCCCGCGATCGCTGATGTCAGCCGAAAGTTCGGGCGGAGTGCGTTCCAGGGCCACGCGGATCGCGTTCATGATCACCGCGATACACTCGCCCAGCGCCTCGCGGATTTCGCTGTCGTCCACGGTAATTGTCTTAGGCACGCCCTCAATCAGGTTGCGGCCCTTGATCTCCATGGAAAGCGGCTTTTCCAACGGGAAAGCGGAGCCGATCTCGATCTTGATGTGCTCGGCTGTGCGCTCGCCAATCAGCAGGTTGTACTTGCGCTTGAGGTAGTTGGTAATGGCCTCGTCCATCTGGTTCCCGGCCATGCGAACGGACCGCGAGTAAACGATGCCGGAGAGCGAGATCACGGCGATATCCGTGGTTCCGCCCCCAATGTCAACAACCATGTTGCCGCCTGGCTCTGTAATCGGCAAACCTGCCCCGATCGCGGCCACCATGGCTTGCTCGACGAGGTACACCTCACTGGCCTTGGCGCGGTAAGCGGAGTCCTCTACGGCGCGCTTTTCAACCTGCGTGATCTCCGAAGGTACACCGATCACAATGCGGGGATGAACCAGCATCTTGCGGTTATGCGCCTTCTGGATAAAGTAGTTGAGCATCTTCTCGGTGACTTTGAAGTCGGCGATCACACCGTCCTTCATAGGCTTGATGGCCACGATGTTGCCGGGCGTGCGGCCCAGCATGTCTTTGGCCTCTTTACCGACTGCTTCAACTTCTCCGGTGTTCTTGTTGATCGCTACTATGGAGGGTTCGTTGACAACAATTCCCTTGCCGGCCGCGTAGACCAGTGTGTTGGCGGTGCCGAGATCGATGGCCAGGTCGCTGGAGAACATGCTAAAGAGCGAGCGCAGACCGTGCGATCGCGAAGAGCGCGAAGGATATCCGTTCAATGACATTGGGAAACTGAATCTACCTCAAGGATTATTGTACGGCCAACGGGCCGTGATAGCGGCAGATGAGCAAAAACAGGTCCGAAATGAGGTCCTCCAAGGTAAACATGCCTCGGGCAGCACCAGCCCCCCCGCGGCAATTTGTCCTGAAATCAGCCGCGGAAGAGGGCTTTGGAGTACTATTCTCTGCGGTGATTTTTGAGGTTCCTATGACCTATCCGACGTTTCACAATTTGATAGGCGGCCAGTGGCTGGCTGCCCTCAGCGGTAAGACGATCCTCAACCTGAACCCCGCCAATCATTCAGACGTCGTGGGCGCTTTCCCTTCCTCCCATGCCGAAGACGTCGCCATGGCCGTGGCAGCGGCTAAAAAAGCCTTCGCGGCCTGGCGCTTGGTCCCGGCCCCCAAGCGGGCGGAGATACTCGTGCGGACCGGAATTCTCCTGCAGCAGCGCAAGGAACAGTTCGCGCGCGACATGACCCGCGAGATGGGTAAAGTGCTCGCCGAGTCGCGCGGAGATGTGCAGGAAGCTATCGACGAGGCTTTCTATGTCGCCGGTGAAGGGCGGCGGCTCTTCGGGCACACAACGCCCAGTGAGTTACAAAATAAGTTCGCCATGAGCGTCCGCATGCCGGTGGGCGTGGTGGGCCTCATAACTCCCTGGAATTTCCCCATGGCGATTCCGAGCTGGAAGTTATTCCCGGCGCTGGTCTCGGGGAATACATGTGTTATCAAGCCAGCTACAGATACCCCGCTCTCTACTTACAATTTAGTGCGGACCTTGATTGATGCCGGGCTACCCGACGGAGTGGTGAATATTGTGAGCGGAAGCGGCTCGGCTGTCGGCATGCCGCTGGTAGATCACCCCGATGTCCGCGCCATCAGCTTTACCGGTTCGAGCGAAGTTGGCTCGCAAGTCGCGCAGCATGCCGCGGCCCATTTCAAGCCCATCTCCCTTGAGATGGGCGGGAAGAACGCGCAGATTGTCATGGAAGACGCAAACCTCGACCTGGCGCTGGATGGTGCCTTATGGGGAGCGTTTGGCACTACCGGGCAACGCTGCACGGCTACCAGCCGGATTTTGCTCCACAAGGCTATCGCGGCTGAGTTTACTGAGAGGTTTGTTGCCAGGGCAAAGAAGCTGAGAGTAGGCAATGGGTTGGAGGATTCCGTGGAGGTGGGTCCGCAGGTAAATCCAAATCAAATTGAGACTT
>Ga0316220_1002062_pt1 | contig 19526 bp, 27 predicted proteins | sample TBH18005metaG_FD_203632 | JGI IMG/M metagenome (GOLD analysis project Ga0316220, IMG submission 203632) | Freshwater microbial communities from Trout Bog Lake, Wisconsin, USA - TBH18005 | ecosystem: Environmental > Aquatic > Freshwater > Lake > Hypolimnion/Profundal zone | place: USA: Wisconsin...
GAGTAAAGATTGGATCTGAAGAGTATTACGCGCAATTGGACAAAACAATGCGTAAACGTTTTCCAGAAGCTTTTGAGAAAGAAGCGGAAGAAGAAGCAGAGCCAAAGGACGAGCCTAAAGCAAAGCCAAAAACTATTGTTGCTCCGGCCACTAGGTCGACGGCCCCTAAAAAGGTCAAGCTAACTACCACACAAGTAGCTTTAGCTAAAAAATTGGGATTAACCCCAGAGCAATATGTCCGTGAACTTTTAAAACTGGAGAACTAACATGGTAACAAAAGCAACTAGAGAATTAGAAAATCGTGAATTTGATGAACGTCCAAAGTCTTGGGCGCCACCAGAATTACTACCAGAACCTGACAGACAGGCTGGATTCGAATACAGATGGATTCGAGTATCAATGCTCAACCAAGCGGATCCCCGCAATCTTTCATCAAAAATGAGAGAAGGATGGGAACCAGTGATGTCGGAAGAGCAGCCGAAGTACAAGTTGTTAGCCAGCCGAGATGGACAGTTTAAAGACAACATCGAAATTGGCGGATTATTACTCTGCAAACGTCCAGAAGAGTTTGGTGTTCAACAGGCGGCTTATTATGCCAAGATGACCCAAGATCAGGCGGATGCTGTAGATAATAATTTAATGCGCCAGAGCGACGCTCGTATGCCGATCTTCAAAGAAGGTAAGTCTACGACTAGCAAAGGTTCTAAAAATTAATCAAGGAGATTTAAATGGCATATCCAAACGTACCAAGTACATATGGTTTTAAGCCTGTAAATCTTATTGGTGGACAAGTTTTCTCTGGTTCGACACGTCAGTTGCCAATCCAGTACGGCTTTAACACTAATATTTTTTACGGTGATGTAGTAGGTATTTCACGCGGTTTTATCACCCGTGAAGTTATCACTACTGGTGGTTCTTCAACAACTGGCGCTGCTGGCGCTGGTCAAGTTGGTGTTTTCTTAGGTTGTAACTATACAGATCCAGTTACCAAGCAAAAGCGCTACAGCCAATATTGGCCAGCTGGCACTTTAGCTGGTGATGCATTTGCGGTTGTTACTGATGATCCTGATACTTTATTCCAAGTTGCTGTTGCTTCAACCCAAGGCGCTCAAGCCATCGGTTCTGCTGCTACTTCAATGATTGGTTTGAATATCGCTGGTTCTGATTTAGCTGGTTCCGTAAACACTGGTGACTCTTACAATGGCGTATTAGCTTCTTCTGCTGCTGCAACAAATACATTGCCTTTCCGTATTGTTGACTTGAAGCGTGACACAGCTGTTGCTACCACTGCTACTTATACTAGCGGTACAGGCACATTAACTGTTTCAGCTTTGCCTTCTAACTTGTTAGTTGGTACTGAAGTTGGTTATATCGCTTCTAATGGTCAGTATGTTGGTACAGGTTCTTGGGTTTCTACTTTTGCTGCTGCAGGTGCTACTACTGTAATTCTTAACAGCGCACAAGTAACAGTAAACAGCCCAACTGGAACTGCATCTACTGCAATGACAATCCCTGCATCGAGTACATTAGTATTTACTCAGTATCCTGAAGTTTACGTTAAGTTTAACTTCGGTATCCATGAGTATTACAATGCAAGTACTCAAGCAGTTACACTTTAATTAAGGAGCTATAAATGGCTATTTCACGCGCACAACTACTGAAAGAGTTGCTCCCCGGATTGAACGCATTGTTCGGATTAGAGTACGCTCGCTACGGTGAAGAACACAAAGAGATCTACGAAACAGAGACCTCTGAGCGTTCCTTCGAAGAAGAAACAAAACTGTCCGGCTTTAGCGCTGCACCAGTCAAACCCGAAGGCAATGCCATCGCTTATGACAACGCGCAAGAAGCATGGACTGCACGTTACAACCACGAAACTATCGCCCTTGGCTTTAGCTTGACCGAAGAAGCAATCGAAGACAACCTCTACGATTCTTTATCTGCTCGCTACACCAAAGGTCTAGCTCGTGCTATGGCTTACACCAAACAGGTTAAAGCTGCTGCTGTATTGAATAACGGCTTCAACGCTGCCTATACCGGTGGTGATGGCCAGTCTTTATTCAGCACCTCACACCCATTGGTTAACGGTGGCACCAACGGTAACACCCCATCTACTCCTGCTGACTTGAACGAAACCGCATTGGAAAATGCTGTTATTCAAATCGCTGCTTGGACTGATGAGCGTGGTCTGTTGATCGCTGCTAAACCACGCAAGTTGGTTGTTCCACCTGCACTCCAGTTCGTTGCAACTCGTTTGCTCGAAACTGAATTGCGCGTTGGTACAAACAACAACGACATCAACGCAATTAAGAACAATGGTTCCGTTCCAGAAGGTTACACAATTAACCACTTCTTGACCGCTACCAACGCATGGTTCTTGACCACTGATGTTCCAAATGGTTTGAAACACTTCGTTCGTACCCCACTCCAGAATTCTATGGATGGCGACTTTGATACTGGTAACGTCCGTTACAAGTCTCGTGAGCGTTATTCCTTTGGTTACTCTGATCCATTGGGTGTATACGGTTCTTACTAATCTAGTAAGTTCCAATAAGAACCCCGCTCAAAAGGCGGGGTTTTTTATTTGGTTTTCTTCTACAACTTTATTAAATTCTTCAGCAAGTAATTTAAACCCCTTTAGGTTTAAATGCACCCTATCTGAATAATATTGTGTTTTTGTTTCTAATTTATTTGTCATCAAGGCTTCGGCAATAGAAACCACATATAAATCTTTTACAGAAAACCTTTCTGTTTTTAAATAATTATTAAAATATAAAGTTGCTAAGTTGCGCTCAAATGGAGTACCAAGCGCATCTTCAGCTTCTGGCCCCGAAGCAATTGGAGCCATGATAAAGATAGGAAAATCATAAAACATTCGTGCTACAGCGCAAAAGTTTAGTATTCTGCTAGCAATAATTTCGCAAGATTGCCGTAATTGCATATTTTGTGCAACCTTCACGGATTTAACTCTAGTATCTATTTCCCCAAAAGAAATAGCTAAAGCAGATACATCTTGGTTTTCTATAGTGTCAAAAACTTTTGTACCCCATTTACCAATATTATTTTCTCCCCACAAATGATAGGCAAGTAAGGGTCCTAAATGGTGGACTTTAATATTAGGAAATTTATGTTCCCCACTCCAGCCTTGAAATATATTTCCAGACCAAATAACGCTATGAGAATCGCCAACAACGTGCAACATTAAAAAAGTTCCGCAATAAATTGTTTAGTCATCGCCATACCGCGATCAAATTGTGCCTCGACATCTTTATAACGAAATACCTTCATTACGCCATCTTTAACATAAGGATCTATAAAATTTTGATCTCTTGGTGGATCTACATAATCCCCAAGCCATACAAAAGTAGGCATTCCATTCATTGAACTCATGGTTTTTATTCCGCTATCGCTGCCAACTACCGCATAGCATTGACCAACATAAGCTAAACTTTTTGCAGGATTAGGATCGCATACAAACTTTAATGTTTCGGACTGGCGTATACCCATTCCTTTTAACTCTTCTTCTAATCCAAATACCATTAAATTATAATCTTTAGACTTTAATTCTTTGATGACGCGCGCAGGAATAGACTTTAAGATCATCCCAAATTTCTTTTGCGTATCAATAGAAAAATGACTTCCATTAACATGAACCCCGATTGTGGGTTTATTGTTAGTAAACAATGGTTTTTGGTGGTCAAATGGGTAAATATCAAAATATTGTCCGCGCAGGCAGTGCATATATTTTTCAGTTTTTGGAAGGGCATTTAATATTAAATTTTGCTCTTCTAAAGTATTAAATATAAAAACTTCTTCAGGTTCTATTCCAACAGTATTCCAAAACTCTTTAGCACCCTTTAAATGCGATATACAACAATATCGTAAATTATTTTTTCTATTAGCATCAACAAATGGCAGAAACTGCAAAAAATCACCCATTCCACCTTGCAATAAAATTATGTTGCCCATTTAATCAAATCCTCTTTAATGTTTTGAACTACAGATTCCCAATCGCCCAATTTGGGCTGGCGGTAAAGTTTAATTGTGGGATACCAAGGGCTATTGGTTCTATCCATAAACCAGCGCCAACAGGTATCAAATCGGTTCATCATCCACACTTCTTTGCCCATCGCGGCGGCAACGTGGCAAGTAGAGGTATCAACCGCAATCACTAAGTCAAGGTTCCAAATGTATGCTGCGGTGTCTGAAAAGTCTTTAAAAAGAGCTGTATGGTTACACATTCTAGATTTCCAACCCAAACAATTTTCAAGCTCTTGCTCTGGACCTTCGCCTTTTTGTAAAGAATAGAAGTTAACATTGTCAACTTTTAATGGAAGTAAGCGTTCTAATGAAATATTTCTGCGCTCATTAACCGCCCAAACTTCTGGTTGGTCGGGTCTAAATCCGCCACTCCAAACCAATCCAACATTCTTTTTTCCATTATCCAAAAGCATTGGCGCAAAATGCTTTACCAAATCTGGATCAGGTTTAATGTAAATGCCATGAGGGATATTGTCCATACGGGTTTTAAACGCGTAAGGAAGACTCATAAGGGCAATATGGTAGTCAAATGGTGGTATGGCATCACCAGTTGTAACAACCTCATCTACCCCCTCTAAATTGCTTAGTAATTTAACTAAAGGTTTTTCTGTTCCCAACAATACTTTAGCCCCAGCATCTTTTGCTAACTTTGCGTATCGGCAAAATTGCAACATATCACCAAGACCTTGCTCTCCATGAATAAACAAGGTTTTACCATTTAAGTCTTGGGATCCATCATAAACAATGCCCGGCAATACTCTGCGTGGGTAAGTTGATCTATTCCAACGCCATTCATGCTCTTCCCAAGCCACATCGTAATCGCCACGCAGCAAATAGCATAAAGACCGATTAAATCGTGCGTCAGCTAGGTTTGGATCAATTTCTATTGCTTTGTTATAGTCAGCCAAAGCCTCCTCTGGGCGCCCTAAGTTTTGATAAACTAAACCACGATTATTGTAAAAAGCCTCAACTCCATTAGGGTTTTGTGCTATACCAGCCTGATAACAGGTTAATGTTTCTTCCATACGATGGAGTTTTTGCAGTGCAATACCTTTATTGTTATAGGCTTCAGGGAAATTGGGCTTGTATTTTAAAGCTAGGTCATACTGCTTAATTTCCTCTTCAATTTGGTGCAAAGTCCCTAAAACTATGCCTTTGTTGTAATAAGCTTCTGCGTAATTTGGGGCAAGTTTTATTGCATTATCAAAGTCCATAAGCGCTAATTCTGGCTGTTTTAGGGCTTGAAACACATTTCCGCGGTTATTTAAAGCCACTGGATTAGAGGAAAACCGTTCTATTGCAAGGTTAAAATATTGCAAAGCGGATAAATAATTTTTGACAGAACCCAAAACACAAGCTATTAAATGGTAAGCATCAGGATGATTTGGAGCTGCTTTTATAATTTCCTCTGATGCCATAATGGCTAGCTCATTATTGCCCGCTACTTGAGCATTCATGGCAGTTTGAAGTTTTGCCATAAGAAATGGTGGGAGAGGTTGGATTTTTGACACCTTTTTTGGTCTAAATGGTATTACATTTTTTTTCTTTTTCATCACCAAAGTTTACATTAAAACTTGATATAAAAGTTTAGATAGTGTATAAATACAACATCTGGGTGATTGCTTAAACCGCCACTGCCCCAGCAGACGATGCAACGATTGGTTTAAGCCTTTTGCATAAGGAGTCCATTATGGGACGTAGTACATTTGAAGGCCCAATTCTATCTGGTGACCAACGCTTTGGCGCGCAACGTGACGTTGGCGCAGCTTTATTGACACAAACAGCATTTTTAAACTTTGCTAATACTACTGCTGGTACTGCTGGTTACAGCGGTGCATCAACAGTGTTTGTATCTCCAAACAATATTCCTAACAACGTAGGCACTATCTGGACTCCACAAGCTGGTTCTTATAGCGCTAGCGGTCCTACTGTTGCTACAGTTCCTACAGCTGATGCTTCTGGTACTATTTATCGTGGCGCTGTATTCTTATTGCCACAAGCTTCAAATATTCAAAATATTTACTTTGACTACCTATCACAGCCAACTGATGGCTCATCAAACGTAGCTACTGTAGTTAACGTATTCATTTCTAACCAGTTTATTACCTCTTCTACTGGCGCAGTATATGGTAGCGTTGCAGCAAACACTACTACCGCAATTGGCCGTACTATTGCAACCTATACCGCAAGCCAATATGCTAACGTTCAATCTACATTGCAAGATGTACAAAACGTTCAGCCCGGCAATCAGCCAACATGGTTTAGCCAAGTAGTTGTAACAATCCAAATGCTTGGATCAAGCTTGGGCGCTCCAGTTAGCGGTAAGATGGGCATCACATTACAATATGCTCAGTCTGATACTAATATTGGAACAAGTTCAACCTATCCATACGGTAACTTTGACTAATAATCCGATGGGGTACTTCGGTACCCCTTTTTAAAATTTAAGGAGATATTATGTCAGCAGGATGGAGTTTATTGAATTTCTTTTCGCCCAACACTCAAACGGGTGCTATGGGTACACAGACCGCCTCTACCCCATTAACGGGTATTGATGGTGCTGCTCAATTTGTTGCTCCTCAACGTTTGCGTGACGTTGTAGGTAAGCTTAAAGTTTCACAATCTCAAAACATTTATGACGCTGACTTTGAGTATGGCGTTCAACCATTGCGTTGGGAACAGTTTGTTCAAAACGTATCAGGTCAAGCTTACATTGTTCAAAATCCCGGTTTAGGTGGTGTATCAATGAACATTGGTGGTGGTAATACTCCCGGTGATATTACTATTCGTCAATCGCGTCCTTACCACCGCTATCAGCCCGGCAAGACTATGTATATGGCTTCTAATGTAAACTTCGGTTCATCGGTTAGCGGTCAAACCCAGCGTGTTGGTATTTTTGATGACTCCAACGGTATTTTCTTTTTGCAAAGTGGCGCACCTTATCCCGGTAATCCATATGCAATGTATTGCGTAATTCGTTCCGACTCAGGCGGTTTGCCAGTAGATCAAGTATTCCCAATGGAAGCTTGGAACGGTAATAAGAATATTATCAATGCAATTGACTGGACTAAAGTTCAGATGATTTGGCAAGAGTATGCTTGGTATGGTGCTGGTGCTTTGCGTTGGGGCGTAGTCATCAACGGTGAGCCTTGGGTTGTTCATCAAGTTGGTACAGGTAACGGTACAGTAAATGGTGTAGCTCAAGTTAAACCTTGGAGCCGTACTGGTAACTTGCCAGTTCGCTATGAGCAACGTGATAATGGGTCTTCTGGTCAATCTTTAATGACCCACTATGGTGTGTCCGTATTGGTTGAGGGCGGTATTGATAAACAGCGTGGATTTACCTATTCTTATGGTAACTATGCAGCTTCTCAACAGCGTAGTTTGACTGGTGCAGTAACTCGTTACCCAGCCATGTCATTCCGTATGAGAGCAGTTGGTTCAGATATTTTTGACCAAACTAACGCTGCTGCTACTGGCGGTACTCCACAGACTTTGACAATTAGCGCAGCTACTCCAGCCATTACCTCAGTTGTTGGTCAAGCTAGTGGCGGTCAAGCTTTGGTTACCTTTGCATCTCCTCATGGATATGCAGTAACAAATCCAGCACAAGCTAATAACCCAGCTCAATATGTAACATTAAGTTCATTTACACAAACTGCATCTATTACTGGATATACAATTGCCAGCGCAACATTAACAGTGACTACAATTACTGCTGGTGCTATTCAATCTGGTATGTCATTGACTGGTACTGGAATTGCTTCTGGAACTACAATTACTTCTCAGTTAACCGCAACTAGCGCTGCTGTTGGATCACAAGCTTATTCTAGCGGTGGTGCAATTGGTTCTAGCGTTGTTGTATTGGCGGCTGGCACTGGATTTGCAGTTGGTCAATTAATTGCTGGTACAGGTATTCAAGCAGGTACATACATTACCGCTGTTAACGGTGCAACCATTACTGTAAACAAAACATTTACAACACAAGTTGCCGGTACAGTTACATCATATGCAGTAGGCGGTGTTGGTACATATCAGTTAAGCTCTTCGCAAACTGGTGTATCCGGCACTTTAACTGCTACAACAACTTACGCAGCGCAAACTTGGTTAATCCAATCTGTTCCAACAACAAGCACAATGATTCTGCCAATTATTTTGGCAAATGGTGCAACATTGACCTCCACTCCAACAGCAACATATTGGGGCGCAAATCAATGGGTTGGCAAATCGGTTTACTATCAGGCAGCATTGCCAAGTCTTACTGGTGCAGCAATTGGCGCAGCCACTTTAATTGGTGGTGTAACCCAATTCCCTGTTACTTTAAGCTTTGCAGCAATTACTAGCTTGGCAACCAATAACGTTATCACCATCTCTGGCGCAGCACCTACCCAGTACAATGGTATTTATAACGTAACAGCACTAAATGCTACTCAGGCTCAGATCTATTTACCATCTAGTCCCGGTGCAATTACGTTGGCTGGCCAAACTATTACATCACCATATACAGGTCGTATTACAAGTAACACAACCTCTGCTATTACTTTTGGTGATGTTGTGACTGGTAATCCACTACCCAATCCTCCAACTGTTGGCTGTTCATATCAGATTGGCTTGATTGATCGTGGACAGTTACTGCCACAGACATTGTTGACTAATACTAGCCAAACAGCTTTGATTGAGTTGATTGCTAGTACACCAACCAATCAATTGTCGTTGCAAAACGCTAACTTTAAGCCTTTAAACACACTTGGTTCATTTAACTCATTTGCTGAAGTAGATTTATCAGCAACTGGTTTAAGTGGTGGTGAAGTAGTTTATGCATTCTCAACTCCAAATAATGCACTGCAACAATTGGATTTGACAAACTTCTTCCCAGTGTTAACCAACATCAAAGGTAACGTAGCTGATATTTTGACGGTTGCAATTACCACCACTCAAACTACTGTGGTTCAAGTTAACGTAGTTTGTCAGGAAGCGATGGCTTAATATGGCCAAGACTCCAGCTTGGCAACGCAAGGAGGGGAAGTCTCCCTCCGGCGGCTTAAATGCCAAAGGTAGAGCCTCAGCAAAAAAGCAGGGCATGAATTTGAAACCACCTCAGCCAGAAGGCGGATCACGCAAGAAGTCATTCTGCGCCCGCATGGAAGGCCACAAGAAGAAAAATACCAGTGCAGAAACGGCTAATGATCCTAATAGTAGAATTAATAAAGCGTTGAGAAAATGGAAATGCTGATGGAAGGCTTGATGCAATTTTGGAATGCAATACTGACAATTATTGTTGCAATTATTGGCTATTTTGTTAAAGAAAAGTTTAATGAATTAGATCGTGTAACTATTTTGGTTAATAAGACTCGGGAAGAAATGGCTCGTGATTATATTACCAAACAAGAAGTTCGTAGCGATATGCAACAAATTATTGACCGATTTGATAAACTAGAAGCTAAGTTAGACCGCTTCATCGAAGGACACAAATAATGGGCGTACTACAAGATCTTAAGGATAACATCCTTGGTACTGAAAAACAGAACAGGGAAGCTCAAGCTAACTTGGATAAACAAGCTAGTCAGGGATCTGGTTTGGCTAAAGCATTAGGTGGAAAACCTGATATTGAATCAATAAGATCAGAAGCTGCCAAAAAAGCTCATGAAGAATATACAAATAATCGGGCAAACTGGCCTCTTAATCCTAAAGAAGATGCAATAAATTCTGCAAACGCTGCTGACAAAGCAGAGTCTATGGCAAAAGGTAAAGGCATGAAAAAAGGTGGAAAAGTTTCTTCAGCTTCTAAACGTGCTGATGGATGCATTACCAAAGGACATACCAAAGGACGCTTTGTATAATGCCAAGTGTCTCTAAAAAGCAACACAATTTGATGGAAGCAGTTGCGCATAATGCGAAATTTGCTAAGAAAGTAGGCATCCCTCGCTCTGTCGGTGAGGATTTTGTAAAGGCCGATAAGGGCAAATCTTTTAAAAAGGGTGGCGATATGAAAATGAAAGAAACAATGGGTCCACGCAATATGTCGAAAGACGTAGAAGCTGGTTCTAACAAGCATCGTAAATTTGGTCAATCTGATGTTCAAAAGCGCGGTTTAACCCGTGGCATGAACCTAGGTGACTCCGGCAAGACCGAGCCAATTGAGTCTGAAGGCAACATGAAGTCTTTTGAATCTTCAATGAAAAAAGGCGGCAAGGTTAAAAAAATGGCTGCTGGTGGAATGACTAAGTTCCCAGTAGAAAAAGGCGAAATGGCTCCTTCTAAAAAGGGTATCAAACCATTTGGTCAACATCCAGATCAAGAGCGCGGTATGACTCGTGGAACTAATGTAAAAATGGCTGGTAACGATATTGGTAATGGCGCTCCTGTTAATACCAAGAAAAAAGGTGGTATGGTCAAGAAGATGGCTTCTGGCGGTACTGCATCATCCCGTGCTGATGGTATTGCACAAAAGGGAAAAACCCGCGGTAAATATTGCTAATAAAGGAAATATTATGAAAATGGATCACCCACCAATCTCTAAAGATATGCAAGCTGAAGAGCATATGATTCACCCAGAGCATATTGAAAAGCATCATGGCGGCGACGGACACGTTCAACACCACGAGCATTTTAAGAAACACGCTGCTGGTCATAAGCTGCACCACGAACACGTTAAAGCAATGTGTGGCGGTGGCTATGCTAAGGGCAAAAAGTAATGATGGCGAGTCGCGGAATGGGCGCACTAAGCCCTTCCAAAATGCCTAAGAAAAAGGTTATCCATCGCACGGATAATCCGAATGATGTTGAACTTTTTGCTAAAGGCGGTGAAGTTTGGGATAAGCCACGTCCAAAAGGATTAGGCAAATCTAAAAAGCTATCACCAGCCAAAAAAGCTAGTGCCAAGGCTATGGCTAAAGCAGCTGGCAGACCATACCCTAATTTAGTTGATAACATGAGAGCAGCGAGGAAAAAATGAGTTTATTACAGCATTTAGAACAAGAAGCAGAACATCTTTTAGATATAATTAAGAAAGCTTTTAATAATGAAAAAAACGCTTTTGGCGCAGTCAATCCTAAAACTGAAGCAATCATTGCAAGCTTGGAATCCCATATTTCCAACGCTGCTCCCGCTCCAGTTGTTGCTCCTGTTGTTGATCCTGTGGTTGATACAGCACCTGCGCCCGCAGTTACCCCTGTAGAAGTTGCTCCAGAAGTCACTACACAAGCGAGTTAAAAATGGCTGAAAAATGGATTCAAAAGGCTATCAAAAAGCCCGGTGCATTAAAAAAAGAATTAGGCGTTAAGGAAGGCAAAACTATTCCTGCTAAGAAACTAGCTGCTGCTGCAAAGAAGCCCGGCAAGCTAGGGCAGAGAGCTAGATTGGCTGAAACCCTTAAAGGCATGAAGAAAAAATAATGGCATATACCAGTGGTAATTCAACATTTAACCTTGACCTCACTGAGCTTGTAGAAGAAGCCTTTGAGCGTTGTGGCTCGCAGTTACGCACTGGATATGATCTTCGCACCGCAAAAAGGTCTATTAACCTATTAACGATTGAATGGGCTAACCGCGGCATAAACTTTTGGACAGTAGAGGAAATTTCTATTCCATTGGTATATGGCCAAGCTATATATCCAGTTGGCGCTGATACGATTGACATCCTAGATTTGGTTACTCGCACTAATAACTCTAGCGCCGCCAATCAGCAGGATATCAACCTAAATCGTATTTCTGAGTCTACTTATTCTACGATCCCTAATAAGTTGACCTATGGTCGTCCAATTCAAGTTTGGTACAACCGTCAAACCGGTAATTCCAATATTTATGCTGGCGTAACATTGGCGGCTTCTTTGACCCCATCGGCTACCACAATTACCCTGAGTTCTACATTTAATATGCGGTCTACTGGATTTATCCAGATTGATAGCGAGATCATTGCTTATGTCAATATTTCAGGAAACCAGCTTTTAAACTGCTACCGCGGACAGTACAATACTACAGCGGCGTCACATAGCGTTGGAGCAGCGATTTACGACCAGCAATTACCCAGCTTGGCAGTATGGCCTACCCCCGATAATGGAACGCCGTATACGCTCGTTTATTGGCGTATGAGACGGGTTCAGGATTCAGGTACTGGTGTATATGTTCAGGATATCCCGTTCCGCTGGATTACTTGTTTAGTTGCTGGATTGGCATACTACTTGGCTATGAAGTTGCCGGGAATGGATATTCAACGTGCCGCTGGCTTAAAAGCAGAATATATGGAACAGTTGCAGCAGGCAATTGAAGAAGATAGAGAAGATGTATCAATTAGATTTGTACCTCGTAACTTGTTTTATTCGAGGTAAGTATGCCGACTAAGTATGCTAGTGGCAAACACAGTATTGCGGAATGTGACAGATGTGGTCAACGATATAAGTTAGTTGAATTAAAAAAGCTAACAATCAAGACCAAATTAGTCAGCATTAAGGTTTGTCCTGAGTGTTGGGATCCAGATCAGCCACAGCTACAGCTTGGCTTGTATCCAGTGAATGATCCTCAAGCAGTTAGGGAGCCAAGACCTGATATTAGTTATTACGCATCTGGTCCGAGTGGATTGCAGACGCAACAAGGCGGTGGTAACAGCCCTCAACAAGCTGGTTATCCTGAAGGCGGTAGTAGAGTTATACAGTGGGGCTGGTATCCTGTAGGGGGTTCTAGCGGTGTAGACAGAAACCTTACCCCCAATTATTTAGTAGGAAAAGGCAACATTAATTCAGTAACAATTACGACAACGTAGGAGTAAAAAATGGCAAAGATGGAATCAACAAAAGCAGATATGAAAATGGACAAAATGGTCGCTGATAAAGAGATCAAGAAAGCCATGAAAGAACACGATGCTCAAGAGCATCCCGGCAAACATACCAAGCTCAAGCTTAAAAAAGGCGGCATGGATGTTAAGAAAATGGCTAAGGGTGGTGTAACCCAGTCTAACTTACGCAGCATGGGCCGTAATATGGCTCGCGTTGCCAACCAGAAGTCTAGCTCAAGAGGTCGTTAATATGGCAACCGCAAAGAATGTAAAACCAACCAAGAAGAATAGCCCAGCTATTAAGACTGGTAAGGCTCCTTATGACCATCCAGCAAGCGATTATGCACGTCCACACACGATGGCTGGCAAAATCATTGATGGTAATGAAGTAATGGAAATGGGCGACTATGCAACCGAGAAGTCAGCAAAGACCGCTAATATCAAAGACCCACTACCAGCAAGCGCAGTAAGCTGGGGTAAAGGCACAACCAAAGAAGACGGACAAGAAACCCGTGGAAATGGTGCAGCTACTAAAGGCCGTATTGCTCGTGGACCAATGGCGTAATAAATGAACTACGAAACGTTATATAACAATATTCAGACCTATGCTCAGACGTCAGAAACGACGTTTGTGGCAAACATTCCATTTTTTGTGGAACAGGCTGAAACACGCATATATAACGCAGTTCAAATCCCATCCCTGCGTAAAAACGTAACCGGTAATCTGACATCTGGAAATCAGTATTTAACTTTGCCGTTTGACTGGTTGGCCACTTATTCTGTTGCTGTTATTGATAGCAGTGGAAACTATACTTATCTAATTAACAAAGATGTTAACTTTATCCGCGAAGCATACCCCAACAATGGCACAACAAGTTGGTCTTTACCTAAGTATTACGCTATTTTTGGCAGCTCTACTAATAATGTCAATGAACTAACCGCGATTGTCGGTCCGACTCCAGATTCAACCTATAGTGCCGAATTACATTATTTTTACTATCCTGTATCAATTGTTCAAGGCGTGATTAGTGTTTTAAATAGCACATTTGTTGCTGGATCATTGTATTCTCCCGGTTTATATCAAAATATTCCATTGACCGGTGGATCAGGATCTGGCGCTACTGCTGATATTTTAATTAACTCTAGCGGTAATGTAGCTAGTTGCACCATTCAAAATGGTGGTAGTTTTTATTCTGCAACGGATACTTTATCAATTTCATCATCCTCTGTGGGTGGAACAGGTTCAGGATTTTCTATTGGAATTGCTACGCTTAATAATCCAAATGGTCAAAGCTGGCTTGGAGACAATTATGATCCAGTCTTGTTCTATGGTTCTATGCGCGAAGCTATGCTATTCCAAAAGCAAGAAGCGGATATCATTAAGTATTACGAAGACAAGTTTCAAGAAGCACTTTCTGAAATCAAACGCCTTGGTGATGGTCTTGAGCGTGGCGATGCTTACCGTGATGGTCAAACTAAACTTATGGTTAAAACCTAATGCCTATTGTTCAAGGACAAACTACCTTATTTAAAGCCAATATTTTGTCTGGTTTGGAGAACTTTACCCTTACTTCTCCATATACCTACAAAATTGCGCTTTACAATGGTAATGCTAACCTAGACAATACGACCACAGCCTATACCTCAACCAATGAGGTTACAGCGATAGGTTATACAGCTGGTGGGCAGGCGCTAACCATATCTAATCCACCCACCCAAGATACGACCAATAATACGGCCTATATATCGTTTAATAATGTTACTTGGTCCGGAAGCCTTTCCGCAAATGGAGCCTTAGTTTATAATAGCACCACTGGAGCGGCGTGTTTTATTTTGAATTTTGGTAGCACAATTACCAGCTCAAATACGTTTACCGTTACGTTCCCAACGGCAACATCAACTACCGCAGTATTGACAATTAGTTAAGGAGTTTTACATGGAAAAAGCAAAATTTGGAGATATCAGCACTGCTGCGGTAATGCGTAACGCTGCATCTGACAACTCTGTTGGATTTGAAGGATACTACGATGTAGTATGCTACGATGCAAAAGGTAACATTAAATGGGAAGATAGAGCGCCTAACTTGGTTACTGCTGTAGGCAAAAATGCTCTTTTTGATTATTATTTTGGCGCAACTGGTACTAGCGGCGGAACTTCTTCTGGTGCTAACTATCTTGGATTAGTAGGAAGCGCATCAGCTACTGCTAATTATTTTCCATCAGATACCATTAGTTCCCACGCTGGTTGGCAAGAAGTTGGTGGTGCTAATGCTCCTGCATATTCTGGTAGCCGTCAATCTCCAAACTGGACAGCCGCTACAAACAATGGATCTGCTGCTGGTAGCAACATCACATCCAAGGCCGCTTCTGCATTGACATTTACATTTACAAGTGGTGGTACTGTATTTGGTTGCTTTATCAACTCTGGCGCATCTGCTTCTGCAACAGTTGGTTCTACTACTGGTGTTTTATATAGCGCTGGCACTTTCACAGCAGGAAGCAAAATAGTATCCAGTGGCGACTCATTGGCAGTTACTTACACCACTACCGCAACGTCTTAATTTAGGAGCCAATTATGGCTTTAGTATTAGCTGATAGAGTACAGGAAACAACGACCAGTACAGGGACAGGCTCAGTCATTTTGGCTGGAGCGGTTAATGGTTATCAATCATTTTCTGCTGGCGTTGGAAATGGTAATACTTGTTATTACACCATTTATGACAATACATCCTTTGCGTGGGAAGTAGGTATTGGCACATACACATCATCAGGAAATACTTTAGCTCGTAATACTATCCTATCATCAAGTAACTCTGGATCAGCTATTAATTTGGCTGGAAACACTGCAGCAGTATGGGTTGATTATCCATCTGAAAAAGCGATATATAAAGATGCTAGTAATCTTGTTGCTATTCCATATAATGGCGCTAGTTCTAACATTGGTTCTTTAAATGTGGGCGGTAGTACAGGCGCTTCTGATACTGGATATATTGCTACTTTTGTAGGAAATTCTGGTACTTACGCTTATACATTTACTCAAAATACCAATTCTGGAAATACCGCATATGCATCACATACTGTAGGTAACAATGCCTACGGCACTACTGGTGCATATATTGATATGGGTGTAAACAGTACAACCTATAACGCTACTGCCGCTGGTTATCCAATTAATAGTCTTTCATTACCAAATACGACCTTTATTGAATCCACCAATGGGGATATAGCAATTGGCTCATGGGGTGCTAATGCAATTCACTTTGTAGTTAATGGCACAACTACAACTGTAGATGCTATGACGATCAGTTCGTCTGGCGTTACTAGCTTATTAAATCCATTGGGATTATCTTCTGGTGGAACTAACTCAAACTTATCTGCGGTTGCTGGAGCTGTAGCTTATTCAAGCGGAACAGCTATTGCTTTATCTGCGGCAGGAACTTCTGGTCAAGTATTGGTATCAGGTGGATCTGGATCTCCTACATGGAATACTACGCTAACTAGCGTTTCTTTAGTAACTCCAGCCCTTGGAACTCCAGCCTCTGGTGTTTTAACAAATACTACTGGATATCCAGCCAGCACTTTAGCAGGAACAACTCTTGCATCTAACGTTACAGCTTCTAGCTTAACTTCTGTAGGAACTCTTGCAACCCTTGCCGTAACAGCAATTATTTCTGGATCTATTAATGGTAATGCAGCAAATATTACTGCATCTAGTAATACTTCTCTTACCTCGCTTGCAAACGTTACGACTCTTGGAACAATTACGGCATTTACTGCGACTGCTGCTAATATTACATCTTTAGGTGTTGGCACTCCATCGTCAGGAACTTCTGGAGAAATTAGAGCAACTAATAACGTAACAGCATATTATTCATCAGATAAAAAATTCAAAGAAAATATTCAACCAATTGAATCTGCTCTTGGTAAAGTTAGTTGTATTGGTGGAAAAACTTTTGATTGGACGCAAAATTATATTAATGATAAAGGCGGAGAAGATGATTACTTTATTAAAAAACATGATTTTGGTGTTATAGCTCAAGATGTTCAAGAGGTATTTCCATTGGCTGTAAGAACTAGAAAAGATGGATCTTTAGCTGTAGATTATTCAAAATTAGTTTCACTAGCATTCCAAGCAATCGTAGAACTAAAGGCGGAAGTAGACGCACTAAAAGGTAAATAATGTTTGGTCAAACAGTATTTGCTCAAGCCCCATTTAATGCTTTCCAATCTAACATTTATGGTGGAAGTGTTAGTGAATCCATTACTTCAGATACAGATATTGATGCTGTAATTGCAACATTTAATAGTGCTATATCAGAATCAATTGTAACAGTTGCAGACTCTGAAAGTTTTTTAATTACTTATGGTGCAAACATATCAGAGGCTATTAGTAGTTTTGCAGATTCAATCCCACAACCTGCACAAACTTATGCAGTTATTGCAAATGAGCAAATTACAACCGAATCAGACTCCGAAACAAGTATTTTTGTTTTTACAGTAAATATTAATGAAAATATTAGCGCTGAATCTGAAATAGATTCTGTAATTGCAAACTTTAGTAGCGTTATTTCAGAAAATATTACCGCCGCAGAATCTTCAACTGGATTAAAAACGCAGTATTCCGTAATTAGTGAAACATTTGCGGCTGCTGATAAAGAATCTGTAATTGCTGCTTTTGTTGGCACGGTGGCAGAAAATATTAATCCAGTCGATGTTCCATCAGTAATTGCAGCATTTAAATCATCTATTTCAGAAAATAGCAACATTACAGATATTTCAACATTTTCTGGATGGTTTAAAATTAATGATTCACAAACAATTGCTTGGGTTGTTATAAACGACTCTCAATAAGGATTAAATATGACAACCACTTATTCGCCATCGCTTAAATTAGCCCTTATCGGTACTGGAGATCAATCTGGAACATGGGGTCAAACGACCAACACCAATTTGGGAACTTTATTAGAACAAGCAATTACAGGAGTAACCGCAATTTCTTTGCAGGGAATAAGCGCATATACATTGACAAACTATAATGGCACATCAGACGATGCCCGTAATATGTGCTTAATTTTTACTGGAACCCCAAGCGGCGCGCCAACAATTACGGCTCCAGCACAAAATAAATTATATGTAATTGTAAATAATACTACTCAGCCATTAACTATGGTTGCTTCTGGTGGTGCTACATCTTTAATTATTCCAGCATTGTCTACTGGTCAAGCTTATTGCGATGCATCAAATGTGAGCGGCAATGGAATTGGCTTTTATTCAGCCCAAACTGCTGCGGCAGGAAACTGGAATGTGGGTGGAAATTTAACTGTTGTAGGTACCTCTTCGCATACTGGTTCAACCATTATGAGTACTTTAACAGCTACTAGCATTAGCGCAACATCAATATCTGGCACATTTTATGGCGCTGGAACAGGATTAACTGGGACTGCGGCAAGTCTTACGGCAGCAGTATCACAAAGTATTGCTAATGCAGGTGGCTGGAACATCACACCCAATGGCAATAAGTTATATTTTAATTATAATGGCACAAATGTTGCCAGCATAGACTCCACTGGTAATTTTATATCATTGTTAAATGTAACTGCTTATGGGACTCCTTAATGTTTGATTATTGGCTCTGGGATAGTGTTTTACCAAAATGGTTTTGCGAACAACAAATTGCTAATTTAAATTACGACGATAAGGTTGAAGGATCTGTAAAAGACAAAAATGATTTTGTTGTTGATAAAGAAGTAAGGGTAACTGATTTATTTTGGGTAGATGTTTCCAGCCCAATAGGCTGTGTTTGTCAAATGTATGTCAATATGGCAAATGAAAAGGCTGGTTGGAATTTTGATTTAACAAAATTAGAATCTTCTATTCAAATTGGTAAATATAGTAGCGAAAATAAAGGTTTTTATAATTGGCATAGAGATGAAAGTCATAGGCCAAAGGAAAACGGTTTATTAAGAAAATTATCAATTAGCGTTTTATTAAACGATAATTTTGAAGGCGGTTTATTTGAATTTAGAGGTTTTGAAAAACAACCAATAATGAAGCAAGGAAGTATTATTGTTTTTCCTTCTTTGTTAGAACATAGAGTTACACCAGTAACATCTGGTGATAGGTATTCAGCGGTAACATGGGTCAGTGGCCCTCCGTATAGATAGGATTAAATTATGACATTAAACTCATCAGGACCAATTAGTTTAGCGGGAACAACCGCTGGTCAGTCTATTGAAAAAGAAAATGGCGGAAATGGCACAACTCAAATTAGTTTAAATGATGGTGCAGTTCGCACGTTGGCTGGCGTAACAACTCCTAACTCAACAATTACAATGCCAACCAATTTTTATGGCAAATCTAATAGAGTTGTTGTTACTGTTACATTGGCATCTAGCACTGCATACTATACATGGAACAAGTGCAAAGTTCCCGGATACGTTGCTGGAAAAACTTGTGCTACACTAAAAATTAACAGCGGTGTTTATGTTTACTCTGGAAGCACCGGATCTCAAGCCATGACAATTAGCAATACTTGGACATCTGGTGATGTAGTTAAAGTAATTAACTGCGGATATATACTAGGTATGGGCGGAACCGGCGGTAATGGCGACACCTGTGGTGGAAATAATTATTCGGGCGGTGGCGGCGGCACAGCATTAGTAATTCAATATCCAGTAAGCATAACCAATAACAATACCATTGGCGGTGGTGGCGGTG
>Ga0316220_1002067_pt1 | contig 19495 bp, 8 predicted proteins | sample TBH18005metaG_FD_203632 | JGI IMG/M metagenome (GOLD analysis project Ga0316220, IMG submission 203632) | Freshwater microbial communities from Trout Bog Lake, Wisconsin, USA - TBH18005 | ecosystem: Environmental > Aquatic > Freshwater > Lake > Hypolimnion/Profundal zone | place: USA: Wisconsin...
GATTGGCCCCGGGACTGGGCCGCCAGGAACCGCGGCGTTGGCGCGAACTCGATGACCCACCGCCGTCCGGCGATCTCCAGCCACTCCTCGCCGGCTGAAGCGACGAATCCGTTGGCCGTGACTGCGGTGCGCGCGGGGTAGATCGGATCGGCGTCGGGGGAATCGTCGAAGAGCCGAGCTTCGATACCCCGGCTCTTCAAGACTTCGAGCGCGGGTCCGACCAGGTCAACCACGCGAAAGACCGCGACGGCATATCCCGCGAGTCGTTCGCCGCGCTCGCGGACGCTCGCGGGAGTTCCACCATGATAAACCGGAAGGACTACCAGGAAACCGGCTTTGGGGCCATTGGCCTGGGCCAACCGGATAGGCGCGGTGGCCACCGGCTGGGCGGTATCCCGCGCTTGTTTCAGGGACCTTTCGCGGCTGGGATCGGAGTTCAGGTCAAAACCCACCGCGGCCACATTTCGTTCCAAGGGTTCGATGAGATAAACCGGAACGTACTCCGGACGGTGGTCGGCGGTGACGAACCTCCCGGCAGGGTCACGCTGGCGGAAGCGAAACCCCTCCAAGCCGTCGGCCTCGGCGGCGGCTTCGAATTGAGCTCGGCCGGTGTCGGGGACGCGCGGGTTCCAGGAGAGGGCGCTCAGTTCGGTTTGACGCGACAGGGCGGCGCGCACAAACCGCCGGAAATTCTCCGGCCGGATGCTCCCTTCCGCGTCGTGGAGTGCGGACACCGAATGCAGGACTTCCAACGAGCGGTGCACCGTCATTTGGATCCGCTCGACTTGCTCCCGGACCAGGTCGGCGGCTTTAAGTTCCACCTCCCGTTTTTCCCAGGACCGGATGACACGGAAGAGCAGCAGCGAAATGACCAAGCCGACCCCCAGTACAAGCGGTATGGCCGCGGCGTACCACGATAAACTCCGCAGCCGTCCGGCCCACTCCCGGCTCATTGAGGTTTGGTCGCCCATACATCCCGTTCAAATCAGACGCCCGGCAGGGAGCAATTGCCGTGCCGCGTGGCAGTAGATGCAGGAACAGACGCCAAAAGGGTAGATTATGACCGGTTGCCCGCGCTGCCTATGAGGATATTTGGCCAGCCGGAGCAAAGATCGACCGGCGGAGGCGTGACGGTTGCGAGGTCACGTGGCGGGGTCGAGTTGTTCACCCAATTCGTCCTCCAGGCGCGCGGCCTCGGGCACCTTCGGCCGGACCAGGGCAAACTTGGTGCATCCGGCGAAGATCACGGCGACGGCCAGATAACTGACGGCGACCGGCAAGGTCTGGGCAAAACCAATGCGTTCGCCATGCATGAACCCGAAGAAGGTCAACAAGCCTCCGGCGAAGGCGAAGCCGGTGGCCTTGGGGAAGTTACGATCGATCACGCAGGCCGCGATCGCCCCGAGGATCAAGCCGCCCAGAATCGAGCCTCCGCCGAGGATTTGCAGCCCTTGGTAGAGCACACCTTGGTTCTTCATGGCGGCCACTAAGTCGGCCATTTTGCCGTCGTCGAGCGTTCCGATGACCGTGCCCGCGGCGGCCAAAGCACCGGTGATTTGGGTCAATCCCCAGTTGGCGAGATGAGGCGCGATCGACAGCACCACCGCTGGCGCATGGCTGCGGGGGGTTTCCTGAAAGGCTTGCGACCCGATCAACATCCCGATGTAGAGGAGGATGGGAAGAATTGCCACCGTGGGGATCAGGGCGAGCATGACCGAGATGGTGCCGAACCAGCACAAGAGGATCACGGCAATGCCCGTGGCCGCCGAGTAACCAATCCGGCCGCCCATCGCCTTCCAACCCGGATGGCCGATGTAGACGGCGTTGATGAAGGGGTTACCCATGAGGCAGCCGATGAGGCTCACCACGCCGTCGGCGCAGAGCACGCGCGTGGTGGGGAAGCTGTCGCCCGCGACTGAAGCACTTTCCACGTTGTCCATCGCCTCGACCAGGTCGTAGATGCCGAACGGGATCGCGGTCACCAGGATGGCCCCGAGAAACTCGAAGCCGGAGAAGACCTGGTGAAAGGCCGGCAGGGGGACGCGGAAGCCGAAATTGGCGACGGAATCGGCCAAACCCCTGAGGGTAAGGCCACCGTAGTTGAGGCCCAGGCCAGTGGATACCCAGGCGATCAAGGTCCCCACGGCGATGGCCACCAGGCCGGCCGGCATGCCCCGGAAATAGCGGACCCCGCCGAACCAACTCAGCAAGATGATGGCAAAGCAGACCAGGCCGATAACGGGGGTCATGAACACCTGCAAGGCCGGGCTCATGGAGATGAAGGTGACCGACACGCCCGCGAGGGTGCCCAGCAGGGCGGCGCGCGGGGTGATCCGCCGGACAATCGGGGCGATGAACCCCCCGGCCATCAGCACAAAACTCTGCACGAATACCCAGGTTAAACCCGCTTCCCAGCCTTTGATCGGGTCACCGGTCCGCAGCGCGATGGGGAGCATGATCACAAAGGTGACTACGAACATGTGCGGCACGCTGATGCCCGAGGGCAGCGCACAGATGTCGGTGCGGCCGGTCTTGGCCGCGAGGCGGTAGGCCAGCCACGCGTAGTAGAGCGTCGACAGACACATCATCAGTCCCGTGGCGGGCAGGATTCGGCCGAAGACAATCCCATCCGGCATCTTGATCACGAACCGCAGCAGCGCGGTCAACGTGAGCAGATTGACGAGGATATTCGTTCCGAAGCCGAAGAAGGCGTTCCAATCGCCCGGCACCCAGAGTTTTGGTTTGGTCGTATTCATAGGGGAGGTTTGAGTTAAGGTTGAGGCTGACCCGAGGCGTTGAGAACCGGGTTCATTTTAAGGCCGCCAGCACGGACTGTGAGTGCGATACCCAGCCGAAAATGCCCCCTTGGGCTTTGAGCATTTTCAGTCCCATCTCCTGAAAATCCGGGAAATAGGAGCCCACACAGTCTTCCGGCACGAGGCAATCGTAGCCCCGGTCGTTGGCCTCCCGCACGGTGGTATGAACGCACACCTCGGTCGTGACGCCCGTCACCACGAGTTGGCGGATGCCTCGGTGCTGGAGGATCGCGTGCAGATCGGTGGCCCAGAAGGCTCCCTTGCCTGGTTTGTCCACCACCGGCTCATTGGGGAGGGGATAGAGCTCGGGGATGATATCGTGGCCCGCTTCGCCCCGGACCAGGATCCGGCCCATCGGGCCGCGGTCGCCGATCTGGACTTTGCCTCGGCCGCGGACTCGCTTGGCGTCCGGCAGGTCCGTCAGGTCCGGCCGGTGGCCTTCCCGGGTATGGATGACCTGCAGGCCGTGTGATCGCCAGGCGGTCAGCAGGCGGTGATTGGGCTCGATGGTCCGCCGCAATTGCGAAACATCGTTGCCCAGCATCTCGCCAAAGCCGCCCGGTTCGAGGAAGTCGCGCTGCATGTCGATGAGGAGCAGGGCGCATTGCTCGGGAACGAATTCGAAACCGTAAGGTTCTGCTGGGATGGTCATAGACGGGCGGCTGTCGCCGGCGCTGGGCGGTCGGTTTGAGGCGCCCGGCCGGCCGCCGCACGCGGGATCGCGGGGCGCCGGCCGACCTGGAAGTATGGCGCTTCCGGGAGCCTTCGGATCAGTTTATGAACTGCATTCATTCGGGTAATCTGTAGCGAAGTTCATGCCAACCACCAGCGGCGCGCGAAATATCCGGGAATTGGCGGTTTTTCGCGCCGCGCGTTGAGCGGGCCGGTGGCGAGCCGTGTCACGCTTGTCGCGGCTGAGACGTTTGGAACAGTTGGCAAGGCCTGCCGGGGGGACTATTGCGGGGCGATTGGGCGGTGAGTTCGGTAGCAGCTCTCTGGCTTGACACGGAGGTGACAACCTCCGGTGTCGTTTGGGGTGGTTCAGGCGTTAGGGCTTCAACCACAAACGATAGAACCGACGGGGCGAGGCGGCGGCGTTGGCATCGTCAAAACGCTGTTCGTAGCCACCCAGAGTCAGATTGGTCAAGGCTTGCCAACTCACCAGGTTGGTCGTCATTTGCAAGGCCACCACATCCCCTTCAGTCCCCGTAATTCCCAGGCTGAATAGCCCGCCCGAGAGCCGCTGACTGAGCGGGTCCAACCGCAGTGGCACTTTGGTTAACAAACGTTCCAGCACGTTGGTGCTTACCCCCAAGGCGTTGCTTGCCACCACCGAATAAGTGCCCGAGCTGTTGAGCGACGCGTCCATCAGCTCATAAGTCGGCACCGTGGTCTGGCCCAGCAACTGCCCGTCGCGGTACCACCAATAGGTGGGCGGCGGTAGTGCGCTGGTTACCGTTGCGTTGGTGAGCCCAAGCGTGAAGTTCGTCCCTGGGTCCAACCGCTGAACGGGTGTCGTCATCGTGGTGAGGGTCTGCTGCGGCAATGTGCCAAAGGCCCAGTTGATCTCCAGGGCACCCCGCTGTTGGTAAATCGCGTCGGCCAGCACCAGAAACTCCCCGCCGGCCGGTCCGTTGGTTACGCGCACGCTGTTGACCGTGCTGGCTTTGGCTCCATTGGTGACCCACCCCAACAAATGATTGGCCAAGTTGTCCAAATTCACCAGAGGCCCATAATCATAGAGTGCAAACAGGTTTCCGATCAGACTGCCGCGCGTGTCCACTTCCAACACGCCCGCGTTGGTGGTGGTGAAGTATAGCCACAGGGAGGCGTGCCCAATCAGGTTTCCGGGGTTGCCTTCGCCCTGATCCGTGGTGGCATGCACATTGTTGCCCACATGCAAGCCCACCGTTCCTGCGCCCACCGAATAGTAGAAGTTGCCGGAGTCTCCGATCGTGGTCACCAGGTCCTTCGGCCGCGGCTTGGAGTTGCCCGTCGGCGGCAACGGCCCAACGCGCGACAAGGTGTCCAGCTTGTCCTGGAGCAGTACCCCTTGTGCCGGGTCACTGCTAATCTCCAAGAGCGCCTTTTCACTGTCCGCATACCGCCCGCTGACGGCATCCGTCACCCGCACCGAATACTCGCCCACGTCCACAACTCCCACGTTGGTCCGCGTCAGGAACGATCCCTGTTGACCGCCCACCGGCACGCCATTTTGGTACCATTGGTAGCTCAGCGGCGTCCCGAGGCTCTGTGCGTTGACGCTGAGGGTGACGGGGTCTCCCGGTCGGACTACCTGACTTGCTGGCTGAAGCACGATCTCCGGCAGGAGATGGGTGGTGACTTCGAATTGGCCGTTCAATACAAAGTACCCGCCCGCACCCGCAAATCCGTCCACCGCCAGGGCATAGTCTGTTCCTACCTTCGCATTGAATTGCACGTGGCTGGCGAAGAACCGATTGGTGGCCAGGTTGGGATCATTGCTCGCATCGTCGTCGTTCGCCGCCACCTGGGTCAGCGCGCTGACCTGGTTCCCGGTGTAGATCGCAAGGAGCGTATCAAACGTGCTGCCGTAAGTGTCGAACCGGGCGATGCCGGTGGCCGGCGCCTGCCAATGGAACCATACCGAACGTCCGCCCAAACGGTAGGCGTGGTCGGGTTCCAGCGGCTCCTTGGTTGCGTTGGTACTGAATCCCGAGGCGGAGTTCGTAAAGAGCGACGGTCCGCCGGTCAAGACCAGGCTTATCCGGTCGGCAAACATGTCCGCTACCCCGGGTGGGACCACCCACTGGGCGACGATGACTTGGGCGATGGCGCTGAGTTTCGCGCCGGCATCGTTGGCCACCACCACCGTGTAGCTACCCCCATCGGCGATTTGCGCGCTGGGAATCGTGAAAAACGCATTGGTCGCCCCGATAATGTCCGCCCCGTTCTTGCGCCATTGGTAGTCCGTGGCGCCGCTGGCGGTCACACTCAAGTCCAGGCTCGCGCCTGCTAGCAACTGGGTCCCCTGCGGTTGGGCCAGAATGTCTGGCGGCACAATCAAGTCGAGCGCCACCGGGTCGCTGGTCACCGCCCCGAACAGGTTGGTGATGACGACCCGGTAGCTCCCCGCGTCGTTCGTTTGTGTCGCCGACAGCCTCAGCGCCGGTCCGGTGGCTCCGGTGATCGAATTGGTGTCATTGAAAAACCATTGATAACTCAACGGTGGCGTGCCCCGTACCGCCACCTCGACCCTGCCCGGGTCGCCCAGCACGACGTGTTGATCCACCGGCGGCATGGTAATCATGGGCGCTTGGCTCACCCCGACCCCGCTGTTCAGATGCAACAGCCGCCCATCGCTCAGCGCCACCCAGGCATCGTTGCGTGCTGTCCCGTGTACTGCTCGCGCCGGCGGGATCTCCCCAAAAGTAGTGATCCGACTCCAGGCGGCCCCGTCGAAATGATAGACCCGTCCGGATCGAGTTCCGCCGGCCACACTGGCCAACTCGCCCGCCACGTACACATCATCAGCGGCCGAGCCCCAAATGGCAGTGGCGGTGCCCAACCCAGCTCCGTCGCCATCTCCAAACAGGAAATTGGTCTTCCCCCCAAAAGACTGCAGCCCGGGGTCGAACTCCCAGACCCGCACGCCGTTGGCCTGGTTGTTATTGCCCACCGCATACCACTGCAGCGCGCCGCTCGAATCGCGTATCGCCCAGGTCGCGGTCACCTCGCAGAAATCGAATTGTCGCCCGGCAAACTGCCACGCGCTGCCGCTCCACCCTCCCCAGCCCCAGCAGGTAACGTAATATCCCTCGCTTGGCCCCACGAACGCCAGCGCGTTGACCGATTCCACGGGGTCACGGAAAACCGTGCTCCAAGCGGACCCGTCGAAGCGCACGATGGTTCCTCCTTGAACTAGGACCTGCACATTGGCGGAGGTCCCACCCAGCGATCGAAACTCCTGTCCGGCGATTTCGGCCGGCAGGGCTTGCTCAGTCCAACTCGCGCCCTGGTCGCCGGACCAATACACTTTGCCGCCTTGGTCGTTGCCGCAACCTGCGCCGGGACCCAGAGTGCAGCGGCTCAGGATCACCCATAATTCGCTCGTGCCGGTACCAAAAACCCGCCCCGCATGGTGTCCGGGGAAACTAGCCAGTGGGCTCCAGCTTGATCCGTCCCAGCGGTAGAGATAGGCGTCCGGAATGTCGACCCGGTGCGACCGCTGCCTCTCCCCCAAAGCGTAAGCCTCATTGGGTCCCCGGGACCAAACGTCGGTTAACCCCACCTCTATGCCCGCACCCGGGGTCCCGGAAAACTCCCACGTCAAAGGCATCACGGTGAGCACCGCGGGCGGCGTGCTCGTCACGCTGCCCCAGGGGTTGCTGACCACCACATCATAGGTGCCCGCGTCGGGAAATTGCACGCGAGCCAGCGTATATGACATCAACGTCGCCCCGGCCAGGCTCACCCCATCCTTCCGCCATTGATACGTCAACGTCGCCGCTCCGGAAGCCTCGACGCTGAAGCTGACGTTCGCGCCGACGAAGGAGGTCTGGTCCCGCGGCGGGGTCGTGGTCGTGGGTGGCAGGGCCTGGCCTTCGTTCCCGTAATCCACCACCACCTCGCGCGCTAACCAGGCGTCAATCACGCCCAGGGCGGCTGAGCCGGGGCTGACGTCTAGGTAGTTTGATGCCACGTCCACGTGGGTCAACCGAGGCAGTCCGGCGAGCGGGGCGATGTTCGTAAGGAGATTGTTGCCCAGGGACAACTCCGTCAAGTTAGTCAATCCGGCCAAGGGCCCCACATCCTGTACACTGTTGAAGTACAGGCTCAACCAGGTCAACCGCACGAGACCCGCCAGCGGCGAGATATCGACGCACCGGTTCCCCTCCAGATTCAGTGTGGTCAATTGCGTCATCCCCGCGAGCGCTTGGTCGTTGGTCGCCTGATTCCAACCGAGACTCAACGAAGTCAAGTTGGTCATTCCGGCGAGCGGCCCCAGGTCGTGGACGCTATTGAAGTATAGGCTCAAGGAAGTCAACCCCACGAGACCCGCCAGCGCCGAGGCATCCACGAGCCGGTTCCCCTCCAGATTCAGTGTGGTCAATTGCGTCATCCCCGCGAGCGCTTGGTCGTTGGTCGCCTGATTCCAACCGAGGTCCAACGAAGTCAAGTTAGTCATTCCGGCGAGTGGCCCCAGGTCGTGGACGCTGTTGAAGTATAGGCTCAAGGAAGTCAACCCCACGAGATGCGCCAAGGGCGAGGCATCCACGAGTTGGTTCCCCTCGAGGTTCAGTCCGGTCAAGAGGGTCATCCCCGCCAGTGCCTGAGCATTGGTCACCTGGTTCCAGCCGAGATCCAACGAAGTCAGGTTAGTCAATCCGGCTAACGGCTCCAGGTCGTGTATGCGGTTGTTGTACAGGTACAAGGAGGACAAACGCACCAGCCCTGCCAGCGGCGAGACATCGTCGAGCTGGTTCCCGTCGAGATTCAGGCCGGTCAATTGCTTCATACTTGCGAGCGGTTGTGCGTTCGTTACTTGGTTCCCACTCAAGTACAACGACACCAGGTTGGTCAATCCGGCCAAGGGCTCTAGGTCACGCAATCGATTGGAACCCAGATCCAGTAAGGTCAACCACCCAAGACCCGCCAGCGGAGACGCATCGACGAGTTGGTTCCCACCGAGGCTCAACTCGACCAATTGCGTCATCCCCGCGAGCGCTTGCACGTTCGCTATTTGATTATCACCCAAATACAACCGCGTCAGGTTAGTCATTCTGGTTAACGGAGCCAGGTCCTGCAAGCTGGTGGAATACAAGCTCAACCAGGTCAACCCCACGAGGCCCGCCACGGGTGAGATATCGACGAACTGGTTCCCCTCGAGGCTCAGCCCGGTCAATTGGGTCATCCCTGCGACTACTTGAGCGTTTGTCACTTGGTTCCAGCCCAAGTCCAACCAGGTCAGGTTGGTTACACCGGCTAGCGAAGCCACGTCAGCGATCTGATTGCCGTACAAGTTCAAGGCGGTTATGTGAGTAGCCCACCGCAGTTCGGTAATGTTGGTAATTCCCCGCTCCGGCGCGGAAAAGCTGTCCAGGCCGTGCAGGTCGCCGACGGTAACCTCGCCGACCGGTCTGGCTAAGGCGTCGCGAATGGCCGCTTCCAAATTCGGGTCCGCAAACCCTAGCACCAAGTCAGGCAGGGTCTCCGCGCTGAGCGCCGTTCCGTACGCGTTGGTCACCAGGACCGAATAGGCGCCTTCGTTCGCCGCCTGGAAGTTGGGGAGACTGAGTGTGGAATTTGTTGCTCCGGCAAGGTCGCGCCCGTTAAACCGCCATTGATAAGTCAACGGCTGCTGTCCCAACGCCCTCACCGTCAGTTCCAGGGTCTCGCTCGCATGAACTCTTGGGCCGGCCGGGTCTTGGATAATGACCGGCGGGAGCACCTCTGCCACGGTCAGGTCGGCCCAATGGCCGCCCTCGAAATTCCAGAGGTTTCTTCCGCCCGCCCAATGTTCGAGTCGTACCGTTCGGTTGGTCCCGCCCCAGGGTGTCAGGTCGAATAGATTCGTCGTCCAGCCGACACAGCCGACCACGTTCGACGCGAGCAAGGTGTCGTCCACAAAGAGTTTATAAACGAAATCATCGTCGCCGCGGCCTACCAACCGCAGTAAGGCATTGCGGTCGGGGAGGTCCATCTGGCGCGAGATGAGATAGGGTATATCGGGTGCTGGCGGGCCGGTGGAAACAACGTAGGTCTTGCCGTCCATTAACGTGGAGACCGGGAGTCCATCCGGTTCATAGACCTGCACCGTGCCGTTGTTGTTGAAAGTCCACGGTTGCCACCATCCGTTAGTTTGGGTATCGGGCAGCGGCGCCAGGGAGAGCAAGTCTGCCGGAGGCGCCGGCAACACCAAGAGGCCAACCTGGTCGAGCCAGAGATGCTCAAAACTCCACGGGCTGCCCGGACCGCCCATCGTATGGACCAGCCCGATCTGAGCTGTCTGGCCAGCCCACGGGCGCAGATCCAGGTTCACCTGCTGCCAGCCGCCGACGACCGCCACCTCCCAAACCCGCTGGTCGTTCACAAACACCGCCAGGTAAGTGTCGTTCCACGGTCTAAACTCAATGTGCAGCACCGGCACGCCATTGGTGGGAATGTCCCACGAGCGGAACACCCGGTCCATGGTCAGGTAAAGCGGGTGGATGCGCACGGCGCCAGGGTGTTGCGGCCACTCCCCCGGTTGCGGCGGGATGAATTCCGCGATGTCGCGCCAATCCCAATTGGTCACCCAACTCGCCGCCCCGCTAAACACATTGGTGGAGAGAATGTCATTCAGGGCCGCCTGCGCCTGCTCGACCGCGGCCATCGGCTGCGGATAGTAAAAATTAGTCGACTGGGCGTTTGCCTGGCTGACCACGCCCAGACCGAGCAGCACGGCCATGATCCTCCCCACGCGCGCGCCCATGGGGTGGTTTTCTCTTTGCGCACCTGGCCGGTGACCGTCGCCCCGATTCTCGCGGCCCGGAGCAGCGCCTGAGGTTGGCGGCGGCCAACTCCGCCGGACTCCAGCGCATCCAGGTTCATTGGTAAGGTGTGCTTCGTCAGATGGGTTTCGCATCATGGGTTTCCTGAGGGTTCTGGGTCATGAGCTTTTGCGGGCTTGAAACACGCGCCGGTTGAGGCGCCCCTGAAAACCTGTTCCGACGACGTGAGAGGACCCAGGACCCCAGTTCCACGTTTTTTCATTTCGCGTGCCAAACACACAAACGGTTTCGGTTTCGAGAAACCACAAAACGAAGGCTCGTGCAAGCGAAAACGCACGCTAAACCGTTGGCGCGGCTCCAGCGTTTTTGCGGGTGAATCCAGGACCGTCGGTTGCCGAGGCGACTGGTTGCGCTGGGCCGCTGACTCGGCCACTCACGGGCCACGCCACTGGCGACGGCGGGCCGCATGCCAAAATGTGCTTGTCGAGGCGGGCCAAACGGGATAACGATGGCTAACCGCAGACCCAATATGAACCACCACCGACGGCTGCCGGCCCTGGAAAGGCGTGCTCATGGGCCAGACCACGCGGGGGGGGGCTTAGCTCCCGCGACGTCGCCCTTCGTCGCCCGGGATTCCTCATCCGGGCGGGGTTTCGGTAGGTGGCGAGTACCTCGACGGTTGGGCCTCTGGCTGGCCGGTTTGCTGGCGATCCGGGTCGCCCTGCCGGGCCTCCTGCTTGCGGCCCCAGGATCCGATTCCACCATTAAACTGCTCAGCTTCTCCGGAAAGGTCGACATCTCCAGGCGGGACGGGGTATGGGACCCAGCCCACACCAACCAGTTGTTGTATGCGGGCGATCGGCTCAGAACGGACCACCATTCGCGGGCCGTGGTCCGTTTGTCCGACGGGACTACGATGTCGGTGGGCGCCGAGGCCAGTCTGTCGGTGCCAAACGGGCGCGCGCGCGTGAGTTTGAATCCGCTCCGCGGTCTCTTCTTTTTCCTGCACCGCGACCGAGCCGCGGATTTTGAGTTACGGAACCAAACCACGGTGGCGGCGGTGCGCGGCACGGAGTTTCATCTAGAGGTGGGGGCAGATGGGACGTGGGCGTTGAGCGTTCTGGACGGGGAGGTGCTATTACAGAGCGCGAGCGGAGAACTGGCACTGGGGTCCGGCCAAGCTGGCCTGGTCCCACCCGGTGAGCGTCCGCAGCGCGCCGTGATGCGTCCCGCCTCGGATCTCATCCAGTGGTGCCTTTACTACCCGGCGGTTCTGGATCCCGACGAATTAGCCCTCACGGCAGCCGAGGAGTCCCGGTTGGGAGAATCGCTCGGAGCTTACCGGGCGGGTGAGGTGGCAGCGGCGCTCGCCTGCGTCCCCACCCCCAACGATCCCACTTCCAGTGCGGAGGCGATTTACCGTGCCGCCCTCTTGCTGGGCTGCGGCCAGGTGGAGCAGTCCGAACGTCTGCGTCGAGGGCTCTCGCTCAGCGGGGAAGACGCGGCCAGGGAGGGCTCGTTGAATCGGGCGTTGACGGAACTCATCGCCGTGGTCAAGGCCCAGCCCCGCACCAGGACCGCGAGCGCGAGGCCCGCTTCCGCCTCCGAGTGGCTGGCCGAATCCTACCGACTGCAAGCCGAAGGTCGGCTCGCGGAAGCATTGGCGGCGGCTCGGGAGGCCGTGGGGCGATCGCGGCGGTTTGCCTTTGGTTGGGCTCGAGTGGCGGAACTCGAGTTCTGCTTCCGCCACCTGGCGGCCGCGGGGGACGCTCTGGCACAAGCTCAAAGCCTGGCCCCTCGCAACGTTCAAGCCAAATCGCTCGAAGGTTTCCTGCTGGCGGCGGCTGGCCGGACGGTCGTGTCACGGCGGTGCTTTGATGAAGCGATTGCGCTGGATGGTTCGTCTCCGGACGGTTGGTTTGGGCGCGGCTTGTGCCGCATTCGGCAGGGGGAGATGGAGGCGGGCCGACAGGACCTCCTGGTGGCCGTGTCGCTGGAGCCGCAACGGGCGGTGGTGCATAGCTACCTCGGCAAGGCCCTAGCCGCCAGTTGGATCACCGGGCGCGCCCACCAGGAGTTTGAGTTGGCCAAACTCCTCGATCCGCGGGATCCGACCGCCTGGCTCTACTCGTCGCTCTTGTTAGCCCAAGAGAACCGCATCAACGAAGCCATCGCGGGCCTGGAGGAATCGGTGGGGTTGAATACCAACCGCAGCCTGTTCCGGTCCCGCCTGCTTCTGGATGAGGATCGCGCAGTGCGCGGCGCTAACCTCGCGCGGGTTTACCAGGATGCGGGCCTGGAGGAGGTCGCGACGCGCACAGCCACCAAAGCGGTTGAAAGCGATTACGCCAGCTATTCCGCTCACCTCTTTCTCGCGGACAGCTACAACGCCCTGCGGGACCCGGGCCAGGTGAGCCTGCGGTACGAGACCCCCTGGCTCACCGAATATCTGGTGGGGAACTTGCTCGCTCCGGCCCAGGCGGCGATCCTCTCCCCCCTGGTTGGTCAACAGGAATACGGGCAGCTTTTCGAGCGGAACCGGCTGGGCTTAACCTCCTGGACGGAATACTCCAGCTCCGGCGACTGGGTGCAGAGCGCGGTCCAGCATGGGGAAGCCGATAAATCCGCTTACGCCTTGGAGGAGACCTACCGTTCGCAGAACGGAACCCGCGCGAACAACGAACAGGAACAACTGACACTGTCACTTCGGCTGAAGCAGGAGGTATCCCCGCAGGATAGCTTCTTCTTCCAGATGGTGTACTACGATGCTGAGGCTGGAGACCTGGCTCCCTACTACAACCCGGCCTGGGCCGATCCGAGCCTGCACGTGATCGAGCGGCAGGAGCCGCTCGCGCTGCTGGGCTACCATCATGAGTGGGCCCCGGGCGTTCACACGCTGGTATTAGCAGGACGGTTGGATGATACGCTGGCTCAAACGGATGCCAACGCCGGCACCCTCTACCTCGAGTCGCGCAGCGGCCGCCTGGCCTACGCCACTCAAGCGCTCTACGACCAGAATTATCGGAGTCACCAGGAGATTTATACGGCGGAGCTTCAGCAGATTGTGGAGGCTGGCGAGCACTCGCTCGTCTTGGGGGGGCGCTACCAGGCGGGGGAACTTAACACGCAGAACCTCCTCACCAACGGCAGAACTTACCCGCGGGGAACCCCAATCGATGCCCAGCATCCTCTCGACCAAAGTGTCGAAACCGGTCTCCAACGCGCCACCGCCTATGGTTACGAACACTGGCGCATCCTCCCGTCGTTGCTCCTGGTGGGCGGACTGGCCTATGATTGGGAGCGATACCCGGCGGATTTCCGATTTGCGCCCATCTCGAACCAGGAGGAAACCAAGGACCAAATCGGGCCAAAGGCCGGGGTGGTGTGGACGCCCGTCCGAGATACCGTGTTTCGCTTTGCTTACACGCGCTCCTTGGGCGGGGTTAGCTTTGATCAGAGCTTCCGTCTGGAACCTTCTCAGGTGGCCGGGTTCAACCAGGCGTTCCGGAGTATCATGCCTGAGGGCGTGGTCGGCTCGGTGAACGCCCCGAACTTCGAGACCTTTGGCCTCCAGTGGGAGCAGCAACTTCCCTCGCGGACCTACCTCGGGGTGACGGCGGAAATGCTACGCTCGCAGGGCAGCCGGGACCTGGGGGCGGAGGGGTTTTTCGTCGGTTCCGGCCCCAGCCAAGGGTACCTGCCGACCACGGTGCGGCAGACCCTCGATTACGAGGAGCGTTCGTTGCGGGTCACACTGAACCAGTTGCTCGGCCGGCGTCTGTCGGTGGGGGCCAGCTATGGCCTGAGCCGCGCCCTGCTGGACATCAGCTACCCGGGCATTCCAGCCACCACCTCCCTGGGGCAGGGCTTTTCGTTGCACACTCGTCCGGAGGCGACTCTGCAGCAGGTGCGCTTGTATGCGCTGCTCAACGATTCCTCGGGTTTCTATTGCGGCGCCGAAGGCCTCTGGACCTGGCAAGAAAATGGCGGCGGCGACTCACTCCTGGCCGGAGGCAGTTTCTGGCAAGCCAACGTCTTTGCCGGCTACCGGTTTTGTCGGCGTCAGGCGGATCTGCGCTTGGCCTTGTTGAACCTTGCCGGGCAGGACTACCAGTTAAATCCACTGAATTTGATGGCTGAACTTCCGCGCCAGCGCACCCTGACAGTCAGCCTGGGATTTTCCTTCTAGATGGGCCTTGTTTGCCCTAGAGTGCCTCTGAAACCTGCACGCGCCGATGACTCCGCGAGTTAACGAATCATGAGAGCTCGGGGGACAATTCCCGGGCGCTGGAGCACTGGCCTGTGGTGTGCGGCCGCCACCGCTGCGGTCGGGTTCCTGGCCCTCTGGGTGGATCCGGTGGCCGCTTGGTTGGAACGTCTGAGCTTCGACCTTCCATTCTTGGCCGCCCCCGCGGCACCGTTGCAGAACGTGGTTTACGTTCAGCTCGACGAGATCTCATACCGGGTATTGAAGCAACCGTACCAGGAGCTGTGGGACCGGGATCTTTACACGAAGTTGCTCGATCAGTTGACCCGCGATGGCGTCAAGTTGGTGGTCTTTGACCTTTGGTTTTCCGATGCCGGGCCGGCGGCTAAGGATCGCGCTTTTGCGGCCGCCATCCGGCGCAACGGTCGCACCGTGTTGTCGGCCAGCTACCGGAGTTACTCTGGGTTCGAACTGGGCGGCGGGGAACCCATTTACCCGCGGAATGAATTCAAAGATGCCGCCGCTGGGTTGGGCGTGGTGGTGGCCTGCTCGGACAAAGAGGACGGGGTGATTCGGGAGATCCATCCAGGGTTTGATCGGTTGCCGAGTTTAGCCTGGAGGGCGGCGGCCTTGGCTGGAGGGCGGCTGCCGGATGACGCCGGCCGCCTCGGCACCCGGCGGTGGATGAACTACCCGTCCTCACTCGACCAACTGCGCCAGATCCCTTTCTGCGAGGCCTTGACGCAGCCGATTGGTTATTTTTCCAACAAAGTCGTGTTCGTCGGCAAAGGGCCGCTCATCAAACTGCCGGTCGAACCGGGGGATGAATTCCCCACCCCCTTCCGGCGCTTCGGAGGACTACGGAAGCCCGGCGGCGTCATTCAGTTGGTGATGTTCTTGAATCTCGTCGGCGGGACCTGGCTCGAGAGCCTGCCCGCCATGGCGACTGCCGTGCTGATCGTGGCACTGGGGAGCGTGGCCGGCCTGCTGCTGTCCGGACTCCGGCCGCACATCGCCTTCATCACGGCGGGGGGCCTGGCGGTGTGCGTTTGCGTCGGGGCGTCCGCTGGCATGTTCCTGGCGCACCGTTGGTTTCCCTGGATGGTCGTGGTGGCGGTCCAGCTTCCGCTGGCGCTCAGTTGGTCGGTGCTGGCTTTCCTCCGGCGACCCGTGGGTGAGGAGCGGAAGCTCGCCGTCCCTCAGTCCCCGGACCGGCCGGCGGCCACGGCGGGAGAATCGAACCAGATGGGCCAACTCCCCACGGTCGTAGCAGCCCCGCCACCATCGCTGCCGCTCCGGGCTGAGGCCTCGGCGGGACCTGCCCCCGCAGGGCTCCCGCCCAGCGTGCCGGATCACTCACTGCTCAAGTGTATCGGGAGTGGCGCCTACGGACAGGTATGGCTGGCTCAGGACGTGATTGGCAGCTACCACGCCGTGAAGTTTGTCCTCCGGGAATCCTTCACCAGCGCCACCCCGTTCGAGCGCGAGTTTCAGGGCATCCACCACTTTACCCCTATCTCACGGATGCACCCGGGCTTCGTTCACATCCTCCATGTGGGTCGCAATGACCCCGCCGGCTATTTCTTTTACATCATGGAACTGGGGGATGACGAGGCCACCGGCCAGACGATCGTGCCTGCCGCCTATGTCCCCAAGACACTGAGCCGAATGATCCACCAGCAGGGTCGGCTGCAGCCCGCGGCCTGCCTCCTGCTCGGGCTGGAACTGAGCTCCGCCTTGGAGTTTCTGCACCAGCACCAGCTCATCCACCGGGATATCAAACCCTCCAACATCATCTTTGTTCACGGCAAAGCCAAATTCGCGGATGTCGGATTGGTGACCCAAATCAGTGCCGCCGCTCCGCATACCACCTACCTGGGCACTGTCGGATACATTGCGCCCGAGGGGCCGGGCTCGCCGGCTGCCGACCTCTACAGTTTGGGCAAGGTGCTTTATGAAGCCAGCATGGGGTTGGATCCGGCGAGGTTCCCCGATCTGCCCACCGAGGCCATCCACGCGGTCGACCCGTGCATGCGGGGGCTGAAACGGATCATCCTCAAGGCCTGCGAGTCGAAACCCGAGGACCGCTACCAGGACGCCCGCATACTCTACCACGACTTGCAAGCATTGGTGCCGGAGCCGAAGGGATGGATCGGCTGACGACTGGGGGTCGGTGGGTGGTTGCTCGTGCGATCCCCTGCGCCAACTCCCCGCCGAATCCAGCTCTCCCGGCACCGAACGCTTAGAAGCTCCGAAACGGGTGTTCGCCTTCAAAGCCGGGGATAGGGTGGGTGCCGATGGATTTGGTGGCGAGCCCTCCCCCGAGCTGCCGCGCGGCCGCATCGCTCAAGAGTCGAGGCTGCCGGAGCGTGGCCGCCAGCCGCTCCATGCGGAAAACAAAATTCACCTCCCGCCCGAAGAGGCTCTCCTCGCCCAATGAGGCCATGCCTCCCATCACGACCTCGCCGTAATGCAGCACGACCCGGAACGGCGGCTCGCCCTCGGCCTGCAACTGGCCCAATAACCCCAGTGCCGCGACGATGCCCGTAGGTTCCACTTGGGTCTCCGGCCAGTAGGCCAAGAGACCGTCGCCCAAATACTTGTTGATCACGCCTCCTTCGTGTTCGATGGCCTCCTTGCTCCGGGCCAGCCAGCGACCGATCATCGCCGCCAGTATCCCCGGATCCAGGTGTTGGCTTAAACGGGATGAGCCTTCAATGTCCGTCAGCAGGAGCCAGCAGGGGCTGGTCTTCGAGTCCACCTGCGTCTGTTTCGGCGCGAGCGTGGCCGTCGAAGGATCCTGGGCCCCCCCACTGAGCCGGAACACGGCTTGGAATGCGCCCATTTGAATAGTGTCGCCATCGCTGAGGCGTTTCGGTTGGCCCACGCGTCGCCCATTGATGAAGGTGCCATTGCCGCTGCCTAGGTCCACCAGCCAGAATTCGCCCTCGCTCTGCGCGTGAATGATAGCGTGACGGCGGGACACGCGCTCATCGGCCAGGACGACCTGGTTCTTGGGCGCTCGCCCCAGGGAACAGTTGCCCTGGATCGCCACGCGTGAACCATCTGCCTGTTCGAGCCAAGCCTGGCGACCGGCGCCATCGCCCACGGGCGCCTGGGACTGTCCGAGCGTTGCCTCAGGCCGCTGATCGGAGGGCTTCGCAGATGTTTCCGGCATCATGGAAGCAGGATAGTTTCCCACCGGCCACCTGGCAAGCGGAGGAGTGCGGAGGAGTGCGGAGTCCGTGGCGCGGTTTTCGTTCGTCATCCAGCGGCGTGACGCATCGGGGGATAAGACCGAGTCAGAGAGCCTGCCGGATCTGTGCCAATTCCTGCTGGGGGTCGTCGGCCAGGTGATCCAGTTTGCCCGCCCGGCGGTACCAGTACCGGCTGTTGCCGAGGTCGCCTTCGATCTTGTGCAGCACGGCATGGATCCAGGCGGCGGTATCGGTCTCATCCTGCTGCACGAGGCAATGGGCTTCATCCCAGCGTCCGGAGAGCGCCAACTCGATGGCGGTGAGCAGGGGTTCGTTCATGCGAGGACTTTTATGCCTGAAGCCAGCCGATGGATCAAGCTCGTGGAAACGAGGGATTACCCTTGAAAGCGCGGCCTACGGAGTCAACCATGGGGCCTTCGGGCCCGCGGGAATGATGCCCGGCGATGACCGGGGCGCGCGCGGCCCGGTTCCGAGTTATGAGCAACGAGTTTTGGTTCTGGCAGATAACGCTGCCATCGGGGTTGGTGGGCGACCGGACGGCGCCGGCCGAGGTCTCCACGGTCCGGGTGGTGGCAACCGGGAATTCGGGGGTGGGGATCGCCGCCCGCCGCTGCCGGGGCTGGCTTTGGGGTTTGGGTTTGGCGGGGCTGCTGGCAGGGCTTCCCTGCTCCGCGCAGGGCGCCAAGGGGACGATCACCCGTCCCTTGCTCTACTTCGGCGCCTGCAATGCCTCGGGGTCGGTCGCGGTGGATACCAACCGGTTCCTGGTGGCTGACGATGAGAATAACACGATCCGGCTCTACTGCGGAGATCGGGGCGGACTGCCGCTTCGGGAGTTTGATTTTGACGCCTTCCTGGAGGTGGAGCGCCAAGGCAACTCGAGGGAGGCGGATTTGGAGGCGGGGGCGCGGATTGGGGATCGGGCGTTTTGGATCGGATCGCATGGCCGGAACAAGAATGGCAAGGAGCGGTCCAATCGTCACCGATTCTTCGCGACCGATATCCGGGTGACGGGCGACGAGGTGGCGCTCGAGGCGGTTGGGAAGCCGTGCAAGACGTTGCTGGACGAGTTGATCCTGGACGCGCGCTTCGATGCGCTTGGGTTTGCGGCGGGGGCGGGGAAGGCGCCGAAGGAGCGGGGCGCGGTGAACATCGAGGGGCTGTCGGCCACGCCGGAAGGGCACCTGCTGATCGGGTTTCGCAACCCGGTGCCGCAGGGGAAGGCGCTGCTGATCCCGCTGCTGAACCCGAATGAGGTGGTGCAGGGGGGCCGGCCGCGGTTTGGTCCGGCCATTCGGCTGGACCTGGGCGGGCTTGGCATCCGTGACATGGCGCTGTGGGGCGAGAGCTACCTGATCATCGCCGGGTCATGGCACGGGGGCGGGCCCTTCCAGCTTTATCTCTGGGACGGACCGGGGTCGGATCCCAAGCCGCTCTCGGTGAAGCATCTCAACGACTACCAACCGGAGGCGATCATCATTTACCCCGACAAGGGTTTACGAGAGTTTCAGATTCTGAGCGATGATGGGAGCCGGCTGAGGGACGGGGTGGTGGCCCGGGAGATCGCCGACCCGCGACAGCAGTGCTTTCGCAGCTTCTGGGTGAGGCGCTCGGCAAAGTGATCAGCGTCGGCCCAAGCGGTCGAGGAGCTTGGTGTGAATGTTGCCGAAGCCGCCGTTGCTGAAGACGACCACCACCTCGCCGCCCTGGCAGTTCTTGGAGATGTGGTCCACGATGGCATCCGCGTCCGGCAGGTAGGCGGCCGATTTCCCGGAGGCCTGG
>Ga0316220_1002068_pt1 | contig 19482 bp, 17 predicted proteins | sample TBH18005metaG_FD_203632 | JGI IMG/M metagenome (GOLD analysis project Ga0316220, IMG submission 203632) | Freshwater microbial communities from Trout Bog Lake, Wisconsin, USA - TBH18005 | ecosystem: Environmental > Aquatic > Freshwater > Lake > Hypolimnion/Profundal zone | place: USA: Wisconsin...
TTCGAGAGCCTCCAAGCTTAACTTGATGGCAGTGGGGCAACGCCCTAGGTCTTTGGGCCACAACGGGCTAGCGCTGAAAGCGCGTTCCATACCGCCGGAGATATGGAACGCGCTTTCAGCGCTAAACGCGCTGTTTTTCGAAATCCTAAGGCGTTGCCCTAGGCTGGGATGGGGCTGGGCCGTTGGCCCGGAAATGCGCCAGGCGACGCAGGTTCTTGCCCAACAATCACCCTCGCGCTTTGGCGAGGTTAGCTCCTCAGGATGACAGCTAACTGAGCGCCGTCGTTACTCGTGAGACCGGTTTGACCAGATTTCGTTGCGGCTCTGCCGCTCTAAGGCCTTTGCGCGCGCCGCTCCGATTCCAATTTATGACGCCTGAACTGGACTCGCTGGCGAAACGGATTGAGCAGGGGATGCTTGTTCAAGGGCGTTATTTCGTCTCGTCGCCGGCGGAAATGGCGCAGTTGGGGGATTTGCCCCGAGCGATGGCCTTCGCCCGGAGCCGGGGATGGATGCTGGTGATCCATCTTGGCGGCGAAAATTACGAGTTCTTCGAGGCCACGGATTCGCCCCAACAAGCGCTGTTCTGAACTCCCGCAAAGATTGTAACCTTTTCTAATCAGCGGCTGTCATCTCTTGCACGGCCCGTTTCGACGGGCTCAAAATAGAAAATCCAAATCAAAATGAAAACAAAACTGAACATCACCACCCTCGCCTGCGGCGCATTGCTGCTCACGCTTTCGTGCGTCAAAGCCCAGGACAACACCGTGCCGCCCGCGGCAACCGACGTCCAGAAATCGGCCACATGCAAGCCCGACAAGCATGAGCATGGCAACCGCGCGGACCACGGCAAACGGATGGAAGAGCTGACCAAGGCGCTGAATCTGACGACCGATCAACAGGCCAAGGTCAAAGAAATCTTCAAGGAATCCGGGCCGCAGACGAAGGCGATCCATGAGGACGCCACGCTCACCCCCAAGGATCGCCACCAGAAGATGAAGGCTATCCGCGAAGCCAACGAGACCAAGATCCGTGCCCTGCTCTCCAGCGAACAGGCCCAGAAGTTCGACGAATTCATCGCGAAGAAAAAGGCCGAACACGGGAAAGGCAAGCAGGGCAACTAATTCCTGTTACCAGTGTTTAAACCAGTCGACACCATGAGCACTCTCAAACACACATCTCTCGCAGCCGGCGCCGCGATGGCGCTTCTTCTCAGTGTTCCGTGCGCCTTCGCACAGGACGGTCCGCCCCCGCCTCCGCCCGGTGCGGAAGGCGGAGCTCCGGGCGGTTCCGGCGGCCCCGCTGCCGGCAATCCCGGCGGCCCCGGCGGCGCGCAAAGCGGCGATCGGTTCGCCCAGTTTCGCCAGAGGATGGCTGAACGGATGAAAGCCACTCTCAAGGTGAACGACGAAGAATGGAGCGCGATCCAGCCGCTAATCGAAAAAGTTATGGCGAAGCAGCGCGAAGCCACGGGCGGCGGACGCTTCGGCGGCGGCCCCGGACGGGGCGGCCCCGGGGGGGGCGGCGGCGATCAAGGACGCCCGCAGGGGAACCATCCCCAGGATCTTCCGGCAGCCGACGCCCTGCGCACGGCGCTGGAATCCGAAGGCACTCCGGCTGCGGACATCAAGGCCAAGCTCGAAGCGCTGCGCGAAGCCCGTAAGAAGGCGACCGCGGAACTGGAGCAGGCTCGCGAGGATTTGCGCAAGGTGCTCACCCAACGCCAGGAAGCAACGCTGGTGTTGATGGGAATATTGCAGTAGATGTAACCGCCCATTCGTGACCGACGCCGCCCCCGATTCCTCAGGACTCCATGTTCCGGATTTCTTGACTTCCATGGTGGAGAGCCGCCAGCTCTCCGCCATGGACGCCGAGTCCGCGGCACGCTTGTGTGCCGCGGGGAAGCTGAGGGCGGACTCCGAGGAGGACGTCCTCCGTTGGCTGGCGGGCGAATACGGATTGGGCTACACGCCTCTCGAAAATATTGAGCCGGACCGGGCTGCGACAGCCCGGTTTCCGGCTCGCGTGCTTCTAAAGGAGGAGTTGCTCCCGTTGCGCGAAGCGGATGGGGTGATCGAGGTGGCGCTAAGCCGGCTTTTTTCCGAGCCGGGCCTGGACAGCCTCAAAGCGTTCACGCAGCTTGCGCTGAGGCCGGTCCTGGCCCCGAGCGCCGCGCTTCAGCGTGAAATCAAGAAGCATCTGGGCGTCGGCGCGGACACGCTCAACCTGCTCGAACAGGAGGAAGGCTTTCAGGTCCTCCGCGACGACGAACAGGACCAGGGCGATTTGGAAAAGGCGGCTGAGGACGCCTCGATCATCCGGTTCGTCAATCAGATCCTCGGGGACGCCCTTTCGCTGCGCAGCTCGGATATTCACGTGGAGCCGTTCGAGCACGAACTGCGCATTCGCTACCGCATCGACGGCATGTTGCAGGAGGTTCCCGTGCCGGCAACGATCAAACGCTTCCAGGCGGCAATCGTTTCGCGCATCAAGATTCTCAGCAACCTGGACATCGCCGAAAAACGGGTGCCACAGGATGGGCGCATCAAGATTCGCGTCAAGAACAACGAGGTGGACATCCGCGTTTCGGTCATTCCGATGCTGCACGGGGAAGCGGTCGTGCTGCGCTTGCTCAGGCAGGATGCCGGACTGATCGGCCTGGAGGGGTTGGGAATGGCCGACCGCGAACGCCACCTTTTCGAAAGGGTGCTCGGGATGCCCCATGGCATTGCGCTGGTGACGGGTCCGACCGGCAGCGGCAAGACGACGACGCTGTACAGCGCGCTGACGCAAATCAACGACATGGTCCGCAAGATCGTCACCATCGAAGATCCTGTGGAATACCAGCTCAAGGGGGTCAACCAGATTCAGGTGTCGGAAAAGGCGGGGCTGACGTTTGGGCGCGGGCTGCGGGCGATCCTGCGGCACGACCCGGACGTGGTGTTGGTGGGGGAAATCCGCGACCGGGAAACGGCGCAGATTGCGGTGCAGGCGTCGCTGACCGGTCACATGGTCTTTTCGACCTTGCACACCAACGATGCGCCGGGGGCATTGACGCGCCTGGTGGACATGGGCGTGGAACCGTATCTGGTGGCGTCGTCCCTGGAAGCGGTGATAGGCCAGCGGCTCGTCCGCGTGCTCTGCCCCGAGTGCAAGCAAGGAGACGATTCGCCCCGGACAGAAACGCTTCGTTCGCGCGTGGAAGCGCTGAGGGAGGCCAAAATCTATCGGGCTGTCGGCTGCAAGGAGTGCAGGATGACAGGCTACACAGGCCGCCATGCGCTCTTTGAGCTCATGCCGATGAGCACGGCGATTCGGCAGGTGTTGCTGCGCGGGGGATCGAGCATCGAGATTAAGGATGTGGCGCGAAGCGAAGGGATGCGAACGCTGCTGGAGGATGGCTGGCGCCTGGTAAACGCCGGCGTGACCACCCCCGCGGAAGTGTTGCGCGTCTCCAAGGACGAAGACACGGGAGCGGTATTTTAAAGAGCCATGGCCGTTTTTGCCTATAAAGCCCTCCAAACCAACGGGGCCATTAGCGAGGGGACGCTCGACGCCGCGGGGCGCATGGACGCGATGCGTTCGCTCGAAGAACGAGGGCTGACGGCTCTGCGCCTCTCCGAGGTGGCTCAGGCAGCGAGGCATTCCTCGACGGGGGCTCCATCGGGCGGCAAGTGGACCCTTCAATCCAAAAGGGTCAGCTTCGAAGCTTTGGAGGATTTCACCCGCTCGCTCTCCAGTTTGCTCACCGCCGGCGTTCCGCTGAGTCGCGCATTGACAATCCTCTACAAGGAAACAACCAACGCCGCCGCCGCCGTAAAATGGCGCGAACTGCACGATCTGGTCATCGACGGCGTTTCGCTGGCCGAAGCGATGAACCGGTCGCCCGACGTCTTTCCGCGGGTGTATGCGGCGATGGTGGAATCCGGCGAAGCGGGCGGGTTTCTCGACGTGGTGCTCGGGCAGATCGCCGATTTCCAGGCGCGCGAAAAAGAGCTGCGAGCGAAGGTGACGGCGGCCCTGATGTATCCGGCGGTTCTGCTGACGCTGGCCACCGGCGTTGTCATTTTCCTGATGGTCTTCTTTATTCCGCGTTTCCAGACGCTCTTCGCGGGGTTCAACGCCGCCCTGCCGCCGCTTACCCGCGTCATCGTCGCGGCCAGCAATGCGGTCCGGCATTACGGAATCTTCATCGCTATCGCGGTTGTCGCCGCGCTTTATTTTGCCCGGCACTGGATTCGCAATGACCAGAACCGGCGCATGTGGGAATCCCTCCTGTTGCGGGCGCCGGTGGTCGGTCCGCTCGCCGGGAAGCTGGCCATGGCGCGGTTCTGCCGGATGCTCGGAACGCTCCTGGGCGCCGGCGTGTCTCTGATGAGCAGCCTCGGCGTGGCCCGGCGTTCGCTGGGGTACCAGACGCTGATCGATCTGATCGCCGATTCCACGGAGCGCGTCAGCAAGGGACAGGCGCTCGCGGCCAGCCTTGCCGATTGCCGCGCGCTCTTTCCCGGTTCCACGCTGGAAATGATTTCGGTCGCAGAGGAAAGCGGGCGCCTCGACAAGGAGTTGGTGCGCCTCGCCGGCGTGACGGAGGCAGCGCTGGACCGCCAGTTGAAGAACGCCGTCTCCCTGGCCGAACCGCTGCTGTTGTTCCTCATCGCCGGGTTTATCGGCGTGATTTTCATCGGCATGGTCATCCCGATTTTCACCATCCAAGACTACATTAAATAACACTATGAAACTGAACCCCGCAAAATCATTCAAATACACCGGCGCAAGAAACGCATTCACGCTGGTGGAACTCCTCCTGGTGCTAGTCATCCTTGCAACGCTGGCGGCGATCGTGATTCCAAAATTCGCCGGCCGCAGCGAACAGGCGAAGGTCACCGCGGCGCAGTCGCAAATCGCAGCCTTCCAGATGGCGCTGGACGCCTTCGAGGTGGACAACGGCTTTTACCCGAAGAGCGGCGGCCTGAACATGCTGCTGGAGCAACCCTCGAATTGCTCCAACTGGAAAGGGCCGTATCTGCAAAAGGGCATCCCGGCGGACCCATGGGGCAATGGCTATATCTACGAATATCCGGGAAAACACCACCAGAACGGGTATGATTTGATGTCCATGGGACCGGATGGACGGTCGGGAACCGACGACGATATCAACAATTGGGATGCCACGAAGAGATAACGGTTTTCGCACGACCCCGGCATTCACGCTGGTGGAGTTGATCCTGGTAATGGCGCTTCTGGCGATATTGCTGGCGCTGGTCGCGCCGTCGTTGTCCCGCTCCTCCCGCGCGCGAAAGCTCGAGAATGAGGCGGCGCGACTGCTGGCGCTTACCGAGTATGCGCGCTCTGAGGCGGTCTCGCAGGGCGTGCCGACGACGGTGTGGATCGACCCGGCAGGAAAGCGTTTTGGCGCGGAAGCCAGGGCGGGGTACCCGGCCGATGCGGTGCGGCAGAAGGAGTTTAACCTCGACCCCGATATCCGGTTCGAGCTCGATGAAACGCCGTCCACCCAGAACGGGATCGTGTACGCCATGGAGTTCGCTCCCGATGGGACGCCGGATTCGGGCAACGTTTATTCAGTGCGTCTGCTGGACCGGTCCAATTCCGCGATCGCGCTGACGCAGACCCAGGATGAGTGGGGGTACGAGATTGTGAAGGATCAGTGAACGGGAGCGAATGAAGCCACTTTTTTCACAGGTTCGTATATCGGGAGGCGGAAAGACGCGAGCGTTCACGTTTGTGGAGATTCTGGCGGCGATGGTGTTTCTAGGGATCCTCATTCCGGCGATCTTGGAGGGGATATCGCTCGCCAACCGCGCCGCGGTGGTTTCGGAACGAAGCCTGGTTGCCGCCGAACTGGCCGGGAACAAGCTCGACGAATTGACGTTGAACAACGCATGGGCGTCCGGAGAGATGTCCGGCGACTTCGGCAAGGACTGGCCGGACTACCGATGGAAGGCCACGCAGACGTCGTGGGACATGGATGACATGATCGCACTGGATTTAGAGGTGTCCTTTGCCGTTCAGGGACAGCAACGCAGCGTGCAACTGAGCACGCTGGTTTCGCAAAGCGGAACGCAAACCCAGAACGCCGGCTTATGAAGGGATGCCGTTTAAGAACCGCCGCTCGTTCCCAGGCTCCTGCCTGGGAATGCCCCTGTCTTGGAGGCTCCAGCCTCCCGTTCCCCTTTGATGCACTGTGCTTTTGGAGGCCCGGCACGAGGCTGGAGCCTCCGGGAATACTGCATTCCCAGGCAGGAGCCTGGGAACGAGCGCGTGAAGAATGGGCTGCGTCAGGGTCGCGAAGTGATCCCTTCCGGGCAGCGCACGCGTCCCGCGTGTTGGTTGCGGCGTCTCGCCGCAACGGACTTTCGGCCTCGCTCCCGCGTCCGGCTCGCTGTGAAAGCGGCAGAGGATTCTTTGCATTACCCACAAATCGGGAGCCGAGCAAAGAGATCAAATCGGCTCTTATTATTTGTCATCCTGAGCTTGCGAAGGAACTCACGCCACGCCAGCCAGCGTTATGCAAACATTCGCCGTTCTCGAAGCTGACAGCGCCGCACGATGAGCCGTCAGTTCCGATTCCGTGCCAACTGAAAAGAACGTCCGGATCGCCTCGTGAGATTCCTTCGACAGACTCAGGACAGGCTCTTCGCAGGCTCAGGATGACAGCATTTGGGGTTCCGTCCTTACTCGTGCGTCCGGCTCGCTGTGAAAGCGGCAGAGGATTCTTTGCATTACCCACAAATCGGGAGCCGAGCAAAGAGATCAAATCGGCTCTTATTATTTGTCATCCTGAGCTTGCGAAGGATCTCACGCCATGCCAGCCAGCGTTATGCAAACATTCGCCGTTCTCGAAGCTGACAGCGCCGCACGATGCGCCGTCAGTTTCGATTCCGTGCCAACTGAAAAGAACGTCCGGATCGCCTCGTGAGATACTTCGCAGGCTCAGGATGACAGCTTTTGGGGCTACGTCCTCGCCCGTGCGTCCAGTTTGCAAACTTGTGGGTAATGCAAAGAGAGGACTGCCGCACTCCAAAGCGCTTCGCGCCCGGCATTCTAATGCACACTGGACTTTTACGCTTCAGAGCAATGGAAACCGTCGCCAAGGCTTTACGCTCATCGAGGTGCTTTCGGCTTCGATCGCTTCCGCTATTCTCCTGCTGGCGGTATACGGCATTTTTCAGCGCGCCATCAAGACGCGGAATTCGGCGACGGAACGCATCCGGCTGTCCGCAATGGCGCACCGCGCGGCCAATACAATCCGCAATGACCTGCGAAACGCCTATATCTCGGGAACCGGCGCCGTGTTTGCATCGGTCTTGGAAGGCGGGCAGACGAACGCTCGGTCGGCGTTCCCAGGTTATCTGCGATTCACAACCACCACCGGGCGGGACACCGCCGACGAAATCTACGGGGACGTTCAGCAGATTGAGTATTACATCGACAATGCGTCGTCCGGCGACTCCGGCAACCAGGTTTCAGGGGGAGCCTCGGCGCACGGCGCCGGCACGCTGGTTCGCGACATCACACGCGATCTCCTCGACACGACCTCGACGGTGACGCGTCAGGAGAGGCTTCTTACGCGGGTGGAATCCCTGGAGGTCGAATTCTACGACGGCCAAACGTGGCAGCCGAGCTGGGAGTCGACCGGTTCCAACGCGATGGTTCCGCAAGCGGTCCGCGTTCACCTCCAGCAGGCTGCGGCTGCAAGCGGCGGAGCGCCGCCGATGCCGTTGGAAATCCTGGTGCCGTGGACCACCCAGCCCATCACAACCGCGACCGCATCGCTGTCCGGATCGGCGTCCGTTTTCTAACCGATGAACGCATTTGTTTCAGATCGGGTATCGCTGACTGTAACACGGGCGCGCGGCAAGGCGCGCCTCCAACGCGGCTCCGTCCTGATTGTCGTCATGATTGCGTGTTTGGGGCTGGTCAGCCTGGCGTTGCTCTTTGGCCATTCGATGCTCATGGCCTACCGCGGTTGCGGCAACGAACTGGCTGGACATCAGGCCGAGCAGGCCGTCGAAGCCGGCGCGCGTTATGCAGAGTATCTCGTCGCCAATACGAGCGCGCCGGGTGAAATGCCCGACCCGAGCGGCTACCAGGCCGACGATCTCCCGGTGGGCGACGCCACGTTCTGGTTCATCGGAACGCCCGGTCCGTCCGACTCCGGGACAACGCCCGTGTTCGGTCTCGTGGACGAAGCCTCCAAGCTGAACCTGAACACCGCGACCCAGGACATGCTGCTCGGCCTGCCCGGGATGACGCAGGATCTCGCCGCGCAAATCGTTGAGTGGCGGAACACCTCATCCACCGCCGCGGTTTCATCGACCGGCGCCTCGACTTCAACCGGCGAGATCAAGAACGCGCCCTTTGAATCCGTGCAGGAACTGGCGCTCTTGACGGGCACGGATACCACGACTTTGTACGGTGCGGATGAGAACCTCAATCACGTGCTCGACATGAACGAAGACGACAGCACCCGTCTTCAGTCTTCGACCGGCAGCCAGAGCACGGGCGATTCCGGTATTCTGGAGTATGTCACGGTATTCACGCGCGAACCGGGGACGCGCTCCGACGGGAGCTCGCGCATCAATGTCACCCAGCAACCTCCGCCGGCCGCGCTCTCGACCTTGCTCACTGGCAAATTCGGACGAGACCGAGCCGCGGTCATCGGAAGAGCGTTGATCGCCGGCGGCCCGGTTCAAAGCGTGCTGGAGTTTTTTGTCCGCAGCGGAATGACCGCGGACGAGTTTGGAAAAGTCGCGGCGGATTTGCGCGGTTCGCGCCTGACAGGGCTGGTCAACGTCAACACCGCAAGCCAGACCGTGCTGGCCTGCATTCCCGGCATCGGCCCCGACAAAGCGGCGCAACTGATTGCCACGCGCCAAAACCGGACCCAGCCTTCCACCGGATTTGCGTGGGTGGCCCCCATCATTAGCGACGGGGTCAAGGCAGCCGGTCCGTGGCTCACGGGCGCAACCTATCAGGTATGCGCGGATGTGGCAGCCGTCGGACGGCTCGGGCGCGGGTACCGGCGCACGCAGTTTATCGTCGATTCGAGCACGGGCACGCCTATGATCGTTTACCGGCGCAATCTGGCGTCGCTCGGCTGGGCGCTTGGGGAGGACGTGCGGCAGGCGCTCGCGCTAAAGAGGGAATTTCAATGAAACTGGATCTGGCTGAATTCAAGAAGCGGTTTCAGAACCGCTCGGCGCTGGCCCTGTCGGTACGGTCCGACGGCATCGCTGCGACCCTGGTCAGGCGCGATAACGGGCATTGCCGCAAGGTCAACTCGCTCACCGTGCCGATCCGCGCGGACGCCCTGATGGAGAACCCCGAACAAGCGGGGCTGGAACTCGCGGCGGCGCTTGAGGTGGCCGGAATCCGGGAACGCCATTGCGTGATATGCATCCCGCCCGAGTGGGCGATGAGCGCTTCGGCGGAGATGCCGGAGATCAGCCCGGAGGATTTGCGCGGCTACTTCGAACTGCGCGCCGAACGCGAGTTCTCCACCCAAACCGCAGACCTTCGCCTGGGGCATTGCGCCTATTCGACCCCCGATGGGAAACAGCGGGCGACGCTTGCCGCGGTCCCGGTCAAGCGAATGGACGCCGTCGAAAAGATGTTGGAAGCGGCGGGCCGCCAGGCTGTGTCGATTTCGCTGGCGCTGGGCGAATGTCTGGCGGGCGATGCGCCGGCTTTGCATTTCCTTGCGAGGGCCGACCGCATCGACGCAGTCGTGACAATCGGCGGCGGTGTTGCCGCGTTGCGTTCCCTGCCCGGAGCGGCGCCCGGCGGCGCCTCGTTCGATTCCAGCACATTCGGGCGCGAGATTCGCATCACGATGGGGCGATTGCCAGATTCCGTTCGCCAGCAGGTGCGCCGCGTGGTATTTCACGGGCCCCTCGGCATCGCCGAAAAAGCCGCGGCGGAAGTTGAAGACCAGCTTCGCCGGATGGGAATGGAACCGGAGTCTGCGGACGCGGCCTTTGGCGACGGCTCGGTCGAACCCGCCGTGCGGCACCTGACCGGACAGCCCGTGCCGTTCGAGTTCGTGACGGTGGTGGAAAACCGCTGGCAGGCGACTTTCCAGAAGCTCAACACCGTGCGGGGCCGCGAAATCGCGCTTGCAGCGCTTGCAGCGATGGTTCTGGCGCTGGCGGTATTTGGAATTCGGTCGCGGATCGTGGGATCGCTCCAGACCGAATGGGAGGGAATGCGTTTGAACGTGGCGGACATCGACGACTTGCAACAAAAGATCCGGCGTTTCCGTCCGTGGTTCGACGGAGTGCCCGATAACTTGAAAATCTTCGAAAGCCTGATCGCGGCGTTTCCGGAAAAGGGGGAAGTCTGGGCGAAGTCCATCCAGATCAACGATACCAGCAAGATTGTCTGCGCGGGGTTTGCCTCTAATCAAGCCGCGATGATGGCGTTTCTCGACCGGCTGCGCGGGCGGCCCGGAGTGACTGCGCTTCAAGTCCAACAACTGCGCGGGGATAACCCGGTGCAGTTTTCCGTAACCTTCAAATGGGAGCCGATGCATGAAGGCTAATCGCCGGGAATTTCTATTGAAAGCGGTTGCGGCGGGCGTGGCCGGCCTGTTTCTTTTGGACACGTTTGTGCTTACTCCAGTATTGCGAGGCTGGAAGGATCAGGGGCTGCGCATCCAGGAACTCCGCGAGAAAGTGAAGCGCGGGCGCCTGCTCCTGGTTCGCGAAAAGACCATTCGCGACCGATGGGCGGAAATGCTTCGCGCCAATCTTCCGGCGGAGGTGTCCGCGGCGGAAACCGAAGTTTACAAGGCGGTGGGCCGGTGGGCGCGCGACAGCCAGATCAACCTCACCAGCCTGACCCCGCAGTGGCAAAACCGCGAGGAAGGTTTCGAAACGCTGGAGTGCCGGGTGGCGGCCACGGGCGATCAAGCCTCGCTCGGGCGGTTTATCTTCGAACTGGAAACCGATCCGTTGCCTGTGAATCTTGAAGAATGCGAGTTTGCAACACGCGATGCGCGCGGCGCGCAATTGACGCTGACAGCGCGGATGACCTTCCTGCGGCTCCCCAGACCGGAAGGAGCCGCACGATGAAGATGCTATTACACACGCGCTTTGGGATTCTGGTGCTCGGCGCTGCGATTCTGGTGGTTTCGGCGCCTGCCCAGACGCCGGGCCGCAAGCTCAGCTACGAGACTTTTCGCATGGTGCGCTCGCGCAATGTGTTCGATCCCGAGCGCCAGCCCGGTGCGGTTGCGGCGCCGGTGGTGGCGGCGGCGCCGGTAACACGCTCGGATTACGCGGCGCTGACAGGAACCCTGCTCACTTCGGAAAAGACGCTCGCGTTCTTCTCTGGATCGCGCGTTGAATTCAACAAAGTGCTTGGTGTGGGCGGGGACATTGCGGGGGCCACGGTAGTCTCTATTTCGCAGTCCGGCATCGAGGTGACGCGGGGCGCGAAGCGGATTGCCGTTGCTGTCGGTCAGACGGTGCCGCTCGATGCGAATTCCGTTCCCGGTTTGGCCCCGGGGGGGGAGCCTGCACCCATGCCTCTTCTCTCCGGCAGCGCAACGGTCGGGGCGCCCTCAACCTCAACGCCGCCTTCTACCGAGCAGGACTCCGTCCTGCGACGCATGATGGAAAGACGCCAACGCGAACTCCGATGAAGACGTATTCCGCAGAAGAGAGAGGAAGACGAATGGTCCGCAGATTACGCAGATTTACGCAGATTAGTTTAGCGCCAGATGGCATGCGGACGGTAGGGACGGCACTCCGTGACGTCCGCTCGCGCATCTCCTGGCCAACGGCCCAGCCACAACGCAGCCTAGTATGCTGTAACACGATACCTTTCGCCTTACAGGAGTGGCGATGGAGCCTAGTGGGGCTTCCGATAAGCGCGTCAGCGTCTTGGAGTGCGGGCAGTCCTCTGCCGCTTTCGCAAGCCGGAGAGTCCCACGCCTACGGAAGCTTCCCTTTGCCATCAGAGCTTTCCGCAACTCTCCGACAGAGGATGTTGCGCTTGGAATTGACGCCAGAGGTAGCCAGGCACACTGCCAAAGCGGTAGAGGACTACCCGCACTCCAAGACGCTGACGCGACTGCCAAGCCCCTCCCTATTTTTCGCGCTTTGCCATCATCTAGCGATCCGAACTGGTCACTGTTACAGCCTACCAGGGCGACGCCCCACGGCCATTAAGTTAAGCCTGGAGGCCCTGGAAACGCGCATTCGTTCCCAATCTCCGATTTGGAACGCACTTGTCTTCGAATCTCCGATTCGTGAACCGTTCTTTGCCGACACACGTAGCAGCCGCATGTTCAGCTCGTCTTTCGAGAAGGCCCGAGCAGAAACTCCCAACGCCTGTCCTGCAATTAACACAGCTCGAATCAGAGATTCGCAGACAATTGCGTTCCCAGGCTGGAGCCTGGGAACGAGCACTCTTTTTTCCATTCGTTCAGATGAAAACTATCATATTTAGTCTTATAGCTTCGGTCGTTATCCCTGTGGCGATCGCTCCGGCACAAACGGGTTTGCCGTCCATACCCGGAGCGACGCCGGCTGCTGCCGCTTCGCTTTCGCCAGCCGCCACACCTGCTTCAATCGTGAAGCCGGCCGCATCGCCGCTGCCAGTTAGCGGAACCGCACTCAGCCCGGTGCCCGCCGCCACTCCGTTGCCCACCCCTTTGCCCCCGCCGCCGCAGCCTGCCAAGGAAATCCGGCTGAACTTCCAGAATGCCTCCCTTTCCGATGTGCTGAGCTATCTCAGCGAGGCAGCAGGGTTCATCATTGTCCAGGAAGCGCCAGTTTCGGGCGTGGTCAGCGTGGTGAGCAAACAGTCGATGAGCCCTGACGACGCCGTCGATTTGCTCAATAGCGTCCTTACGGAAAAAGGGTACACCGCCATCCGCAATGGACGCATTTTGAAAATCGTCAATCGGCTCGACGCCCAGAAACGGGACCTGCCCGTGATGGCCGGCAGCGATCCTGCACAGATTCCGCGCAAGGACCAGATGGTCACGCAGATCCTGCCCGTGCGCTATCTCGACGCGGCCAAACTCGTGGAGAACCTGCGTCCTTTGCTCGCCAGCGACTCCAGCATCAGCGCCAACGAAAGCAGCAATGCCATCGTGCTGGCCGACACCCAGACGAACGTGCATCGCATCGCCGAAATCATCCGCGCACTCGACACCAACGTCTCCAGCATTTCCACCATCCAGGTGTTTCCGTTGCAGTACGCCGATTCCAAATCGCTGGCCACCGTTCTCACGCAGCTTTTCACCACGGACAGTTCGCGGAATCAGCAGCAGGGCGGCGGGTTTGGGCGCGGGGGCGGATTCTTGCCGCCCTGGATGGGGGGACGCGGCGGCGGCGGTCAGCCGCAAAACAACCAATCGCAAAGCCCGGCGCAACAGGCGGCGCAGCGCGTGGTTGCCGTGTCCGACGACCAGAGCAACTCCGTGGTAGTCAGCGCGCCGGAGGAAGCGATGAACAGCATCTCTGAAATCGTTCACCGCCTTGACACTAACATTGCCGACATCACCGAAACCCGCATCTTCCCGCTGGAACACGCGGACGCCATGGAGATGGCGAACATTCTCGCGACCTTGTATGCGGATACCGATTCGACTCCATCATCCTCGAGAACCGGAGCGAGCAACCCCGGGATGAGCCAGTTCGGCCCTCGGGCGCAGCAGCAAACCGCTTCAAGCGGCCGTAGCGAACGGGCGTTGCTGCAAGCGCGGGTGGTCGCCGTGCCGGATCCCCGCACGAATTCGGTGATCGTCAGCGCCGCGCGGGAGAGCATGACCCAGATCGCCCTGATGATCGGACGCCTCGACAACGGGGATACCAAGAGGCAGCACGTCTACATTCACCCACTGGAAAACGCCGACCCGGATAACGTCGCATCGATCCTGCGCGGAATGTTCGGCAGCCAGGCCGGCGGCAGCTCAACCAACGGTAGCCAGCCCACCTCCAGCCGCCTCAACCAACGCAGCGCCAATGGCGCCTCCAGCGACGTCACCGACACCCTCAACACCAGCGGCGGGTCGAGCAACCGCCTTCGCTAATTACCCTTCCTCGCTTCAATCATGACACCCAGATTTCGACTTCTTGCCGCAGCTCCCGCGCTGCTCGCCCTGGCTGGTTCGGCCTCCGCACAGCTTTCCAGCACCAATCGCACGCCGTCCTATTCGTCCCGTTCGAGTTCGAACAGCAGTTCGAGCAACCGCAACTACTCCGGCCAAGGGAATGGGAGCAGTTCGTCCGGCGGCGTGCGGCAATACCCAAGCAATACGTTGCTTGGCGATGCCACCATCCAGATCGATCCCGAAAGCCGTTCGCTGATCGTGGTAACCGATGAAGAGACGCACAGCGAGGTCGCCAAGGTGATCGACAATCTCGATCACCCCAAACCGCAGGTATTGATCAGGGTCGTCTTTATCGAGGTCTCCCTCGACAAAAGTCTCGATGTCGGGGTCGAAGGCAGTTACACCTTCAAAATCGGCAATTCAGGATTGCTCTCCGGCACGGCGGCGACCTCGGGATCCTCGATTCTCGGCGCATCCAGCGTGCAGACCCTCTTCGGACTGGGCCAGCAAACCACAGGCAGTTTTATGCGGCTTGCCTCCGACAACTGGGCCGCCACCCTCACCGCGCTTTCCAATCGCGGCAATCTGCACGTCCTCTCGCGCCCCACCATCATGGCGCGCAACAATCAGGAAGCTGTCATCGTTGTCGGGCAGGAGGTGCCGTTTGTCACCAACAGCCAGATCACCAGCACCGGCCAGACCATCAACACGATTCAATATCAGGACGTCGGAATCATCCTGCGCGTCACTCCGTTCATCTCATCCGACAAATCGGTCGAGATGATCGTCGCCCCGGAGATTTCGGCGGTTTCCAACCAGACCGTCAAGATTTCCGACACCGTGAGCGCCCCGATTATCGATAAGCGCTCGGCGGAAACAGTGGTGGTGACCCCCAACGGCCAGACGGTCGTCATCGCGGGCCTGATGCAGAAACAGCAACAGACCAACGTGCAGAAAATTCCAATCCTGGGCGACGTTCCCATCCTCGGTTTCCCGTTCCGGCACACGGTCAAATCTGAGACACGCAGCGAACTGCTGATCTTTCTAACGCCCTATATCGTCGAGAACCCGAGGGCGATCAAGCAGGCGACTGAAGCCGCGGTAAATCCACGCGACCTGAACCACAATGGCTTCCCCGCCGATCAAATCCTTCAAGACTTGGACACCTTGAAACTGCCGACCACACCGGATCCGTCGGGCGCCCCCGCGTCATCCAAGAAAGCGCCGGTGAAGAAGAAGGGGGCGTAAGAAGGGGGCGAAGGCCGGCGGGCGGACGGTATCGCCGTTTCCAGGATGAACCGGCGCGAAGGGGCTGGCGCATGTCCGAATGGGGCGGGTGGGGAGCGCCGGCGCGATCACGGCGTGCCATGGCTTTTCCACACGCGTCATTTTTTCCGTCAAACGACTTGAGTTTTTCCGGTTCCTCTGAAAGTGTAAGCCTCTTATGTCCAACGACACCGAATCCGCTGCACCCGAGTTTGATCTCCTGGTATTCTGGTACCACAATCAGCGAAAGATTTTGATTTACGCCGCATTCCTGGTTGCGGCTCTGGCCACGTACGGCGTGTTCGAGTTCGTCGATCAGCAGCGCAAAGCGAATTCCCAGGAGATGTATGCCAAGGCGGAGACCGTTGCCGATTACCGGAAAGTTATGCAAACCTATCCCGGCACGCGCGTGGCCGGCAATGCCGCTTTAAAGATCGCCGAGAAACTCCGGGCTGAAAAGAAGTACACCGAGGCTATCGCCACCCTGAAGGAGTTCATCGAAAAACATCCCGAGCACCCGCTCGCCGCCGGCGCATGGACCAGCCTTGCCGCCACCTATGAACTTCAGGGCGACTTGGACAAGGCTCTGGACACCTACCAGCAGATCGCTTCCAAGACGCCGAATTCTTACACCACCCCCATCGCCATCATTTCCCAGGCGCGGATCTATGCGCAAAAGGGCAAGAAAGACGATGCGCGCCGGCTTTATTCCGATGTCATGGCCCGCTATCAGGACAGCGTTTTCGCCGGCGAAGCCAGTCGGGAACTGCGGTTTCTGAAAAAGTAGACCGGCTTCGAATCGCCTTCCTCGCCCCCCCCCCAGGCACAGCCGCGCCGATGAGAACGCTGTTCAAGATTCTGATGGTAGTGGCGGTGCTGGCGGCCATCCGGGGGACTTGACCGAGGCACTTCTGGAACAAACACTCCGCTGAAACGCAGGTTGTCGCCGGAGCGTTTGTCGGTGGCTTTAAGTTCGAATACAGACAGATGAACAGACTCAAAGCACTCGCACTGACAGCCCTGCTGCTGGCGCCCCTGGGTGCGCCCGGGGACGATAAGACATTCAAGAATACGATTGAGGCTGCCGCCTCCTGGTGTGTTGAAGACGCAGTCGCTGCCCGGGCCGCGGGACAGCCAAACATTGCCGCCAGAGATGAAGCCGATGCCGCAGGGATGCGAGCGAAGCCACTTACGGCCTCTGTGCAGGCCCGGCATGACGATCTCCTGCCGCCAATCCGGGGCGCCCTCCAAAACAATCCCGTTGCCCGCCAGTTTCTGGAGCAGATTGAGAAGACAGTGAAAGATAACAAGCTCTTCGTCAAGGGCCCGGCGGGCGGTGAAGCTCGGGATGCCGGCGGTTGGGCATTTCCCTCGCGAGCCGATCAACTGATGGGACTGGTTCAGGCTTTTTGTCATCCCCAGAGCCCCCTGAACGGCGATCCGCGGCTGGTGGCGCCAATCCTGCGCCGGGTGGCATCGATCAGCGAATACCTGGTGCCGGGTTCGAAGATTCTTGGCGATTTCGGCTTCTCTGACAGCTTCGCCGACGCATGGCTGATCCTCCGCACCGCCCATCCGGAGATACTTCCACTGGGCTTGGCGGCGCGGACCGAAGCCGGACTCAAGACCAACGCAGCGTACATCGCCCAAACGTTTGGTCAGTCCTACCTCGATCCTTCGGTCCACTACGGGGTGGTCAACATGGACGTGCGCAGGATTCTGGCTCTGGCGGTGACGGACCGACTCTTCGCCTCGCCTTCCTATAAAGAGTTCGTTAAGGGCGGCGTTCATTTTCTGAGCCACAGCGTTCTGGCCGACGGAGCGACCCATTATGCCGAACGCCAGAACGAGTGCTTCAGCTATCACGGGATCGTAGTTCGAACCCTGCTGCGCATCGAGCAGGTCACCGGCTCGAGCGAAGTCGGGAATCTGGTTCAAGCAATGCGCTGGTACTACCCGCTCTCTGTGGAGCCGGGAGGAGTGGCCGAGTGGGCCACCGCCAGCAGTTGGCACCACTATTGGAACATGTCCACGGGTAGCGAGAGCGCCCTGCTGATGGCGGCGGTCACCAACTGCGCGCACAATCAACGCATCGCCCTCAGCACGCCGCCGAAGGGCGACCTGTGGTTGGCGTCGTTCCTGCGCCCGGACCTCAAGCCGGCCCCGGCCCCGGACGATTACATCGTGTACGACCGCAATGTGGAAGGCCCCCGGGGCCGTTTCGGCACCTGGTCGTTTGTCGGAACCAGCCGCAATTTCGGCTACGATGGAAGAACCCCGGCCCGCGGGAAATCGAGCTGCGTCGGCGCCATGGTCACCACCGGTTCCACCGGCAACTGGCCCTTGAGCGCCGCCCTTCAGGATGTTGGAACCGCAGTGAAGGTTTCCTCCAATGCGACGCCTGTTGGAGAAATACCATGGATACACGAACTCGTCTGCCTGACCTCGGTGGAGTCCGCCACCAGCGCGGTCGGCGAACATTGCGCAGCCCTCGGGTCCAGCGCCCTGTTGTGTGGCTATGCTGCCAAGCCATCGGTATGGCGGCAGCGCCAAGCTTGGATATTCACGCGCGAACGGCTGATCGGCCTGGTCACGGTGACCGCTGAGCAGGATACCACCGCTCATGGCGTTATGGGGACCCTGCTGCTGGTCAGTGGTCGGGCTTCCTGGGGTGTGCGCAAGGAACTCATCCAAACCGGGACAGCAAGCTATACCTACGGCGGGTTGGCTGTGACCATTCACACCCATGACTTTGCTGAAATCGCCCAGCAGACGACTGATGTGATGTCCGGCAGCGTCACCCATGGCACCGATACCCCCGGTAAGTCCGTGCGTCTGATTCTCAAGGACAAGGCGGCAGTGAAGGACGCCGCGACCCGGTACGCAAAAGGCGCGCGCCACTTTTATTTAGTGGAGATCCGTCCGGTCGCCACTGCGCCGGCCAGCTTCGTCGGTCAAAAAGCCGAAGGCGATCTGCTTACGGTTGATCTCAAAGACGGCACAGGCTCCTACCGTCTGGCCTATAATTCCGGTGCCGCGCCGGTTCGCTGGAATGCCCGGGGCGTTGCCGGCGCGGTCATCCACCGCTCCGGAGAAACCTATCGTCCGGCTTGGATCGGCAGCGACGGGAAACCGTCGGCGACCAATCCCGCCACCCCCTGGCATCCTGGCGGAGTCGACCTCGCCGGCGGACAGCTCGTATTGATCGAATAATGGGCCTTCTCCAGAGCGACTCCGCGCCTTGCTGCGCTCAAGGATTTCGGCCTCAAGGAGGAACTTCGGCTGGGCGCAGGACATATTTCTTCCATTATTTGGCCCGCCGATTCTTGCGAGAACGTCGGAGACCGGGTTCTGGGGAGACCGGGTTCTGGGGAGCGCACGCGCCTTCGCGTGCGGCCTTCGGCGCCCCGCCAAAGGCATCTTCTCAAGAAGTTCGCATTCAACCGAGTAACCACGGATTACACGAATGAACACGGATCAGACATCCTGAGCTCTTCTGGAAAGAACGGCCGAATTGAAGAATGAAAATGAGCCCAACGCCGGTGCGGTCCGAAATGGACGACCCCAAAACGGCAGAGGAGGCTCGTGGACTGCCGTGAAGTGCCCTTTCCATTGCCCACAAAACGGAAGCCGAGCACGGATACCGGAGCGGCCCATATTATTTGTCATCCTGAGCTTGCGAAGGATCTCACGGCGGGCCAGCCGGCGTTAGGTCACCATTCACCGTTCTCGAAGCTGACAGCGCCGCCCGATGAGCCGTCCGTCCCGATTACGTGCCGACTGAAACGAACGTCGCGATCGCCTCGTGAGATTCCTTCGCAGGCTGCCAATGAACCTGCCGGTTGCAGGAGGGCGACATCCGGCGTTTGCCGTGGGGCGTTCGTCAACGCGACAGCGTCGTGGAGTGCGGCAGTCCTGTGCCGCCTTCGCGGGCCGGACCGATTTTCGACCCACCGGAAGACGTGGCAGCAAAGGAGGTCTTCGTTCGGAGTGTCTCATACCTTCAGAGAGCGTTAGTCGCTGACGGCGTTTTCTCCCAAGGCGGCACAGGACTGCCGCACTCCACGACGCTCGCGCGACTGCGAAGCCGCTCCCCGGTTCATGCCCAACAATCACCCTCGCGCTTT